>BNJU01000728.1_pt1 | contig 74834 bp, 89 predicted proteins | sample 8539281 | NCBI WGS metagenome assembly BNJU01 (sample SAMD00202456, study PRJDB9452) | human saliva metagenome | isolation source: human saliva | place: Japan
GTATAAAATAGACAGGATAGGGACAGGAGGCCTGAGAGAAGAGTTTCTTGTAGAATCATATTATCAAAGAAAAAGGAGATAACATGAACTTCAAGGAACGCTATGAGAAAGTGCAGTGGATCGTCCGGCGCTGTGCACGTGATTATTATGTACATTTATGGGAGAGTAATGACTGGGAACAAGAGGGTATGCTGGTTTATCACCAGCTGGAAGAAAGCCATCCAGATATCAGTCAAGATGAAAGTCGCCTCTATCGCTACTTCAAGACAAAATTTCGGAATCATATTCATGACATTCTTCGCAAGCAAGAGAGCCAAAAACGCCGCTTCGATCGTCAGTCTTATGAAGAAGTTGGCACCATTAGTCATAGACTGAGCAAGTGCGAACTAGCTTTAGATGATTTAGTCGCTCTTCGAAGTTCGTTAGCAGCCTACACTTCTCAGTTAGATAAAGAAGAACTAGACTTATACCACCGCTTACTAGGCGATGAACGGTTTAAGGGACGTAAAAGACTATTGCGAGAGTTAGAGAAATATTTGAGCGACTTTAGCAGCACGGTGATATAGAGAATAGGGGAGAGGTAAGAAGAGATTACCTTTCCCTTTTAAGTTATTGATTTATAGGTAGTTTTAGAGGGGGATGGAAGAAAAGATGAAAAAAAGATAAAAAAATTCAAAAAAGGTGTTGACAAGGGAGTAGAGAGGTGATATACTGATATAGTTGTCGCTTGAGAGAGCGATAAAGACCTTTGAAAACTGAACAAGACGAACCAATGTGTAGGGCGCTACAACATATGTTGTAGTACTGAACAAAGAAAAAACAATAAATCTGTCAGTGACAGAAATGAGTGAGAACTCAAACTTTTAATGAGAGTTTGATCCTGGCTCAGGACGAACGCTGGCGGCGTGCCTAATACATGCAAGTAGAACGCTGAAGGAGGAGCTTGCTCTTCTGGATGAGTTGCGAACGGGTGAGTAACGCGTAGGTAACCTGCCTGGTAGCGGGGGATAACTATTGGAAACGATAGCTAATACCGCATAACATTGACTATTGCATGATAGTCAATTGAAAGGTGCAAATGCACCACTACCAGATGGACCTGCGTTGTATTAGCTAGTTGGTGGGGTAACGGCTCACCAAGGCGACGATACATAGCCGACCTGAGAGGGTGATCGGCCACACTGGGACTGAGACACGGCCCAGACTCCTACGGGAGGCAGCAGTAGGGAATCTTCGGCAATGGACGGAAGTCTGACCGAGCAACGCCGCGTGAGTGAAGAAGGTTTTTCGGATCGTAAAAGCTCTGTTGTAAGAGAAGAACGAGTGTGAGAGTGGAAAGTTCACACTGTGACGGTATCTTACCAGAAAGGGACGGCTAACTACGTGCCAGCAGCCGCGGTAATACGTAGGTCCCGAGCGTTGTCCGGATTTATTGGGCGTAAAGCGAGCGCAGGCGGTTAGATAAGTCTGAAGTTAAAGGCTGTGGCTTAACCATAGTACGCTTTGGAAACTGTTTAACTTGAGTGCAGAAGGGGAGAGTGGAATTCCATGTGTAGCGGTGAAATGCGTAGATATATGGAGGAACACCGGTGGCGAAAGCGGCTCTCTGGTCTGTAACTGACGCTGAGGCTCGAAAGCGTGGGGAGCAAACAGGATTAGATACCCTGGTAGTCCACGCCGTAAACGATGAGTGCTAGGTGTTGGGTCCTTTCCGGGACTCAGTGCCGCAGCTAACGCATTAAGCACTCCGCCTGGGGAGTACGACCGCAAGGTTGAAACTCAAAGGAATTGACGGGGGCCCGCACAAGCGGTGGAGCATGTGGTTTAATTCGAAGCAACGCGAAGAACCTTACCAGGTCTTGACATCCCGGTGCCCGTCCTAGAGATAGGATTTTTGCTTCGGCACACCGGTGACAGGTGGTGCATGGTTGTCGTCAGCTCGTGTCGTGAGATGTTGGGTTAAGTCCCGCAACGAGCGCAACCCTTATTGTTAGTTGCCATCATTTAGTTGGGCACTCTAGCGAGACTGCCGGTAATAAACCGGAGGAAGGTGGGGATGACGTCAAATCATCATGCCCCTTATGACCTGGGCTACACACGTGCTACAATGGCTGGTACAACGAGTTGCAAGTCGGTGACGGCAAGCTAATCTCTTAAAAGCCAGTCTCAGTTCGGATTGTAGGCTGCAACTCGCCTACATGAAGTCGGAATCGCTAGTAATCGCGGATCAGCACGCCGCGGTGAATACGTTCCCGGGCCTTGTACACACCGCCCGTCACACCACGAGGTTTGTAACACCCGAAGTCGGTGAGGTAACCTTTTAGGAGCCAGCCGCCTAAGGTGGGATAGATGATTGGGGTGAAGTCGTAACAAGGTAGCCGTATCGGAAGGTGCGGCTGGATCACCTCCTTTCTAAGGAAACGGAAGCCATTGGTCGTCATGTTTAGTTTTGAGAGGTCTTGTGGGGCCTTAGCTCAGCTGGGAGAGCGCCTGCTTTGCACGCAGGAGGTCAGCGGTTCGATCCCGCTAGGCTCCATTAGGATAGTGATGACTATTCTAAACTTGTCCATTGAAAATTGAATAACTATATCAAATAGTAACAAGAAAATAAACCGAAACGCTGTGAATATTAATGAGTTTAAGACTGAAAGGTCAAAAATAAGGTTAAGTTAGTAAGGGCGCACGGTGGATGCCTTGGCACTAGGAGCCGATGAAGGACGTGACAAACGACGAAATGCCTCGGGGAGCTGTAAGTAAGCGCAGATCCGGGGATGTCCGAATGGGGGAACCCAACAGGTACTACCTGTTACCCATCTCTGTTAAGGAGATGAGGAGGAAGACGCAGTGAACTGAAACATCTAAGTAGCTGCAGGAAGAGAAAGCAAAAGCGATTGCCTTAGTAGCGGCGAGCGAAACGGCAGGAGGGCAAACCGAAGAGTTTACTCTTCGGGGTTGTAGGACTGCAATGTGGACTCAGATTTTATAGAAGAATGACATGGGAAGGTCAGCCAAAGAGAGTAAGAGCCTCGTATTTAAAATAGAATCTGTACCTAGCAGAATCCTGAGTACGGCGGGACACGCGAAATCCCGTCGGAATCTGGGAGGACCATCTCCCAACCCTAAATACTCCCTAGTGACCGATAGTGAACCAGTACCGTGAGGGAAAGGTGAAAGTACCCCGGAAGGGGAGTGAAATAGAACCTGAAACCGTGTGCCTACAACAAGTTCGAGCCCGTTAATGGGTGAGAGCGTGCCTTTTGTAGAATGAACCGGCGAGTTACGTTATGATGCGAGGTTAAGTTGAAGAGACGGAGCCGTAGGGAAACCGAGTCTGAATAGGGCGTCTTAGTATCATGATGTAGACCCGAAACCATGTGACCTACCCATGAGCAGGTTGAAGGTGCGGTAAAACGCACTGGAGGACCGAACCAGGGCACGTTGAAAAGTGCTTGGATGACTTGTGGGTAGCGGAGAAATTCCAAACGAACTTGGAGATAGCTGGTTCTCTCCGAAATAGCTTTAGGGCTAGCGTCGACATAGAGATTCTTGGAGGTAGAGCACTGTTTGGGTGAGGGGTCCATCCCGGATTACCAATCTCAGATAAACTCCGAATGCCAATGAATTATGGTCGGCAGTCAGACTGCGAGTGCTAAGATCCGTAGTCGAAAGGGAAACAGCCCAGACCACCAGCTAAGGTCCCAAAATAATTGTTAAGTGGAAAAGGATGTGGGGTTGCACAGACAACTAGGATGTTAGCTTAGAAGCAGCTATTCATTCAAAGAGTGCGTAATAGCTCACTAGTCGAGTGACCCTGCGCCGAAAATGTACCGGGGCTAAAACAATTTACCGAAGCTGTGGATACCTTTATAGGTATGGTAGGAGAGCGTTCTATGTGTGGAGAAGGTGTACCGTGAGGAGCGCTGGAACGCATAGAAGTGAGAATGCCGGTATGAGTAGCGAAAGATGGGTGAGAATCCCATCCACCGTAAGACTAAGGTTTCCAGGGGAAGGCTCGTCCGCCCTGGGTTAGTCGGGACCTAAGGAGAGACCGAAAGGTGTATCCGATGGACAACAGGTTGATATTCCTGTACTAGAGTATGAAGTGATGGAGGGACGCAGTAGGCTAACTCGTGCGTACGAATGGATGTACGTCTAAGCAGTGAGGCGTGGTATGAGTCAAATGCTTATACCTGTAACGTTGAGCTGTGATGGGGAGCGAAGTTTAGTAGCGAGTGAGTGATGTCACACTGCCAAGAAAAGCTTCTAGCGTTGTATCATACTCTACCCGTACCGCAAACCGACACAGGTAGTCGAGGCGAGTAGCCTCAGGTGAGCGAGAGAACTCTCGTTAAGGAACTCGGCAAAATGACCCCGTAACTTCGGGAGAAGGGGTGCTGACTGATGTCAGCCGCAGTGAATAGGCCCAAGCAACTGTTTATCAAAAACACAGCTCTCTGCTAAATCGTAAGATGATGTATAGGGGGTGACGCCTGCCCGGTGCTGGAAGGTTAAGAGGAGTGCTTAGCGGAAACGCGAAGGTATGAATTGAAGCCCCAGTAAACGGCGGCCGTAACTATAACGGTCCTAAGGTAGCGAAATTCCTTGTCGGGTAAGTTCCGACCCGCACGAAAGGCGTAATGATTTGGGCACTGTCTCAACGAGAGACTCGGTGAAATTTTAGTACCTGTGAAGATGCAGGTTACCCGCGACAGGACGGAAAGACCCCATGGAGCTTTACTGCAGTTTGATATTGAGTGTCTGTGCCACATGTACAGGATAGGTAGGAGCCTATGAGATCGGGACGCCAGTTTCGATGGAGGCGTTGTTGGGATACTACCCTTGTGTTATGGCCACTCTAACCCGGATAGGTGATCCCTATCGGAGACAGTGTCTGACGGGCAGTTTGACTGGGGCGGTCGCCTCCTAAAAGGTAACGGAGGCGCCCAAAGGTTCCCTCAGACTGGTTGGAAATCAGTCGCAGAGTGTAAAGGTATAAGGGAGCTTGACTGCGAGAGCTACAACTCGAGCAGGGACGAAAAGTCGGGCTTAGTGATCCGGTGGTTCCGTATGGAAGGGCCATCGCTCAACGGATAAAAGCTACCCTGGGGATAACAGGCTTATCTCCCCCAAGAGTTCACATCGACGGGGAGGTTTGGCACCTCGATGTCGGCTCGTCGCATCCTGGGGCTGTAGTCGGTCCCAAGGGTTGGGCTGTTCGCCCATTAAAGCGGCACGCGAGCTGGGTTCAGAACGTCGTGAGACAGTTCGGTCCCTATCCGTCGCGGGCGTAGGAAATTTGAGAGGATCTGCTCCTAGTACGAGAGGACCAGAGTGGACTTACCGCTGGTGTACCAGTTGTCTCGCCAGAGGCATCGCTGGGTAGCTATGTAGGGAAGGGATAAACGCTGAAAGCATCTAAGTGTGAAACCCACCTCAAGATGAGATTTCCCATAACGCAAGTTAGTAAGAGCCCTGAGAGAAGATCAGGTAGATAGGTTAGGAGTGGAAGTGTGGCGACACATGTAGCGGACTAATACTAATAGCTCGAGGACTTATCCAATTTTCATTGAGCGCAGCTTTTGGCAAGTATTGTGAGCTTTGAGTAGTTATTCAATTTTGAGTTGACAAGGCAATAAGATATTGCAAGTTAATTCAGTTAGTTAAGTGACGATAGCCTAGGAGATACACCTGTACCCATGCCGAACACAGAAGTTAAGCCCTAGAACGCCGGAAGTAGTTGGGGGTTGCCCCCTGTGAGATATGGTAGTCGCTTAGCAGGATAGGAAGTCGGAGTACTTCCTTTTTGGGAGTTTAGCTCAGCTGGGAGAGCATCTGCCTTACAAGCAGAGGGTCAGCGGTTCGATCCCGTTAACTCCCATATAGGTCCCGTAGTGTAGCGGTTATCACGTCGCCCTGTCACGGCGAAGATCGCGGGTTCGATTCCCGTCGGGACCGTTGGAATTGTTAGACAGTTTCAAGAAGAAAGACTCGTTAGCTCAGTTGGTAGAGCATTTGACTTTTAATCAAAGGGTCACTGGTTCGAGCCCAGTACGGGTCATAAGCGCGGGTTTGGCGGAATTGGCAGACGCACCAGATTTAGGATCTGGCGCTTTAGGGCGTGGGGGTTCAAGTCCCTTAACCCGCATAGAAATATAAATGAGCCGGCTTAGCTCAGTTGGTAGAGCATCTGATTTGTAATCAGAGGGTCGCGTGTTCAAGTCATGTAGCCGGCATTTTTTTTGGATAGAGATGCGAACGTAGTTCAGTGGTAGAACACCACCTTGCCAAGGTGGGGGTCGCGGGTTCGAATCCCGTCGTTCGCTTTGAGGCCGGGGTGGCGGAACTGGCAGACGCACAGGACTTAAAATCCTGCGATTGGTAACGATCGTACCGGTTCGATTCCGGTCCTCGGCATAGCGGATATGCGACAGGGCACCCTTAGCTCAACTGGATAGAGTACCTGACTACGAATCAGGCGGTTAGAGGTTCGACTCCTCTAGGGTGCATAAGAAAGTTTTGACTTTTTTATGTGTTTTTGTTATAATTGATTATCGTGATATAGAGCACCCTTAGCTCAACTGGATAGAGTACCTGACTACGAATCAGGCGGTTAGAGGTTCGACTCCTCTAGGGTGCATGAAGGGAAACGAGGTCCTATGACTCCGTTTTTACTTATGATCGGGAAGTAGCTCAGCTTGGTAGAGTACTTGGTTTGGGACCAAGGTGTCGCAGGTTCGAATCCTGTCTTCCCGATATCTGGCGGTGTAGCTCAGCTGGCTAGAGCGTCCGGTTCATACCCGGGAGGTCGGGGGTTCGATCCCCTTCGCCGCTATAACGATCTTGTTGGACCTTTAGCTCAGCTGGTTAGAGCTCTCGGCTCATAACCGAGTGGTCGTAGGTTCAAGTCCTACAAGGTCCATAATGAATATCTTGGAGGATTACCCAAGTCCGGCTGAAGGGAACGGTCTTGAAAACCGTCAGGCGTGTAAAAGCGTGCGTGGGTTCGAATCCCACATCCTCCTTAGATTAGAATATCGCGGGATGGAGCAGCTAGGTAGCTCGTCGGGCTCATAACCCGAAGGTCGTAGGTTCAAATCCTGCTCCCGCAATTTGGCTCGGTAGCTCAGTTGGTAGAGCAATGGATTGAAGCTCCATGTGTCGGCGGTTCGATTCCGTCTCGCGCCATACCATTATCTAATATGCGGGTGTAGTTTAGTGGTAAAACTACAGCCTTCCAAGCTGTTGTCGCGAGTTCGATTCTCGTCACCCGCTTTGAACAGAAGTTCATACCAAGTTTTTATAACTTGGGCGCGTAGCTCAGGTGGTTAGAGCGCACGCCTGATAAGCGTGAGGTCGGTGGTTCGAGTCCACTCGTGCCCATTAAATAATGGAGAATTACTCAAGAGGCTGAAGAGGACGGTTTGCTAAATCGTTAGGTCGGGTAACCGGCGCGGGGGTTCGAATCCCCCATTCTCCGTAAATAAGGGAGTTTAGCATCTGCTATCTCCTTTTCTTGTTTTATAATGTTTTTTAATGTTTGTTTAAACTTTTTTGGTACGCTGTGCTGGTCTGATTAGATCAAGACTTATATAATCAGGTTTTTTAGGGATTTACTGATTTCGGGGATTGGAATGAATAAATTAAAGATGTCTAAATTTTTGATTTCTATTTTGCTATTGGGAATTGTTATGATAAGCTTGATGCTTTCCCCTCTTTCACCATGGATTGTTTCTGTGACTGGTGATTTTTTGTCCAGTATTGATCGGGTAGTTGCTATTCCTTTTAACTATTTTGCTAAGGAAAAGAAAAAGGTTGTTCAGTTAATAGAGACCTATCAAGAAAATGAGACACTAAAAGGAACAATTTACAATCTTGAAGAGAAGGCAAATATTTCTGATTCCTTAAAATTGGAGAATGAACAGTTGCGTTCTCTCTTAGAGTTACGAAATAATGATCAAAGTGCTGTCAAGATTGCTGCAGAAGTGATTTCTCGCTCTCCATCTACTTGGAAGAATGAATTAACTCTTGATAAGGGGCAGTCTAGCGATGTGACAACCTCTATGCTGGCTATTTCTAACGGTGGTTTGATTGGAGCAGTTAGCAGTGTTTCCGACTCTTCCAGTGTCGTTAGTCTACTTACAAATGAAAAGAATGATAGTTCTATTGCAATTAAGATTCAGACAAAAACTGGTTTTGCCTATGGCATCATTGTTGGTTTTGACACTGAGAAGTCAGCTTTTATCGTCAGCCAGCTAAATACGGTGGATGGCATTGAAGAAGGGGCAACTGTAACGACAAGTGGTCTAGGCTCTTATAATGCTGAGAATGTCTTGGTTGGTCAAGTTTTATCAATATCAGCTGGTAAGGACCAATTAAACAAGGAAGTTTTGGTGAAGCCCGCTGCGGATTTGTCTGATATTCAAGCGGTTCTGTTGGTGAGAAATTAGTATGAAAATTCTAAGAGGAACTTTTTTTACAACTTTGTTTTTATTTCTGATCTTCTTCATTGATGGTCAATTATCAAGAAGTCTTGTAGATCTTTTTGCTGGGAAGTGGCATCCGGCAAGTCATATTTTATTGTTCTTTACGGTTTTCTTATTTTTAAACTTTTCAAAGGAATATATTTTTTTCCTCTTCTTCACTCTAGGTCTTTTTTACGATGTTTATTATCTACATGTGATTGGGCTTTTTACCTTCATCTTGCCTCTACTGACGGTTGCCATCTATCATTTTCTTTCTGTATTTTTGCTAAATCGTTGGACACGCTTTTTGGCCATTATTACGATTGTTTTCTTTTTTGAAATGATCAGCTTTGTTTCTGCATCATTCTTGCACCTAGCGAGCTTTACATTCCCTGATTTTATTATCTATGCTTTGGTGCCAACTTTAGTATTTAATGCCTTTCTTTTTCTATTGTTACAGCCTTTGTTTGAAAAAGTCTATTTATGATGATTTAGAAATAGAAATGTAACGAATGCGTAATATATAGCCAGAATTTTTTTGATATACTATATAATGTCTTATTAAGAAGGAGTGTTAATATCTTTATGAAGAAAAAGCTACTTACATCAGTTTTATTAAGTGCAGTGATCCTTTCTCAAGGTGCTGTGCTAGTAAATGTTAAAGCTGATAGTACAGATGATAAAATTGCAGCTCAAAATAGTAAAATTGATAGTTTAACAAATCAACAAAAAGCGGCACAAGCACAAGTTGATGAAATTCAAAAACAAGTTTCAGCTATTCAGAAGCAACAAGAAGTGCTTCAAGCAGAAAATGAAAAATTGAATGCTGAATCTGCGAAACTTACTGCTGAAATTGAAGAGTTGTCAAAGAATATTGTTGCTCGTAATGAGTCTCTTGCAAACCAAGCGCGTAGTGCTCAAACAAATGGTACAGCAACAAGCTATATCAACACAATCATTAACTCTGCTTCAATCACTGAAGCTATCTCTCGTGTAGCAGCGATGAGCGAAATCGTTTCGGCTAACAACAAATGCTGGAACAACAAAAAGAAGATAAAGAAAAGATTTCTGAAAAACAAGTTGCTAACAATGAAGCTATCAATACAGTCATTGCAAACCAACAAAAACTTGCAGACGATGCTCAAACGTTGACAACTAAGCAGGCTGAACTCAAGGTTGCTCAACTGAACCTTGCAGCTGAAAAAGCAACTGCTGAAAATGAGAAAAATAGTCTCTTAGAGCAAAAAGCAGCGGCTGAAAAAGCGGCAGCTGAGGCAGCAGCGGCAGAAGCAGCATATAAGAACCAGCAACAAGCGCAACAACAAGCGATCCTTGCTTCAGGAAATACAAGCTTCGCAGCACAAGTTCAAGCTGTAAATAATACAGGTGGAACTCCTGCAGCAGAAGCAGCAGTTGCTACATCAGGAGCTGCTCAACCATCAGCAGTTGTTGCAACTCCATCATATAGCCTTTCAGCATCAACTTATCCTGTAGGTCAATGTACTTGGGGTGCTAAGACTTTGGCACCATGGGCTGGCGATTACTGGGGTAATGGTGGCCAATGGGCAGCTAGTGCGGCAGCAGCAGGCTTCCGTACAGGATCACAACCACAAGTTGGAGCAATCGCATGTTGGAACGATGGTGGCTACGGACACGTTGCAGTTGTAACAGCAGTTCAATCTGCTAACAACATTCAAGTATCAGAAGCAAACTATGCTGGTAACCAATCAATCGGTAATCACCGTGGATGGTTTGACCCAACAAATGCACAAGGATACGTAACATACATCTATCCAAACTAATGAAATATAAAGGAGAACGACTTTTCGTTCTCCCTTTTATTTTTTATTGAAAAATTGCTGGAAAAAGCGTTACAATGGTAGGTAGGAAAAAAATGTAATTGGTTACAATAAAAGACGATTTAGAATCTGGAGGGAATCATGTCTTTTTCTGATTTAAAAGCTCTTTGCTCTTTCTTCTAATCAAGAATTAGCGCAGCGTGTTGCAAAGGAGATTGGGATACCGCTTGGGAAATCAACGGTTCGTCAATTTTCTGACGGGGAAATTCAAGTAAACATCGAAGAATCGATCCGTGGTAAGCACGTTTTTATCTTGCAGTCAACTAGCTCACCTGTCAATGACAATCTAATGGAAATTTTGATCATGGTGGATGCCTTGAAGCGGGCTAGTGCAGAGTCTATCAACGTAGTGATGCCTTACTATGGCTATGCTAGACAGGACCGAAAAGCTCGTGCTCGTGAGCCAATTACATCTAAATTGGTGGCTAATCTAATGGAGATTGCTGGGGTAGATCGCCTATTGACCATCGATTTGCATGCTGCTCAGATTCAAGGTTTCTTTGACATTCCTGTAGACCATTTGATGGGAGCTCCTTTGATTGCTGATTATTTTGAGCGTCGGGGCATGGTTGGTAGCGACTATGTGGTTGTCAGCCCAGACCACGGTGGTGTCAGCCGCGCTCGTAAGTTGGCGGAATTTCTCAAGACTTCGATTGCGATTATCGACAAACGTCGCAGCGTTGACAAGATGAATACCAGTGAAGTCATGAATATCATTGGTAAGGTGGAAGGTAAGACCTGTATTCTGATAGATGATATGATTGATACAGCGGGGACCATTTGTCATGCGGCAGACGCTTTGGCAGAGTCAGGTGCTGTGGAAGTCTATGCGAGCTGTACTCACCCAGTCTTGTCAGGACCGGCTATGGAAAATATTCAAAAATCTGCTATCAAAAAACTTGTGGTTTTAGATACCATCTACCTTTCAGAGGACAGATTAATCGATAAGATTGAGCAGATTTCTATCGCTCATCTCTTGGCAGAAGCCATCGTTCGAATCCATGAAAAACGTCCGCTTTCCCCTCTTTTTGAAGTAGCAAAAAAGGCTTAAAAGTGCCTTGATCAAGATTTTTTTTAGCAAAAGACTTGACAATTTAAAGAATATTTCATATACTATACATAGTAACGATAGTTACCAAATAAAAAATGTTTTTTATATAAAAAAGGAGAAAACAAATGAAAAAAGTTGTACTTTCTAGCGTAGTAGCTCTTTCATTGTTCGCAGTAGCAGCACCAGCGTTTGCTGAAAATCCAATCAACGGTGGAGCAAATACTCCAGGTGCGTATGATTCACGTGAAGCTTATGAAAACCAAACTGAATTCGTAAATGGTCGTAAAGCTAACGAATATGTTGGTGGTCACCAAGATAACGTTGATGCTATCGCATCACAAGACCCAGCAGTAGTTGAAGCTAAAAAAGAACTTGATGCTGTTGAAGGTGGATCACACCTTTACGGTGAAAAGAAAGCTGCTTACGAAAGCGCATTGAACGATGCTCGTAATGCTGTTCGTAACAGTAAAATCAAAGAATCTCAAACAACATACAACACTGCTGACAAGAAACAAGGTTCTTACTACATCTTGAACGAAACTCCAGAACAAAAGAATGCTCGTTACGAAGCTGAACATGGCGTGAAGAGCAACCAAGCTGGAGACAAAGGTACTACACCTGCATCTGCAGCAGAAGCTAAAGCTTCAGAAGCTAAAGCTGCTAAAGCTGCTAACGGTGCTAAAGCTGGACAAAAAGCAGCTGGTAAAGCTCTTCCAAAAACATCTGCAGTTAAATAATTTGTTTTAAACAATTGTACTAACGCAATTTATATCACTGGACCTCTGGTTCAGTGATATTTTTTAGAAAGATTTTATAGGATTTTTATCTATGAGAAGAAGAAGACAAAAACGACAGCAGAAAAATTGGAAGATTTTTGGTGGTTTAGGAGCTTTAGTTGTTGCTATTTTAGCAGGGATTTTTCTCCTCCAACAGGTATACTCTTCAAATTCTGCTGCTAAATCATCCACTAGTCAGGTAGGTAAGGTAACTTATACACCAAGTAAGGAAGAAAAGGAATATCTGACTAATCGTTTTAATGGCTTGAAAGCGATCAATCCTGAAACGGTGGCCTATGTCTATGCTCCTGGTACAGAATTGGATGAGCCAGTTGTGCAGACCGGTGATAACTCAACTTACTTGGATAAGACCTTTGAAGGTGGAAATGAGCCTTATCTGGGGACTGTTTTCATGGACACTGAAAACAAAAAAGACTTTAGTGACCGTTTGACTTGGCTCTTTGGGCATGCTCGTGGAAGTCAGGTTGGTGATCACCGCATGTTTAATGATGTGAACTATTATGATAAACAGGAATACTTAGATAAGCATAAGTATGTTGTCATTGAAACACCAGAGCGTAAGCTTTACTATCAGGTAATGGGCTTGGTGATCGTTCCAGAAGAGACTGCTTTTTATCGGATTAAGTTTGATGATGATAAGGATTTTGAAACTCAGCTCAAGAATATCTATGAAGCTGCCCGTACCAAAGATCCAAAAATAAAGATTAAGGCTAGTGATAAGTACGTTGTGCTGTCAACTTGTCGTGAAGAGGACGAGACGATTCGTTCTAACCTCTATCTGCGTCAAATCCCAGACTCAGAACTGCAAGATTTCCTAGCCAAGCATGGGAATGAGCTTACTTATAAAGCAACTCGTGAATAAAAATCAGGAATTTTCCTGATTTTTTTGTTACCTAAGGACTCATATGAGATTGAATTGGAGTAAATGCTTGACAAACGCTATATGTATATATACTAGAGTAGTATGGGTTTTCCATAAAATTAATTCTAAATAAAGGAGATAAAACATGAAAAAAGTTTTATTGCTTAGTGTATTAGGTCTTTCTGCAGTTGCTAGTGTAGCTTATGCAGCAACTGGTGCGCCTTCTATTCCAGGAGTTACAGCACCTGCTACATCAGCTGTAACAAGAGTGAATGAAAAGGGTAACCACAATAACCGCTTTGGTTACGGAGTTTCACCAGAGAATAAGACGTATGGATATAGCTTTTCAGGTGCAGCTACTTACCCAGTAGCACCAGCAGTAGGAACAGCAGATGGTAAGCCTTTGAATGACGGAACGCGTAAGTTTGGTCATAACAGTCGTTTTGGAGCAGCATTTGAAGCTCGTTATACTACTAGCTCAGCTACACCAGCAGCTTCAGCGGCTCTACCTGCTATTACAGTTAAAAAGCCAGTTGGAGCTCCAGCAGCAGCAGACCTTCCTTCACAAGCGAACGTTACAGGAACTACAAATGCACGTTTTGGTGCTGCAGCCCAAGAAGATCGTGACAATAATAATGTAGCTTATGATGCAGTTTACCAAGCAGGAACATATCCAGTAGCTCCAGCAGCAGGAACAGCAGATGGTCTTCCATTAAACGATGCAAAACGTAATTTTGGTGATAACACACGTTTTGGTGCTGCAGGACAAGGTACTGATATTAAGAAATCTACAACATTTGAAAACACAAACTATTCAGCTGTAGTAAATGGTAACTAATTTATTTTAGTGATATTTATATTAAAAAATCAGGAATTTTACTGATTTTTTGTTTTTCTTTCTATAAATCAGATGGATTTTTGCGCAGGTGCTGCATTTATAGTATAATAGTTCTATTAGATTATCGGAGGCGGCTATGGATTTGACTAAGAAGTTTAATAAGAATTTAGATAAAATTGAAGTGTCTCTGATTCGTCAGTTTGACCAGTCTATTTCTACGATTCCAGGTGTTTTGCGGCTGACCTTAGGGGAGCCAGACTTTCCGACACCGGATCATATCAAGGAGGCGGCCAAGGCAGCTATTGATGCCAACCAAAGCCACTATACAGGAATGAGCGGGCTTTTGGAGCTGCGGCAGGCTGCGGCTGATTTTGTCAAGGAGAAGTACCATCTGAACTATCGTCCAGAAGATGAAGTCTTAGTCACTATTGGGGCAACTGAGGCCCTGTCTGCGACTCTGACGGCTATTTTGGAAGAGGGAGACAAAGTCTTGCTACCAGCACCAGCCTATCCAGGTTATGAGCCGATTGTGAATTTGGTCGGGGCGGAGATTGTCGAGATTGATACGACAGAAAACGACTTCGTTTTGACTCCTGAAATGCTTGAGCAGGCTATCTTGGCGCAAGGAGACAAGCTCAAGGCAGTTATTCTCAACTATCCGGCCAATCCGACTGGTGTGACTTATTCGCGAGAGCAGATCGAGGCTTTGGCAGCAGTATTGAGCAAGTATGAAGTTTTTGTCGTCTGCGATGAGGTTTATTCTGAGTTAACTTATACAGAGCAGGGGCACGTTTCTCTGGCGGAATATTTTCCTGAGCAGACCATCGTCATCAATGGCTTGTCCAAGTCTCATGCTATGACGGGCTGGCGACTAGGCTTTATCTTTGCTCCTGCTGTTTTTACCGCTCAATTGATCAAGAGCCATCAGTATCTGGTGACGGCAGCCAATACCATGGCTCAATATGCAGCTATTGAGGCTTTGACGGCTGGTAGGGATGATGCCCAACCCATGAAGGCGGAATACGTTCAGCGGCGGGATTATATTATTGAACAGATGACGGAGCTGGGTTATCAGATTATCAAGCCAGACGGTGCTTTCTATATTTTTGCTAAGATTCCAGCAGGCTACAATCAAGATTCTTTTGCCTTTTTGCAGGATTTTGCTGAGAAGAAGGCTGTGGCCTTTATTCCAGGGGCGGCTTTCGGCCAGTATGGAGAAGGCTATATCCGCCTGTCTTATGCAGCTAGTATGGAAACCATCAAGGAAGCTCTGAAACGTCTCAAGGAGTACATGGAAGGCCATGCTTAGACCGTTAACGAGCAAGAGTTTGATTCTCTATAATCGGAATTTCCGGGAAGATGATAAGCTGGTCAAGATCTTTACGGAACAGGCTGGCAAGCGAATGTTTTTCGTGAAACATGCTGGAAAATCTAAGCTGGCACCAGTCATCCAGCCTCTGACGGCGGCAGAACTCTTGATGAAAATCAATGACGACGGACTCAGCTATATCGAAGATTACCAAGCTGTGGAAAGTTACGGGCAAATCAAGGACGATCTCTTTGTCATGGCTTATGCCAGCTATGTGGCGGCTCTAGCAGATGCTAGTATTCAGGACAATCAGCCAGATCCAGCCCTCTTTGCTTTTTTGCAAAAGACACTGGATTTGATGAATCAAGGGCTGGATTATGAGGTTTTGACAAATATCTTTGAAATTCAGATTTTATCTCGCTTTGGGGTTTCTCTGAATTTCCATGACTGTGTTTTTTGCCATCGGACAGGTCTGCCTTTTGATTTTTCCTTTCAATATGGCGGGGTGCTCTGCCCAGAGCATTATCACAAGGATGCTCATCGCAGTCATCTTAATCCCAATATTCCTTTTTTGCTCAATCAGTTTCAGGCGGTTCAGTTTAGTGAGCTGGAGACGATTTCGCTCAGCCCTGAGATCAAGCGACAGATCAGGGACTTTATAGATCAACTTTATGATGAATACGTGGGTATTCATCTCAAATCAAAGAAATTTATCGACTCTCTGGGTGACTGGGGCAGTATTTTACAAGACAAACATGAGGAAGAACAGCATGAAAAAAATAGCTATTGATGCCATGGGCGGAGACAATGCCCCTCAGGCTTTGGTCGAAGGTGCTAATCAGGCTCTGAGAGACTTCTCGGATATTGAGCTTGTTCTCTATGGGGATGAGGCCAAGATTAAACCGCTGTTGACAGCGACAGAGCGCGTCAGCATCGTTCATACGGATGAAAGATTGATTCGGATGATGAGCCGACCAAGGCTATTCGTAGGAAGAAGCAGGCTAGCATGGTTTTGGCAGCCAAGGCAGTCAAGGATGGAGAAGCAGATGCAGTCCTGTCTGCTGGTAATACGGGAGCGCTTTTGGCGGCGGGCTTCTTTATCGTCGGACGGATCAAAAATATTGATCGACCAGGGCTTTTATCCACTTTACCGACTGTGGATGGTCGAGGTTTTGATATGCTGGATCTGGGGGCAAATGCTGAAAATACCCCTCACCATCTGCATCAATATGCTATCCTAGGTTCTTTTTATGCGGAAAATGTTCGTGGCATTAAGCAGCCACGTGTTGGCTTGCTCAATAATGGCACTGAAGCCAGCAAAGGAGACCCTCTGCGTAAGGAAGCTTATGCACTGTTGTCGGAGGATGACAAACTGAACTTCATCGGCAATGTGGAGGCGCGTGACCTTATGGATGGAGTGGCAGATGTTGTCGTAGCAGATGGCTTTACGGGCAATGCTGTGCTCAAATCCATCGAAGGAACGGCCATTAGCATCCTAGGCCAGCTCAAAAAGGCTGTGCTAGGCGGTGGTCTCAAGGCTAAGCTAGGAGCTTTATTGCTCAAAGATAGCCTACAGGAAATGCGCAAGAGTCTGGACTATTCCAGTGCCGGTGGGGCCGTTCTCTTTGGACTAAAGGCGCCAGTGGTCAAGACACACGGTTCAAGCGATGCCAAGGCTGTTTATAGCACCATTCGTCAGATCCGAACCATGCTGGAGACAGATGTTGTCGGAAAATCTGTGGTGGAATTTTCAAAAGAGGTGGATACAGAATGAATCAAGAACAAATTTTTCAAAAAGTAACAGAAATTATCCAAGAACGTCAAGGAAAGGACTTTGTTGTCCAGCCAACTTTGGGCTTAAAAGATGATTTAGGCGCTGATTCTGTTGACTTAATGGAATTCATCCTGACTTTAGAGGATGAGTTTGCGATTGAAATTTCAGATGAGGATGTTGATCGCTTTGAAAATGTCGCAGATATTGTCGCCTATTTGGAAAAGAAACTAGCGAAGTAAGAAATCGACTTCGATTTGAACAGATGAAAAACCTTGGTTGATAAAACCAAGGTTTTTTTAGTGAATTTATTTTGGATAAATATAGCTGACAGCTCCTTGACCGGCGGCGTAAGGATTGAACCAGCCACGGAAGTTGCCAATGTACTGTTTGCCTGCATAGTTGGATTCTTTGATTTGGATGCGGGTGTTGGATTCGACATGAGTGACAACACCGACATGCCCATAGCCACCATCGGTCCAGCAGATGATGGCTCCGACTTGTGGAGTGCTTCCTGTCCGGAAACCAGCTGCGCGTGCGCTAGCTGCCCATTGGCCGCCGTTGCCCCAGTAAGGACCAGCCCAAGGAGCTAGCACTTTTGCTCCCCAAGTACATTGACCATGAGGATAAGAGGATGCTCCCGCATAATCAGGGGTGTAGAGGGTTGGCTCAGGCGTGGTTGGTTTATCAACCTGATAGCTGGTGCCTGTAAGTCCAGTTATCTGTCCATTGAGATTACGGTAAACATGGGTATGGAAGAGTCCATTTCCAGCATGATGTTGCGTATTGATGGTAAATTTATACAAGCCATTGCCCACTTTGTTAGCAGTGTACCATTTGATGTCATCTTGGCCGTTGACCTCTGACCAAGTTGGTAGAGAAATGGTTCCTGGTCCGAAAGCATCGGAAACGGTCACTTCGTAATTGTAGGTAGAAATTTATTGACAGAAACCTTGGCTTTGATATTTTCAGCAGAGAGGGTGACACTGTCTGTCGCATAGTTATGCTCGCTACCATCTTTGTACTTAACGTAGATATGATTGGTGTAGCTTCCAGATAAGGCTTGGTGGTTGCGGATATTGAATTGTGCAGTAAAAGTCCCATCTCCATTGTTGCTCGCGTCATACCACTTGATATTGCTTTGATTCTGGGTACTCCAAATAGGGACGCGGACGGATTGAATTGGCTTAGATGCTGCAGTTTCGGTTACTTTTACAGTGTAGGTTCCCTCTTCCTGATTGATATTTTCAACAGAGAAAAGCGGTTTTTGGTCTTTTTGAGAAGGAATCTTGCCAGCATCTATTGTAGTAGTCGCTCCTGCCAAACATGTAAAGGCTGGATTGACATAGCTTTCGCCATAGAGATGAATATGATAAGTTCCCGTATCGTAATTGTGTTTCTTCAGCTCGACTCTAACGCTATAACTGCCGTCAGGATTTTTCTTTGCTTGATACCACTGTAAATCATCTTGTCCCTTATTTTCAGACCAGGTTGGGACAGTGACCTTATACATGGATTCAGGAATATTTTTGATAAGGATTTCCATAATGCCAGGTTCAGGGAAACTTGTCTGAATGGTCGGATTAGGCTTTTCTAGATGGAAAGTGGTGCCTGATTGGTAAATCATTTTGCCATTTTTATTTTCATAAGTATCTACGAAATATTTTCCATAACCTTTGTGCTTAGAAAAGTTAAATTCAGTACTCTCTTGTCCAGCTTCATACCAATTAAGGTCATCGCCACCATTTTCATCAGACCAGACCGCATGGACAATTTTTGAGTTCCCTTGGTCTTTATTTCGCGTAAAATTGATTCGGCCGATTTGTCCAGATGTTGTGACGCTTGTCTTGCTAGCAGGTTTATTAACAGTGAAGGTCGTACCATTCAAGCCTATCATTTTACCGTTAATATTAATGTAAGTATGAACGTGGAAGGTGCCATAGCCAGCGTGCTGCCGGAGGTCAATGGCTGTGCTGGATGTCTGAGGCGTTGTGTACCATTTCAAATCATCCTGCCCGTTTTCGTCGGACCAGACTGCGTGGGAAATGGTATAGGGAACCTGAGCCTTGGAGCGGGCATAATGAATCTGTGCTGTATCTCCAGTGACATTGACGGTTACATTGCTGGCACGATCAGTGGGGCCTAGGACTTTGTTTCCAGCTTCAGTCGATGCAACAGCTTGAGCCGTGGAATGACTGGCAAATAGCCCAAGGACTGCTCCGGATAATAAAAATAGCTTCTGATATTTTTTCATAAATCTCCTTTGAATAAGTAATTTGGATGATTCCATTTAGATTATTCGGGAAAAAAATATAAAAAAAGAAAAAAATTTTTAAAAGATGATGATAGTTGAATTTCTAATTTATTTTAGTTTTTATGAAATCTTTGATATTTGAAATAAAAAGTAATGAAATAGTCAAAATATCAAAAAAATAATATAGGTAGACTTTATTTGTCAGAGATGGATATCCCTAACAAAAATAGATTATTTCTCTTCTTTTCCTGCTTATCATGGAATAAAGCGAACGATTGTGATATAATTTAGATAAATAATTCGTAAAAAATACGGTGATTTTTACGTGATGTGTTAGCTTGGTGTGCAAGCACCTGTGATGATAGATGTTGAGGTATCTTAGCTATGAAGCTTTTAGTTGTTGGTTCGGGTGGTCGTGAGCATGCGATTGCCAAGAAGTTGTTGGAGTCTCAGGATGTGGAGCAGGTGTTTGTAGCTCCTGGAAATGATGGCATGACCTTGGATGGGTTGGATTTAGTAAACATTGGAATTTCCGAACATTCTAAACTAATTGAATTTGCCAAGGAGAATGATGTTGCTTGGTCTTTTATCGGCCCAGATGATGCCCTTGCTGCTGGAATCGTGGATGATTTTAACCAAGCTGGGCTCAAGGCTTTCGGACCATCTCGTTTAGCAGCGGAGCTGGAGTGGTCCAAGGATTTTGCCAAGGAAATCATGGTTAAATACGGCGTTCCGACAGCAGCCTACGGCACATTTTCCGACTTTGAGGAGGCTAAAGCCTATATCGAGGAGAAAGGCGCTCCTATCGTCGTCAAGGCGGACGGCTTGGCGCTTGGGAAAGGCGTCGTCGTAGCGGAGACAGTCGAGCAAGCGGTCGAAGCAGCCCACGAGATGCTTTTGGATAATAAATTTGGCGACAGTGGTGCGCGTGTGGTCATCGAGGAATTTCTTGATGGGGAGGAGTTCTCTCTCTTTGCTTTTGTCAATGGTGACAAGTTTTACATTATGCCGACGGCTCAGGACCATAAGCGGGCCTACGATGGGGACAAGGGTCCTAATACTGGTGGGATGGGAGCTTATGCGCCAGTCCCTCACTTACCACAGAGTGTGGTTGACACAGCGGTTGACACTATTGTCAAGCCAGTCCTTGAGGGCATGATCAAGGAAGGTCGCCCTTATTTGGGCGTGCTCTACGCAGGCTTGATTTTGACAGTGGACGGGCCTAAGGTCATCGAGTTCAACGCTCGTTTCGGAGATCCTGAAACTCAGATTATCCTGCCTCGCCTGACTTCTGACTTTGCGCAAAATATCACGGATATCCTTGATAGCAAGGAGCCGAACATCACTTGGACGGACAAGGGTGTGACTCTGGGGGTGGTTGTCGCATCCAATGGCTACCCTCTAGACTACGCAAAGGGCGTTGAGTTGCCAGCCAAAACCGACGGCGACATCATCACCTACTATGCTGGGGCTAAGTTTGCGGAAAGTAGCAGAGCACTGCTATCAAATGGCGGCCGTGTTTATATGCTGGTCACCACAGCTGACACCGTCAAAGAAGCCCAAGAAACCATCTACCAAGAACTATCCCAACAAAAACAGAAGGCCTCTTCTACCGAACAGATATTGGAAGCAAGGCGATTAGATAAAGATGTAAGAAAAAGCGACGTAGTCGCCAAATACGATAATGGTCGTTTGATTTGCGAGCGTTAGCGAGCTAATATAGAACAATCACCGCCGTTGTGAAAGAACGATTGGATGATAAGCTAATCGTTCAGGGAAATCGGAAGACCCTGGGCTTCCGATTTAGGCATGAGACACCTTTGGTGGCTGCTGTCGTCCCTCACAACCTAAGGTGATTGTTGAAAGGAAAGAAAAGAAAAATCATGACTAAACCAATTATTTCCATCATCATGGGATCCAAATCCGACTGGGCTACCATGCAAAAAACTGCCGAAGTCTTAGACCGCTTCGGTGTAGCCTACGAAAAGAAAGTCGTCTCTGCCCACCGTACACCTGATCTTATGTTCAGACATGCCGAAGAAGCCCGTAGCCGTGGTATCAAAGTCATTATCGCAGGTGCTGGTGGTGCAGCCCATTTGCCAGGTATGGTAGCGGCCAAAACGACTCTGCCTGTTATCGGTGTACCGGTCAAATCACGCGCTCTCAGCGGTCTGGACTCGCTTTATTCGATTGTTCAGATGCCGGGTGGTGTACCTGTGGCAACTATGGCCATTGGGGAAGCAGGAGCGACCAATGCTGCCCTAACTGCCCTTCGGATCTTGGCCATTGAAGACCAAGACTAGCAACAGCGCTAGCGGATTTTGCAGAAGAACAAGGAAAAATCGCAGAGGAGTCTACGAATGAGCTCATCTAAAACAATCGGAATCATCGGTGGCGGTCAGCTGGGACAGATGATGGCCATTTCTGCTATTTACATGGGGCACAAGGTTATCGCTCTGGATCCTGCAGCGGACTGTCCAGCCTCTCGCGTGGCAGAGATTATCGTGGCGCCTTATAATGATGTGAATGCCCTTCGTCAGTTGGCTGAGCGTTGCGATGTCCTCACCTATGAGTTTGAAAATGTCGATGCGGACGGTTTGGATGCTGTTACCAAGGATGGTCAGCTCCCTCAAGGAACGGACCTGCTCCGCATTTCTCAAATCGGATCTTTGAAAAGGACTTTCTCTCAAACAAGGCCCAAGTCACCGTGGCACCCTACAAGGTCGTGACTTCTAGCCAAGACTTGGCAGATATTGACCTGTCGAAAAACTATGTTCTCAAGACTGCGACAGGTGGCTACGATGGACATGGGCAAAAGGTTATTCGCTCGGCAGAAGACTTGGAGGAAGCCTGTACACTAGCTGATTCAGCAGCCTGTGTCTTGGAAGAATTCGTCCACTTTGACCTTGAAATTTCTGTCATCGTGTCCGGAAATGGCAAGGATGTAACAGTTTTCCCAGTTCAGGAAAATATCCACCGCAACAACATCCTGTCTAAAACCATTGTGCCTGCTCGCATTTCAGAAAGTCTGGCAGATAAGGCAAAAACCATGGCGGTACGAATCGCAGAACAGCTCAAGCTGTCTGGAACCCTCTGCGTGGAAATGTTTGCGACCGCTGATGATATCATTGTCAACGAGATTGCCCCACGTCCACACAACTCTGGCCACTACTCTATCGAAGCCTGCGACTTCTCGCAGTTTGACACCCATATTCTGGGCGTTCTGGGAGCTCCATTGCCAGATATCCACCTGCATGCACCAGCCGTCATGCTCAACGTACTCGGCCAGCATGTCGAGGCCGCTGAAAAATATGTCACAGAAAATCCAAGCGCCCACCTCCACCTGTATGGTAAAATAGAAGCGAAGCACAACCGCAAGATGGGGCATGTGACTTTGTTTAGTGATGTGCCAGATGAGGTTGAGGAGTTTGGGAAAGGGATTGATTTTTAGGGCAAGTCTATGATTCAAATTATTGTCAATGCTTTTGTGGAAGAAGATAAAGAAACTGCTGTTGTAGAAGTCTTATTTGCTAGTAGCAATCACGAAAAAGTGAAAGCCAAATATGAAGAACTAGTTGCTCAATACCCTGAAAACTATTTAGCAATTTATGATTTGCCGTTAGATACAGATCTAAGTAGCTTGCCGCACTATCCGTCGGTGGCGATAAACAAGGAGGAGTTTGATTAGTCTATGAAAACTATTGGTCTGATTGGTGGTATGAGTTGGGAAAGCACCACATCTTACTACCAAATCATCAATGAAACCATCAAAAAAGAGCTGGGTGGCCTGCATTCAGCTAAGCTTCTGCTTTATAGTGTTGATTTTGCTGAGATTGAGCATTATCAAGCAGTCGGGGACTGGGAGAAAAGCGGTCAACTTTTGACAGATATTGCTAAGCGCCTGGAGCAGGCGGGTGCGGATTTCATTGTGATTTGTACCAACACCATGCACAAGGTTGCTCCGCAGATACAGGAGCAGATTACGATTCCAATCTTGCATATTGCACAAGCAACCGCGCAGGCCTTGTTGACTGACGGCATTCAAAAAGTCGGCCTCCTGGGAACCAAGTATACCATGACTCAAGATTTCTACAAGGAGAAATTAATAGAGTCTGGTTTAGAAGTGCTGATTTCAGATCAAGCTGACATTACAGAGGTCAATCGAATCATTTATGACGAACTCTGTCTAGGAGATATCAAAGAAAGCTCAAGCAGACCTACCTTGCCGTTATAGATAATTTGAAAAAAGCAGGCGCAGAGGCTGTTATCTTGGGTTGTACCGAGATTGGTCTCCTCGTCAAGCAATCCGACACTGACTTGCCTCTCTACGATACAACGGTAATCCATGCGGAGAAAGCAGCAGAGTGGGCGGTAAATAAGTGACAATCGTAAAATGAAACATGTGATGAGATTGGGTGAAGATGTAAATGAATCTATCATTAGACGAATTTAAATTTTAGAACTTAAAGATAAATATGTGGAACAGGAGAAAAACAAACAATGATCAACCGTTATTCTCGCCCCGAAATGGCGAACATTTGGACTGAGGAAAATAAGTACAAGGCTTGGCTGGAAGTTGAGATTCTGGCTGATGAGGCCTGGGCTGAGCTGGGTGAGATTCCCAAGGAAGATGTGGCCTTGATTCGTGAGAAGGCTGGCTTTGACATTGACCGCATCTTGGAGATTGAGCAGGAGACGCGTCACGATGTGGTTGCCTTCACACGTGCAGTTTCTGAGACGCTGGGTGAGGAGCGCAAGTGGGTGCACTATGGCTTGACCTCGACCGACGTGGTGGATACGGCCTACGGCTACCTCTACAAGCAGGCTAATGACATCATTCGTGAGGATCTGCGTCGCTTCACGGACATCATTGCAGAGCGGGCGCGGGAGCACAAGTTCACCATCATGATGGGGCGGACTCACGGGGTGCATGCGGAGCCTACGACTTTCGGCCTCAAGCTCGCAACTTGGTACAGCGAAATGAAGCGCAATATTGAACGCTTCGAGATTGCGGCTGCGGGTGTGGAAGCTGGGAAAATCTCTGGTGCGGTTGGGAACTTTGCCAACATTCCGCCATTTGTAGAAAGCTATGTCTGTGAGAAATTAGGCATCCGTCCGCAGGAGATTTCGACTCAAGTTCTGCCACGTGACCTCCACGCCGAATACTTCTCAGCCTTAGCCTTGATTGCGACGTCTATCGAGCGCATGGCAACTGAGATCCGCGGTCTGCAAAGTCTGAGCAGCGCGAGGTGGAAGAGTTCTTTGCTAAGGGGCAAAAGGGTTCATCTGCTATGCCGCACAAGCGCAACCCTATCGGCTCTGAAAATATGACTGGTCTGGCGCGTGTAATTCGTGGCCACATGGTGACAGCCTTTGAGAATGTCTCTCTCTGGCATGAGCGCGACATTTCCCACTCATCTGCTGAGCGGATCATCGCTCCAGACACGACCATTCTCATCGACTACATGCTCAACCGCTTCGGTAATATCGTCAAGAACCTGACCGTCTTCCCAGAAAATATGAAGCGTAACATGAACTCGACCTTTGGTCTTATCTTCAGCCAGCGGGCTATGTTGACCTTGATCGAAAAAGGCATGACACGGGAGCAGGCTTATGACTTGGTTCAGCCAAAGACCGCCCAGTCTTGGGATAATCAAGTAGACTTCAAGCCTCTGCTCGAAGCGGACCCAGAGGTTACATCACGCCTCACTCAAGAGGAAATCGACGAAATCTTCAATCCAACTTATTACACCAAGCGCGTGGATGAAATCTTCAAGCGCGTGGGGCTGGATTAAACAAAAAAAGATGAGAGTGGGACAGAAATCGGTAATTGGTTAGAATTCGATTTCGTCGTCCCACCTCCGCACAGTTGAGTAGGGATGTAAAAGCTGATGAAATCGGCGTAGTAGAGCCCACTCAACCACTGCGTCTTGCTCGACAATCCAAAGACAATTGAGAGGCTAGGACTTTTGTCCCAGCCTCTCTTTTTTATTATTCTCGAATGTATTAAAAAGTTCAGTTTTTGTTGGTTTTCAGTCCTAGAATACTAAAAAATATACGAAATTAAAAAATTCTGTTTATTTTCTGTCATTTTTTGATGTTTATTAAACAAAAATCGTTCAAATGCCTTGCAAATTGGTATAGATAGGTTTATAATAAAGATAAGCTAGTTGGTTAGGAAATGAAAAACGACAGCTCATGAGAACCATCGTTTTTCAGCTTAATGATCGCGACTAGAAGAAATAAATTTGATTTTGAAGAAATCGCCACGCTTGTAGGTTTCGCTGTACTCTAGGATTTGTCCAGTATTTTCCAGTTTTGTGATCTTGACTTGATGCACAGTTGGGAAGTTTGGATCAATTTCCAAGGTCTTAGCAATATCTTTTGGCGTTGGAAAGACGATTTCGTTGGTTTCTTCGAAATACTCATCATTCATGTGGATGTGATAATCCGTCTTGAAGCGATTGTAGATCGAGCTGTAGTAGTCCAAATCTGGATAGTTTGGATTGATGTACTGCTCAGGAATGTAGGTTTGGTGATAAATATAAACTTTATCGCCTGTCCTTCTGATACGGTCAATCTTGTAGTAGAACTGGGACGGTGTTAGTTCTAGTTTGTCCAAGATTTTCAATTCATTTCCACGTTCGATGGACAGAACAGTCACCTTATCCTTTTGGATAGGGAAAGTTTCGATATCAGAGAATTCCACACGCTTGTGTTTTCTTGCGCGTGAAACAAACGTTCCCTTTCCTTGCTGACGGATGATGTAGCCATCATTCGCAAGTTCGTTCAAAGCGCGGACAACGGTGATGGAACTGACGTTGAACATCTTGATTAACTCAGCTTCTGTGTAGAATCTATCACCGTTTTCAAAGTTACCAGAAATGATTTGTTGTTTCAAGTCATCTTTGATTTGTTGATATTTAGGAATAGCCATTGTGCTCACCTCTCTTTTTTTATCCCTCTCTATATTGATTTTAACATATTTTTAAAAAAAATGTTGACATTTATGCAAAAGTTTATTATATTAATATTAATAAGAAATGAAAGCGTTTTAAATCTAGGAGGAATGGGGAGATGAAGAGATTTGAAATAGGCTCTTCTTTCTACTTGGATGGTCAGGAGTTTAAGATTTTGTCGGGAGCGATTCACTATTTTCGGATTCAGCCGGAAGACTGGTATCACTCGCTTTACAATCTTAAAGCCCTAGGGTTCAATACAGTTGAGACCTATGTTCCTTGGAACATGCACGAGCCAAAGAAAGGCCAGTTTGACTTTCAGGGGATTTTAGATATTGAGAAGTTTCTTCAGATTGCTCAAGATTTAGGATTATATGCCATCGTTCGACCTTCGCCCTTTATCTGTGCGGAGTGGGAATTTGGCGGCATGCCAGCCTGGCTTTTGACTGAGGATATGAGAATCCGTTCTTCTGATGCTCCTTATCTTCAGGCTGTTGCGGACTACTATGATGAGTTACTTCCTCGCTTGGTTCCAAGGCTCTTGGACAAGGGTGGGAATATCCTCATGATGCAAGTGGAAAATGAATATGGCTCTTACGGGGAGGATAAAGACTACCTGAGAGCGATTCGGCAGATGATGTTGGACCGAGGCCTTGATTGTCCGCTCTTTACATCGGATGGTCCTTGGCGGGCGACGCTGAGAGCCGGCACGCTGATTGAGGAAGATTTATTTGTTACAGGAAATTTCGGCTCCAAGGCAGATTATAATTTTGCCCAGATGCAGGAATTCTTTGATGAGCATGGCAAAAAATGGCCGCTCATGTGTATGGAGTTTTGGGATGGTTGGTTCAATCGTTGGAAAGAACCAATTATCAAAAGGGATCCTGAGGAGTTGGCTCAAGCTGTCCATGAGGTTCTAAAACAAGGCTCTATCAACCTCTATATGTTTCACGGCGGCACCAATTTTGGCTTCATGAATGGCTGCTCGGCCAGAGGTGTGACGGATTTACCACAGGTGACTTCGTATGATTACGATGCCCTGCTCGATGAACAGGGAAATCCAACTCCGAAATATTTTGCAGTGCAAAAAATGATGGAGACCTACTATCCTGAGTACCTACAAATGAAACCGCTCACAAAAGAATCTTTTGAATTGAGAGACATTGCTCTGAGTGAGAAGGTGAGTTTGTTTGAGACATTAGCTGATTTGGCTCAGCCAGTAGAGAGTCTCTATCCTGTCAAAATGGAGGATTTGGGGCAGAGCTATGGCTACTTACTTTACCGTACCGAAGCCAGCTGGGATGCGGATGAGGAAAAAATTCGGGTAATTGATGGGCGCGACCGGATGCAGCTCTTTGTGGACGGCAAGCTTATGGCAACCCAGTATCAAGCAGAGATTGGTCAAGATATCTTTGTTGCTGGAGAAAAGAAAGCCACCCACCGTATTGACATCCTGATGGAAAACATGGGGCGGGTCAACTACGGGCATAAGTTTTTGGCAGATACCCAGCGAAAAGGGATTCGGACGGGTGTTTGCAAGGATTTGCACTTCTTGCTGAATTGGCAGCAGTATCCACTTTCTTTTGAAAAATACAGAAAACATTGATTTTTTTCAAAAGGATGGCAGCCAGAGCAACCAGCTTTCTACGCTTTTTGACTTTAAAATGAAAGCGCTTAAAGATACTTATTTAGACTTGTCCGGTTTTTGGAAAAGGGCCTTGCCTTTTGTAAATGGGGTCAACATAGGCCGTTTCTGGAATGTCGGACCAACCTTATCGCTTTATATTCCGCATAGCCTTCTGAAAGAAGGACATAACCGAATCATCATTTTTGAAACGGAGGGGGAATATGAAGAATCAATTAACTTAGTTAACCAACCTACATTTAAAACAATAAAGGGGGAAAATTTATGACAATCGTAGGTGCACGTATCGATGGACGTTTGATCCATGGACAGGTAGCCAATCTCTGGACTACCAAGCTCAATATTTCACGCATTATGGTGATTGACGATGAGGTAGCTGAAAATGCTATCGAAAAGAGCGGACTTAAGTTGGCAACGCCGCCAGGAGTGAAGCTCAGCATTTTGCCAATCGCTAAAGCGGCAGAAAACATCTTGGCTGGTAAGTATGACTCACAACGACTCTTTATCGTCGCTCGCAAACCAGACCGTTTCCTTCGTTTGGTAGAAGCTGGTGTTCCACTGGAAACACTGAATGTCGGAAATATGTCTCAGTCAGACGAAACTCGCCCCATCACTCGCTCTATCAATGTGGTTGATGCAGATGTGGAAGCTTTCTACAAGCTGCATGAAAAAGGAGTGAAGCTGACAGCTCAGATGGTTCCAAATGATCCAGTTGCGGATTTTATGAATTTGTTAAAATAAGGAAAAATTTTTAGGAGGTCATTGTCATGATACAATGGTGGCAAATTTTACTACTCACTCTGTACTCAGCTTATCAAATCTGTGATGAGTTGACGATCGTTTCTTCAGCAGGTTCACCTGTATTTGCTGGATTTATCACAGGTCTCATCATGGGAGATTTACCTACAGGTTTATTGATTGGTGCCAACCTTCAATTGGTGGTACTCGGTGTTGGTACCTTCGGTGGTGCGTCTCGTATTGATGCTACTTCTGGTGCGGTTCTCGCAACTGCCTTCTCAGTAGCTCAAGGGCTTGACCCAGAGCTTGCTATTGCTACAATCGCTGTGCCGGTAGCAACTTTGTTGACATACTTCGATATCCTTGGCCGTATGACTACAACTTACTTCGCTCACCGTGTGGATGCTGCGATTGAACGCTTTGACTACAAAGGCATCGAACGCAACTATCTCCTTGGTGCGATTCCTTGGGCTCTTTCTCGTGCCCTCCCAGTCTTCTTTGCCCTTGCCTTTGGTGGAGCTTTGTAGAAACTGTTGTTACAGGTCTCGGTAATGTACAATGGTTGGCAAACGGTCTAAAACTTGCAGGTCAAATGCTTCCAGGTCTTGGATTTGCAATCTTGCTTCGTTATCTCCCAGTGAAACGCAACCTTCACTATTTGGCACTTGGATTTGGCTTGACAGCTATGTTGACAGTGCTTTACAGTAATGTTCAAAGCCTTGGTGCTGCAGTGTCTAGCATTGTTGGTTCTGAAGTGTTCTCTAAACTTCCAAAAGAACAAGCTATTACTTTTGTTAACAACTTCAAGAGTGTATCTATGATTGGTATCGCCATCATCGGTGTCTTCCTTGCGGTACAACACTTCAAAAACAGCCAACGTACAGTCGTAGCTGCTCCAGTAACTGAATCAGAAAGCGGGGAAATTGAAGATGACGAATTCTAATTACAAACTAACAAAAGAAGATTTTAAACAGATTAACAAACGTAGCTTGTTTACCTTCCAATTGGGTTGGAACTATGAGCGTATGCAGGCTTCTGGTTACCTTTACATGATTTTGCCACAATTGCGCAAAATGTATGGAGACGGTACACCTGAACTGAAAGAAATGATGAAATTGCATACGCAATTCTTCAATACTTCACCATTCTTCCACACTATTATCACTGGTTTTGACCTTGCTTTGGAAGAAAAAGATGGTGTGAAATCAAAAGATGCGGTCAATGGTATCAAGACAGGTCTCATGGGGCCATTCGCTCCTCTTGGAGACTCAATCTTTGGATCATTGGTACCAGCTATTATGGGTTCAATCGCAGCAACTTTGGCTGTTGCAGGAAATCCAGCCGGTATCTTCCTATGGATCGCTGTAGCAGTTGCTTATGACATTTTCCGTTGGAAACAATTGGAATTTGCCTATAAAGAAGGGGTTAACCTTATCAATAACATGCAAAGTACTTTGACAGCTTTGATTGATGCTGCATCTGTACTTGGTGTCTTCATGGTTGGTGCCTTGATTGCCAGCATGATTGGTGTTGAAGTTTCATGGGCTCCACACATCGGGGACAAAGCAATTGAAATTCAAGACATGCTTAACCTTATCTTCCCACGATTGGTACCAGCAATGATCACAGGCGCAATCTTCTGGTTGCTTGGACGTAAGGGTATGAACTCTACAAAAGCTATCTTGCTCATCATTCTTGCAGCGATTGCTTTCTCAGCATTTGGTCACTTCTTCTTTGGAATGGCATAATGGTGTAAATTATGAGCAAACAATTAATTTTGATTAGTCATGGTCGCTTTTGTGAAGAACTGAAAACAACCACTGAGATGATTATGGGGCCTCAAGCGGATATTCATGCCGTTGCCTTGTTGCCAGAGGAGGGACCAGATGATTTCACAGCTAAGTTCTTAGACACAGTCAAGGATTTTGATGACTATATTGTCTTTGCAGATCTTTTGGGAGGCACACCATGTAATGTAGTCAGCCGCCTTATTTTAGAAGGTAAGGATATTGACTTGTACGCCGGCATGAATCTGCCGATGGTGATTGAGTTTCTCAATGCTTCTCTGACAGGAGCTGATGTTGACTATCCGAAAAATGCAGTCGAAAATATCGTTAAAGTCAATGATATCTTAGCAGGCTTATCAGATGATGAGGATGAGTAGGACTGTTTTGTAAGGAAAAAAGAAATGAAGGGGAGTGGGGAATTTTCCCATTCCCTCTTTTAAAGACAAATAACTAATATATCAATGTTTATTTTGAAAGGACTACCATGCTAGATTATTCAAAAGAGAAACTGGTTGAATTAGGCGCGGAAATCACCACGCGTGAAATCTACCAACAGCCAGATGTTTGGCAGACAGCTTTTAATACTTACAAGGCTCAAGCTGACCAAGTCGCTGCTTTTCTAAAAGGTATCGAAGAAAAGCATGACTATATAAAAGTTATCTTTACAGGTGCAGGAACTTCGGCTTATGTAGGGGACACGCTGCTGCCATATTTCAGAAAGCTTTATGATGAGCGCAAATGGAATTTTAATTCGGTTGCGACGACTGATATTGTGGCAAGTCCTAAGGTACATCTGCATAAGGAAATTCCAACGGTTCTCGTTTCTTTTGCCCGCAGTGGTAATTCGCCAGAAAGTGTTGCAACAGTGGACTTGGCCAAGCAGTTGGTTGACGAGCTTTATCAAGTGACCATTACCTGTGCTGCAGAAGGAAAACTAGCTCAGCAGGCGCATGGTGATGAGCGGAATCTGCTCTTATTGCAACCAGCTCCATCAAATGATGCTGGCTTTGCAATGACTTCTAGCTTCACCTCTATGATGCTGACAGCTCTCTTGGTTTTTGACCCAGCAGATTTAGCTCAAAAAGAAGCAAGAGTAGCCGAGTTGATTGCCTTGAGCCAAAAGGTTTGGCCGATGTAGCTGACGTTCAGGCTTTGACAGAATTAGACTTTAACCGGGTCATTTATCTTGGAGCAGGGCCATTCTTTGGTTTGGCGCACGAAGCACAGCTGAAAATTTTGGAGTTGACCGCTGGGAAAGTTGCGACCATGTATGAAAGCCCAGTTGGTTTCCGTCATGGACCAAAATCTCTGATTAACGAAGAGACGCTTGTGCTGGTATTTGGCTCAAGGGATGCATATACTAAACGTTACGACTTGGATTTGGTGCGTGAAGTGGCAGGAGATCAGATTGCTCGCAAGGTGGTCTTCTTTACAGAGCGCAGAGAAGACTTGGAAAATGTTGAGCAAGTGATTCTTGAAAGTGATATCTTGGAAGATAGCTATCGAGCCTTCCCTTACATCGTCTATGCTCAGCTCTTCTCTCTCTTAACTTCTTTGAAAGTAAAAAATCGACCAGATACACCGTCTCCGACAGGTACGGTCAATCGGGTCGTTCAGGGAGTTATCATTTACCCTTTCCAGCAGTAGAAAGCTAAATATGGAAAAGTCAAACATTAGTCATGGGAAAGCTAGTTATTAAAAAGACTTTCAGATAAAAAGGATGGCCTTCTATCCTTGTCCCTTGACTAAGTCAAGAAAGAGAGTGGGACAGAAATCGGTAATTCGTTAGAATTCGATTTCATCGTCCCACCTCCGCACAGTTGAGTAGGGCTGTAAAAGCTGATGAAGTCAGCGTAGTAGAGCCCACTCAACCACTGCGTCTTGCTCGACAATCCAAAGACAATTGAGAGGCTAGGACTTTTGTCCCAGACTCGAGACAGAGGGAGATTGTATGAAATCTTATCAAGAATCCATTTTTGGTACTTTTAAAGGACAGGATGTCTTAGCCTACACCTTTGAAAATAAGCTAGGCTATCGCTTCAAGGTCATGAACTATGGCGCAACGATTTTAGAATATCGGACGCCGGATAAAAATGGTGATTTTGCCAATATTATTCTAGGCTTTGAGCGTTTTGATGATTACGTTGGCAATAGTCCTAAGCATGGGGCCAGCGTGGGGCCAGTTGCAGGGCGGATTGCAAATGCTAGCTTTGAGCTGAATGGGCAGTCCTACCAGCTGGAAGTCAATAATGGCCAGAATTGCAACCACAGTGGCTCTACTAGCTGGGATGGTGTGATTTTCCAGACGGAGGAAGTCACAAACGAGGGCGTCACATTTTATACAGAGCGCCCAGACGGGACGGGTGGTTTTCCAGGAAATTTGAAAATCTGGATTTCCTATTCCTTGTCGGAAAAAGGGGAGATTGAGATTTCCTATCAAGTCCAGACAGATCAGGATAGTCTGGTCAATCCGACCAACCACAGCTATTTCAATCTGTCAGGTGATTTTAGTCAGCCGATTGATCAGCATGTCCTCCAGCTGCATACCAAAGGGGTGTATCCGATTGCTCCTGACGGCGTGCCAGCAAAAGAAGTGGATGAGAATCGTAGCTTTGTCAAAGGCCTGCAAACAGGTCTGGCGCTGAAAGAAATTTTTGCTGACCAAGACGAGCAAATTCAGGTTGTGTCAGGGCTGGATCATCCCTTTGCTCTTGATAAAGAGCAGGAAGAGGCGGGTTACCTTTATGATCCGGCATCAGGTCGCTATCTGACTTTCCGTACGGATGCTCCTTGTGTCGTGACTTATTCGGCTAATTTTGTCGATGAGTCAGTCATCTTAAATGGACGGCCAATGATTCAGCATAATGGTCTGGCATTGGAAGCACAAGCCTTGCCTGATGCGATTCATAGTGACTTGAAAGATCAGGTCATTCTCAAGGCAGGAAGCCTCTTCACCAGCACCACCGTTTATTTCGCAGGAGTGAAATAAACAGCAAACTTGCTTCATTTGAAGTGTATCTTACATGGCGATACTAGTCTCAAGATACAAGAAAACGGCAGATTCCCCCTCTGCCGTTTTTACTATTTATTTTATTGGTTGTCTAAGTCTTGTGGTTGGAAAATTTGATTGTAACGTTCTTCGTCTTCTTGGTTGTCACGGATGACTTTAGCAAGAGTGAATGAAGAAGAAATCAATCCGACAGAACCCATGAGATAGTATCCCTTAACCATCAAAGGCTCTTTCAAAGTATAGAGACCAACGAGAACAAGAGTCACAAAGAAGGCGAATGAGCCCCAAGCCATAAACATAAAGGCTGGTGTATTCCGATAAGTTTTCTTTTTAAGGTTGTTCATATCTAAAATCTCCTTTTCGATTTTTTTCATTGTATCATGAGTTTTTGAGGCAGTCAATGAAATAGAGGTTATTTTAATCAGACTGAACAATTCGTATTAGTTTGTATCATCTTAGTAAGATGTTTAAAAGTATTTTTATTTTTTTAAAAAAATATGGTTTATTTAAGTAAACTTTAAGATAAGAACGTTATACTAATACCATCAAATGAAGACCTCCTAACTTTATTTGATAGAAATCCTAAAACTTTTTCATAATAATCTCCCATAAGAGCCACCAAATTCGGTGGCTTTTTTTGTGCTCGGAAGCGGGTCGGATTACTTCCTCTGCCCTATTTTTTGCTATAATAGTTCTATGAGTAGAATTTTAGATAATGAATTAATGGGGGATGAGGAGCTGGTAGAACGTACCCTCCGTCCTCAGTATTTACGAGAATATATCGGTCAGGACAAGGTCAAGGATCAGCTGAAGATTTTTATCGAAGCGGCTAAATTGCGGGATGAGGCCTTGGATCATGCCTTGCTTTTTGGCCCTCCGGGTCTAGGAAAGACGACCATGGCCTTTGTCATCGCCAACGAACTCGGTGTGAATATCAAACAGACTTCTGGTCCGGTCATTGAAAAGGCTGGTGATTTGGTGGCCATTCTCAATGATTTGGAGCCAGGTGATGTTCTTTTTATCGATGAGATCCACCGTTTGCCTATGGCAGTGGAGGAAGTGCTCTACAGCGCCATGGAGGACTTTTACATTGACATTATGATTGGGACTGGCGAGACCAGTCGCAGCGTCCATCTGGAATTGCCGCCTTTCACGCTAATTGGGGCGACCACTCGGGCAGGCATGCTGTCTAATCCTCTGCGGGCTCGCTTTGGAATTACTGGTCACATGGAGTATTATGAAGCCAGCGACCTGACGGAAATCGTTGAGCGGACGGCAGAAATTTTTGAGATGGATATTACCCACGAGGCTGCTCGAGAGCTGGCTTTACGTAGCCGCGGCACGCCGCGGATTGCCAACCGTCTGCTCAAGCGGGTGCGGGACTACGCTCAGATTATGGGAGATGGACTGGTCGATGCTCAGATCACAGACAAGGCCTTGTCCATGCTGGATGTGGACCGAGAAGGGCTGGACTATGTGGATCAGAAGATCCTACGAACCATGATTGAAGTTTATGGGGGTGGTCCAGTCGGACTGGGGACACTTTCAGTCAATATTGCTGAGGAGCGTGAAACGGTGGAGGACATGTATGAGCCTTACCTGATTCAGAAAGGCTTTGTCATGCGAACTCGGACTGGGCGCGTGGCGACTCGTAAAGCCTATGAGCATTTAGGATATGAGTATATGAAGGAATGATGGCAGATCAGGAAATTTTAGAGAGACTGGGTCAGGATCAGGCTATCCGAGAGATTTTAGAGATGATCCGCAGTCTAGAATTGAAAGATTCTTGGCTGGCTGCGGGCAGTATCAGAAATTTTATCTGGAATATCTTGTCTGGCAAGCCGGGTTTTGATACCGAAACGGATGTGGATGTCATATTCTTTGATTCAACGGTGTCTTATGAGAAACTTTGCAGCTGGAGATGGAGTTGAGAAAAGCTTTTCCCGCTTATTCTTGGGAGCTGAAAAATCAAGTTTATATGCACATTCATAGTCCCAACACCCAGCCTTATACTAGCTCGAAAGATGCCATGAGCAAGTATCCTGAGTGCTGCACGGCTATCGGTCTGCGATTGCTGGAAGATGATAAGTTAGAGCTTTTTGCGCCCTATGGCTTGGCAGATATTCGAGCATTTCAGGTGCGGCCGACACCACATTTCTTGGCGGATGCAGAGCGAAAGAAGCTTTATATGGAAAGAATTTGCAAGAAAAACTGGCAGGCTAAATGGCCACAGTTAAGTTTTGAAACTCTTTCTGAAGAAAAGTAAAGTTGAATCTGGTGCAAGCTAGATTGAGTGGCTTACCGCCTAAATGACCTGCACTCTGAAACTCAGACACAAAAGCTAACGGCATAATTAGCGGTTTTTCAGAGCCTGCTTCCGCTGTCACAGAATAATCAAGAAAGCTCCGCAGTTTTCTTTTTATTCTGGTATAATAGATCTATGAAGAAAATTGTATTTGTTTGTTTAGGAAATATCTGCCGCAGTCCGATGGCAGAGTTTGTTATGAAAAGTCTGACCGATGACCTACATATTGAGAGTCGTGCGACGTCTAGCTGGGAGCATGGCAACCCTATACATCAGGGGACTCAGGCTATTTTTAAGAAACATGCGATTTCTTATGACAAAGGAAAAAGTTCTCAGCAGATTTCAGCGCAAGATTTTGCAGAATTTGATTATATCATCGGCATGGATGAAGCCAATATTCGAGATTTAAAGAAAATGGCGCCAGCGGATTTTCAGGATAAAATCTACCAGTTTGCCGATATCGGTGTTCCGGATCCTTGGTACACGGGTGATTTCGATGAGACTTATGACCTGATTTTGGCTGGTTGCCACAAGTGGCTAGAACGCTTAAATGGATGAAAAATGGATAAAATAAAAGAATTTTACGATAAATATAAAATCTATCTGACCCGTCAGAATCTAGAAATCCTAGCAGTGACTGTGATTGCATTGTCAGCAATTTTAGTGTTTACATCCAATATCCCTAGTAAGGGTGCGCTAACGTTGGATCAAGGTAAGATAAAATATGAAGGCAGTCTAGTTCACGGAAAGATGAACGGCGAAGGTACCCTGACTTTTAAAAATGGAGATAGCTACAAAGGTCATTTCAAAAATGGGACTTTTGACGGCAAAGGGACTTTTACCTCCAAGGCTGGTTGGAAATATGAAGGCGAATTTGCCAATGGTCAAGCCAATGGTAAAGGAAAACTGACGACAGAAAGTAATGTCGTCTATGAAGGAACGTTCAAGCAAGGAATTTATCAAAATGCGCATTAGATGGTTTTCACTGGTTCGGATTACTGGACTGGTCTTGGTGTTACTCTATCATTACTTTCAGGGAGTTTTTCCTGGAGGTTTTATTGGAGTGGACATCTTTTTCACTTTTTCAGGATTTTTGATTACTTCATTATTGATTGATGAGTTTACAAGAAGTCGGACGATTGATATTATGGGCTTTCTGAAACGGCGCTTTTATCGTATCGTTCCTCCGCTCGTTTTTATGATTTTGATCATCATGCCCTTTACTTTATTGATCCGTCGGGACTTTGTAGCAGGTATCGGGACGCAGATTGCAGCTGCTCTGGGCTTTGTGACCAATTTTTATGAAATGATGTCGGGTGGCAGTTATGAAAGCCAGTTTGTACCGCATTTGCTGATTCACACTTGGAGTTTAGCACTGGAAGTGCATTACTATATCCTCTGGGGCTTAGCTGCTTGGGGCATTAGCAAGATTAGCAAGTCAGTTGCTCAGTATCGGGGACTGATTTCTCTGAGTTCGGCTGCTCTGTTTGTTCAGCTTCTTGGCCATGTTTATCGGAGCCTTTTTCAGCAAGAATTACTCCAATATTTATTTCTCAAGTCTGACCCATGTCTTTCCTTTCTTTGCGGGAACGGTGCTCGCGACTTTCTCTGGAGTCGGAAATGTGGGCGTTCAGATGAAGAAACTGGAAGAAAAGGTCGAAATCAAGCAAGTCTTGATCGCTTTAGCTGGCAGTTTTGTTCTTCTTCTTTTGCTCAGCTTTATTTTGAAATTTGACAGCTTGTGGACTTATTTATTTGGTTTCTTGATTTCAACGCTTCTGGCTTGTGTCATGATAGCAGCAACCCGCATCTTGCACGATAAATTGCCAAATATTAAGGAGCCTAGTCCTCTCAACTTTATTGCAGATACTAGCTATGGTGTTTACCTCTTCCATTGGCCTTTCTATATTATTTTTACTCAGTTGATGAGCAATGGATGGGCTGTGCTTTTGACTACAATCTTGAGTTTTGGTTTCGCAGCTCTTTCCTTCTATATTTTAGAGCCGACTTTAGCTGGACGGAAGCCTCGGATTTTTGACAAGGATATGAATGTAACATCCATCACCAAGCCGATTTTCTACAGTTTCATTCCGCTGACTTTTATCTTGCTTATTATCACCATCACAGCTCCGTCTGTGGGTGCCTTTGAGGAAAGCCTGATTGTCAATTCTTTGAACCAATCCGATACGAAAATGCAGACAACCCGTAAGCACGCAGACCAGAAAACTGCGACAAATTATAACGTGGCAGAGGGAACGACTGTTATCGGTGATTCGGTCACCTTGCGCTCCGCTGAATGGATCCAAGAGGCTATACCTGACGCTCAAGTCGATGCAGTTGTTAGTCGTAATTTAGTGTCTGGTCTGGAATTTTTCAAGAACGATATTGCTAACCAAACACTGCTTCAAAACGTCGTCTTGGCATTGGGAACCAATCCAGTTGATAATTATGAAGAATTGTTGGATCAGTATATCGAGCTCTTGCCAAAAGGCCATCGCTTGATTTTAGTCACGCCATATGATGGCCGGACAGCCAATGATCCAAGTAGTATTCCTGTTAAGATGCGACAATACGAACTTGAACTTGCTAAGAAATACGATTTTGTATATGTAGCAGACTGGTATCAGGTAGCGATTAACAATCCGCAGATTTGGATTGGAACAGACTATGTCCATTATGGGGCAGATTCAGAGTCTATGGCAGAGGGAGGTAAACTCTACTCTAACATGATAAAAGAAGCTTTGGCTGCCGCTTCAAATGGCAGTGTTAAGCCATAAAACTAGCTCGGTTATTTAGCCGAGCTAGTTTTATAACAAAAAAGAAAGCGCTAACACATTTTTTAGAGAAAAGTATGTGAAATTTTTGAGAATAGATATAGAATTTAGTAAAAAAAGCCTGAAATATCAGTGTTTAAAAAAATAATCCATAAAAAAAGTTTGTGAACTTTTGTTGAAAGTGTTTACAAATTTGTAGGAATAGAGTATAATTATATTGTGAAAAAATTAACAAAGGTTAAAATCTTCATCTAACCTTTTGGCAGAAACCATTGGAGGATTATAATGGCTGATAAGAAGAAAACTGTTGAACAAGAAGATAAAGTGCTAGCGGCTGAAAAGCATGTTGACGAGCTTGTGCAAAAAGGTCTCCTAGCTCTTGAAGAAATGAGAAAACTAAATCAAGAGCAAGTAGATTACATCGTAGCAAAAGCTTCAGTTGCAGCTCTTGATGCGCACGGGATCCTTGCTCAACATGCGGTTGAAGAAACTGGTCGTGGTGTATTTGAAGACAAGGCAACGAAAAACCTCTTTGCCTGTGAACACGTTGTCAACAACATGCGTGGTGTGAAGACTGTTGGTGTTATCGAAGATGATCCTGTTACTGGATTGACAAAGATTGCTGAGCCTGTCGGAGTTATCTGTGGTATCACTCCAACAACGAATCCAACATCAACAGCAATTTCAAAGCATTGATTGCCTTGAAGACACGTAACCCAATCGTTTTTGCCTTCCACCCATCTGCTCAAGAATCATCTGCTCACGCAGCGCAAATCGTTCGTGACGCAGCAATCGCAGCTGGCGCACCTGAAAACTGTGTGCAATGGATCACTCAGCCATCTATGGAGGCAACAGCAGCTTTGATGAACCACGATGGTATTGCAACCATCCTTGCAACTGGTGGTAATGCCATGGTTAAAGCTGCATACTCTTGTGGGAAACCAGCTCTTGGGGTTGGTGCCGGAAACGTACCAGCTTATATCGAAAAATCTGCTGACCTTCGCCAAGCCGCTCATGATATCGTGATGTCTAAATCATTTGACAATGGTATGGTCTGCGCATCTGAGCAAGCAGTGATCATTGACAAGGAGGTCTATGACGAATTTGTAGAAGAATTCAAGTCATACCACACTTATTTTGTAAACAAAAAAGAAAAAGCCCTTCTTGAAGAATTCTGCTTTGGTGTGAAAGCCAACAGCAAGAACTGTGCTGGTGCTAAACTGAATGCAAACATCGTTGGAAAACCAGCTGCATGGATTGCAGAACAAGCAGGCTTTAAAGTGCCAGAAGGTACAAACATCTTGGCTGCAGAATGTGCGGAAGTGGGTCCAAATGAGCCATTGACTCGTGAAAAATTGTCACCAGTTATCGCTGTCTTGAAAGCTGAAGATAGAGAAGACGGTCTTAAAAAAGCTCGTCAAATGGTTGAATTTAACGGACTTGGTCACTCAGCAGCTGTCCATACAAAAGACGAAGACTTGGCTAAACGCTTTGGTACTGAAATCAAAGCTATGCGTATTATCTGGAACTCTCCATCTACTTTCGGTGGTATTGGTGACGTTTACAATGCCTTCATCCCATCCTTGACACTTGGATGTGGTTCATACGGACGCAACTCAGTTGGTGATAATGTGAGCGCTATCAACCTTCTAAACATCAAGAAAGTAGGGAAACGTAGAAATAATATGCAATGGTTTAAAGTTCCTTCAAATTTACTTCGAACGCAATTCTATCCAATACCTTCAAACTTGTGAAGATATTGAACGCGTTATGATCGTTACAGACAAATCTATCGAAAAACTTGGTTTTGTTCAACGTGTGATCGATCAATTGAACGCACGTAGCAACCGTGTCACTATCCAAGTCTTCTCAGATGTTGAACCAGATCCAGACATCACAACGGTAGAACGTGGCGCTGAAGTGATGAAAGCATTTGAGCCAGATACAATCATCGCTCTTGGTGGTGGTTCTCCAATGGACGCGGCCAAAGTTATGTGGCTCTTCTACGAGCAACCAGAAATCGACTTCCGTGACTTGGTTCAAAAATTCATGGATATCCGTAAACGTGCCTTCCGCTTCCCATCACTTGGTAAGAAAGCGAAATATATCGGTATCCCAACGACTTCAGGTACAGGCTCAGAAGTAACACCATTTGCCGTTATCTCTGATAAGAAAAACAACCGCAAATACCCATTGGCTGACTACTCATTGACACCAACTATTGCGATTGTTGACCCTGCTTTGGTTGAGTCCGTTCCAGACTTTATCGCTGCTGATACAGGTATGGACGTCTTGACTCACGCGACTGAAGCCTACACTTCAAACTTCGCTAACGACTATACAGACGGTATTGCGCTTCAAACTATCAAGCTTGTCTTTGAATGGTTGGAAAAATCTGTTAAGACAGCTGATCCAGAAGCACGTGAGAAAATGCATAATGCGTCTACAATGGCAGGTATGGCCTTTGCAAATGCCTTCCTTGGTATGAGCCACTCAATGGCCCACAAGATCGGTGGTGTTCACCACACTGTTCACGGACGTACAAATGCAATCTTGCTTCCATACGTCATCCGTTACAATGGTACTCGTCCATCTAAGACAACTACATGGCCTAAGTACAACTACTGGAAAGCTGATGAGAAATTCCAAGACATCGCGAAAATGCTTGGTTTGCCTCACTCAACTCCAGAAGAAGCAGTTGAAGCATACGCTAAAGCTGTTTACGAACTTGGTGTTGCAGTAGGTATCAAGATGAACTTCAAAGACCAAGGAATCGATGAAAAAGCTTGGAAAGATAGCTTGCATGAAATCGCTTTGCTTGCTTATGAAGATCAATGTTCACCTGCAAATCCACGCTTGCCAATGGTAGCTGACATGGAAGAAATCATGGCAGATGCCTACTATGGTTACGGAGAACGTCCAGGACGTCGTAAATAATATAAAATGAATCCCTCACTTAGTGAGGGATTCAGGTTGTACGAAGAGATCTTTCAATATTTCAAATTCCATAATACTTTTCGTAAAATAGAAGAGTAGTTGATGTAGCACTTACTTTATATTAGCGAAAGAAATTTAGTTCACCGTATTAGCTGTACAGTTAAGATGGAGAATGATATTTGCTATGCTATCACACAGTTTGTTATTTACAACCGCTTGGCTGGAGAGAAGTGTATTATCTTTTGCCTAAGTATAGGCATGAAGCTATGATAGCAATCCTATCTTTAACTGGCTCTGCGGAACCAAAATAAAAAGACTTTCACTCATTTCGGACTTTAAATCCGAGAAATAATATTCGTCCCCCCTTTAGGGCTAGGCAAAGGCCTAGCTTTTTTACTTGCCTGAGGGAGTATAGAAATGAGAATCTTTTTTAGAAGTTTGCTTGCTCTTTCATTTACTTTTCTACAAAATGGATTCCTAAAAGTACTTTCAGGAATTTTTGTTTTTCTGGAAAATTCAGAAACTAAAATCTAAATCTCAAACAATATTGAAAGCGCTTTAAAAATTATTTATAATAACATTATGAAATACTCGAGTTAAAAAATGGAGTCTAGGATAAGGAAGTAAAAATATTTGTTTGCGGCCTTCTTCTCTGCTCCACCTGAGGTCCTAGGTAGTTGTTAGACTATCTGATCAGACCGACGTCTTACGAAAGGAGATTGTATATTCATGTCACAGATTTTAAAAGATGACTTGATAGCCAAGATTAAAGACGGCATCATTGTTTCTTGTCAAGCCTTGCCCCAGGAACCGCTTTATACGGAAGCTGGAGGAGTGATTCCTCTCTTGGTCAAGGCTGCTGAGCAGGGCGGTGCTGTCGGTATCCGAGCTAATAGCGTTCGCGATATTCGGGAGATCAAGGAAGTAACTTCTCTGCCCATCATCGGAATTATCAAACGCGACTATCCGCCACAAGAGCCTTTTATCACGGCTACCATGCGGGAAGTAGATGAGTTGGCTGCTCTGGATATTGAAGTCATTGCTCTGGACTGTACCAAGCGGGAACGCCATGACGGCTTGACAATTGCGGATTTCATCAAGCAGGTCAAGGCCAAGTATCCTCATCAGCTATTGATGGCAGATATCAGCACCTATGAGGAAGCTGCTGCTGCTGTAGAAGCTGGTGTAGACTTTGTCGGCACTACCTTATCGGGCTACACTTCTTACAGTCCCAAGGTTGACGGACCAGACATTGAGCTCATTCGACGCTTGTGCCAAGCAGGCTTTGATGTCATCGCCGAAGGAAAGATTCACTATCCGAGTCAAGCCAAGCAGATACATGATTTGGTGTGAGGGGCATCGTTGTCGGAGGAGCCATTACTCGTCCTAAAGAAATTACAGAGCGCTTTGTTGCAGGATTAAAATAAGTGAGGTAGATGAATGACAACCTTAACACTAAATAAACTATATAAAAAATATCCTAATAGTGATTTTTACTCTGTTGAAAATTTTGATTTGGATATTAAGGATAAGGAGTTTATCGTTTTTGTAGGACCTTCCGGTTGCGGGAAATCAACAACCTTGCGGATGATTGCAGGACTTGAGGATATCACAGAAGGGGAGCTCTATATTGATCAAAATCTTGTCAATGACATTGCTCCTAAAGATCGGGATATCGCCATGGTTTTCCAAAATTACGCTCTTTATCCTCACATGACTGTTTATGACAATATGGCATTCGGACTCAAGCTTCGCAAGTATGACAAGGCTGATATTGACAAAAGAGTTCAGGAAGCGGCAGAAATCCTTGGGCTGAAAGAGCTGCTGGATCGTAAACCGGCCGACTTATCTGGTGGTCAGCGCCAGCGGGTAGCTATGGGGCGGGCAATTGTCCGTGATGCCAAAGTCTTCCTTATGGATGAACCCTTGTCTAACTTGGATGCCAAACTGCGCGTGTCCATGCGGGCAGAAATCGCAAAAATTCACCGCCGTATCGGAGCGACGACTATCTATGTGACCCACGACCAGACAGAGGCCATGACCTTGGCTGACCGCATCGTTATCATGTCAGCTACTAAGAACGAAGCAGGAACAGGTACTATCGGTCGAATCGAGCAAATCGGTACGCCTCAGGAACTTTATAACGAACCAGCTAATAAATTTGTGGCAGGTTTTATCGGCAGTCCAGCCATGAATTTCTTTGAAGTGAACTTAGAGGGCAATCAGCTTACAGATGGACAAGGCTTTGCTGTTGGACTTCCAGACGGTCAGCGTAAAATCTTAGAAGAAAAAGGCTATCAAGGAAAGAAAGTGATACTGGGCATTCGACCAGAGGATATCTCGGCTGAGTTGATAGCTGCTGATGCTTTCCCAGATTCTGTTGTTGAAGCAGAGATTATAGTTTCTGAACTTTTAGGAAGCGATTCTATCCTTTATTGTAAAATAGGAGTTCAGGAATTTTCTGCACGTGTTGCTGCTCATAATTACCATGAAGCAGGGCAGAAAATAGACTTGGTATTCAATATTGCAAAAGCACACTTCTTTGAATTAGAGAACGGTTCACGTATTAAATAAAATTTTATAAGGAAATTTTAATTATGATTGTAACGGAAATTAATAATCTGTCAACTTATGTAGGAGTAAATCCATATTTTGAAAGATTAATAAATTTTTTTAAAAACAGTTGATTTGGGAAGTCTTCCAGAAGGGAAGATAGATATTGAAGGTGATAAATTATTTGGCAATTGTTTTAGTTATGTAGCAGATGGTCAACCAGGAGATTTCTTTGAAACTCATAGGAAATATCTTGATATCCATCTGGTGTTAGAAAATACAGAAGATATGGCAGTTTCTTCTGTTAAAAGCACAACAGTTAGTCAACCTTATAATAAGGAAAATGATATTGAGTTATATGAAGGAAAAGTGGAGCAGCTTATTCATTTGAAATCTGGAGAATGTTTAATAACATTCCCTGAGGATTTGCATCAGCCAAAGGTTCGTGTAAATGATCTACCATTAAAAAAAGTAGTATTTAAAGTAGCTATTTCTTAAATAGGAAGAGGTAAACTATGAAAAATCTAAAGAAATTTTTATTCGTTCTTCTAACAGGACTTATCGCACTGATAATCAGTGGTTGTTCTCCAAGTGGGGAAAATAGTAAAGGAAACGATTCAGGTGAATTATCTGGGGAAATCGTTATGTGGCACTCATTTACACAGGGACCTCGTTTAGAAAGTATCCAGAAATCTGCAGATGAATTTATGAAGAAGCATCCAAAAGTTAAGATTAAAATTGAAACTTTTTCTTGGAATGACTTTTACACCAAATGGACAACAGGCCTTGCTAACGGAAACGTACCTGATGTCAGTACAGCTTTGCCGAACCAAGTAATGGAAATGATTAACTCAGATGCTATTGTTCCATTGAATGATACAATTGACAAAATTGGAAAAGATCGTTTCAATAAAACAGCTCTGAATGAAGCAAAAATTGGCAGTGATTACTATTCTGTTCCTCTTTATTCCCATGCGCAAGTGATGTGGGTACGAACAGATTTATTAAAACAACACAATATTGAAGTACCTAAAACTTGGGATGAACTTTATGAGGCATCTAAGAAATTAACAGCTGATGGAGTTTATGGTATGTCAGTGCCGCTTGGTACGAATGACTTTATGGCTACTCGTTTCCTGAATTTCTATGTTCGTAGTGCAGGAGGAAGCCTATTAACAAAGGATAAGAAGGTTGATTTAACTAGCGATTTGGCTCAAGAAGGAATCAAATACTGGGTGAAAATGTACAAGGAAGTTTCTCCTAAAGATTCACTCAATTATAATGTGTTACAACAAGCTACCCTATTCTACCAAGGTAAGACAGCATTTGACTTTAACTCAGGTTTCCACATTGGAGGGGTTGAAGCGAACAGTCCACAATTATTAGAATCAATTGATGCCTATCCTATTCCGAAGGTCAAAGCATCCGATAAAGATCAAGGAATTGAAACTTCAAATGTTCCAATGGTTGTATGGAAAAATTCTAAGCATCCAAAAGTTGCAAAAGCATTTTTAGAATATCTATATGAACAAGATAACTATGTTGGTTTCTTAGATTCTACACCAGTTGGCATGTTACCAACGATTAGCGGTATTTCTGATTTACCATCTTATAAGAATAATGAAAAACGCCAAAAATTCCAACATGCAGAACAAGTAATCAATGAGGCTGTTCAAAAAGGTACTGCTATTGGTTATGAAAACGGCCCAAGTGTTGAGGCTGGTATGTTGACAAACCAACACATTATTGAACAAATGTTCCAAGATATTATCACAAATGGGAAAGACCCCATGGCTGCAGCAAAAGATGCTGAAAAGCAATTAAACGATTTATTTGAAACGGTTGCAGTTGATGTGAAATAATACCTAGATTATTAGGGCTATGGTGCAGTAGCGCTATAGCCTCTTATTTTAAAGAAAGGGGTAAGAGATGGTCAGAGATCGTAATTTGACGCGTTGGATATTTGTACTACCAGCAGTGATTATCGTAGGATTACTCTTTGTTTATCCATTTTTTTCAAGCATTTTTTATAGCTTTACCAATAAGAATTTAATTATGCCCAACTATCGTTTTGTTGGTTTGGATAATTATAAAGCAGTATTGTCAGACCCTAACTTTTTTAGTGCATTTTTTAATTCAATTAAATGGACTGTCCTTTCCTTAGCTGGACAAGTTATCATTGGATTTGTTCTGGCTCTTGCTTTGCATAGAGTGCGACGATTTAAAAAACTTTATCGGACATTGTTAATTGTACCGTGGGCCTTTCCTACAATTGTTATTGCTTTTTCATGGCAATGGATTCTAAATGGTGTTTATGGGTATCTGCCAAATATCATTGTTAAGCTTGGTTTAATGGAGCATGCCCCAGCTTTTCTGACTGACAGCACGTGGGCCTTTATTTGCTTGGTGTTTATCAATATCTGGTTTGGAGCTCCAATGATTATGGTTAATGTTTTATCTGCACTTCAAACAGTTCCCCAGGAGCAGTTTGAGGCGGCTAAAATTGATGGTGCGACAAGTTGGCAAGTATTCAGACATATTACTTTTCCGCATATTAAGGTCGTTGTAGGACTGCTAGTTGTACTGAGAACGGTTTGGATCTTTAATAATTTTGATATTATCTACCTCATTACTGGTGGTGGTCCATCTAATGCGACTATGACCTTGCCGATTTTCGCTTACAACTTAGGTTGGGGAACGAAGTTATTAGGACGAGCTTCAGCAGTCACAGTATTGCTCTTTATCTTCCTATTGACAGTTTGCTTCATTTACTTCTCTGTAATTAGTAAATGGGAAAAGGAGGGTAGAAAATAATGAAGAAAAAATCAAACTTCTACTTAGATATCGGAGCTCATTTGGTTTTGATAATTGCAACAATTGTTGCAATCTTCCCGCTTGTATGGATTATTATATCTTCGATTAAAGGAAAAGGGGAGTTGACACAATTCCCAACTCGCTTCTGGCCTCAGACTTTTACGCTAGACTACTTTACACATGTTATTAATGATTTGCATTTCGTTGATAATATCCGAAATAGTTTAGTAATTTCTTTGTCCACAACAGTTATTGCAACGATTATTTCTTCCATGGCTGCTTATGGTATTGTTCGTTTCTTCCCTAAGCTAGGATCAATAATGTCACGGCTTTTGGTAACAACTTATATTTTCCCACCTATTTTGCTAGCAATACCTTATTCTATTGCAATTGCAAAAGCAGGTTTGGGAAATAGCATCATTGGCCTTATCATCATTTATTTGTCATTTAGTGTACCTTATGCGGTATGGCTGCTGGTTGGCTTCTTCCAAACGGTTCCGATTGGGATTGAAGAGGCAGCCCGTATCGATGGAGCAAATAAGTTTGTTACTTTTTATAAAGTGGTATTACCAATCGTTGCTCCGGGAATTGTTGCAACAGCGATTTATACCTTTATTAATGCGTGGAATGAATTCTTATATGCATTGATACTGATTAACGATACAAGTAAAATGACCGTTGCAGTAGCACTTCGTTCATTGAATGGGTCAGAGGTGCTAGACTGGGGAGATATGATGGCGGCATCTGTGATTGTTGTATTGCCTTCTATTATCTTCTTCTCAATCATTCAAATAAGATTGCAAGTGGTCTTTCAGAAGGGTCTGTAAAATAGACATTTCGAAACAACATTAGTCAATATATAAGTTAAAAATAGGATATTGTATTAAACAACAGGAGAATAAAAATGGTTAAATATGGCGTCGTAGGAACAGGATATTTTGGAGCTGAATTGGCTCGTTATATGCAAAAAAATGATGGTGCAGAGATTACGATTGTTTATGATCCAGAAAATGCGGAAGCAGTAGCTGAAGAGTTAGGAGCGAAAGTGGCAGCTTCGATAGATGAATTAGTGGCTAGCGATGAAGTTGACTGTGTTATTGTAGCTTCTCCAAATAATCTTCATAAAGAGCCGGTTATCAAAGCAGCTCAGCATGGAAAAAATGTTTTTTGTGAAAAACCAATTGCTCTTTCCTATGAGGATTGTCGCGAAATGGTAGATGCTTGTAAAGAAAATAATGTGACCTTTATGGCGGGGCATATCATGAACTTCTTTAATGGTGTTCATCATGCCAAAGAATTAATCAATCAAGGTGTGATTGGGGACGTTCTATATTGTCATACGGCTCGTAATGGATGGGAGGAGCAACAACCATCAGTATCTTGGAAGAAAATCCGCGAAAAATCTGGTGGTCACTTATATCACCATATCCATGAATTGGACTGTGTTCAATTTCTTATGGGTGGGATGCCTGAAACTGTTACAATGACTGGTGGCAATGTAGCTCATGAGGGAGAAATTTTGGTGACGAAGATGACATGATTTTTGTCAATATGGAATTTTCAAACAAGCGTTTTGCTTTGCTAGAATGGGGCTCTGCTTATCGATGGGGTGAACACTATGTCTTGATTCAAGGGACAAAAGGAGCGATTCGTCTGGACTTGTTCAACTGTAAAGGAACTCTCAAATTAGATGGCCAAGAAAGTTACTTCCTAATTCACGAGTCACAGGAAGAAGATGATGATCGTACTCGTATTTACCATAGTACCGAAATGGATGGAGCGATTGCTTACGGAAAACCTGGTAAACGTACCCCATTATGGTTATCATCTGTTATTGACAAGGAAATGCGTTACCTTCATGAAATCATGCAGGGAGCACCGGTAACAGAAGAATTCAAAAAATTATTAACAGGAGAAGCAGCTCTGGAGGCTATTGCAACAGCAGATGCATGTACTCAGTCTATGTTTGAAGATCGTAAAGTTAAATTATCGGAAATTGTAAGATAAAAGATGTGGGGATGAAACAATGATTTTCGTCCCTCTCATTTCTAAAACATTAGGAGAAAACTATGTCAGATTTAAAGAAATATCACGGTGTCATCCCAGCTTTTTATGCTTGTTATGACGAGGAGGGTGAAATCAGCCCGGAGCGGACTCGCGCTTTGGTGGAGTATTTCATCGACAAGGGTGTGCAAGGTCTCTATGTCAACGGCTCATCAGGCGAATGTATCTACCAGAGCGTGGCCGACAGAAAAGTAATTTGGAAGAAGTAATGAAAGTTGCTAAGGGCAAACTGACTATTATTGCTCACGTGGCCTGCAATAACACTAAGGACAGTATCGAGTTGGCAAAACATGCGGAAGCTCTAGGAGTTGATGCCATTGCGGCTATTCCGCCGATTTATTTCCGTCTGCCAGAATACTCTGTCGCTCAGTACTGGAATGATATCAGTGCGGCTGCCCCACATACTGATTTTGTGATTTATAATATTCCGCAATTGGCTGGTGCAGCGCTGACTCCGAGTCTTTATAAGGAAATGCTCAAGAATGAGCGCGTGATTGGGGTAAAAAATTCCTCTATGCCCGTTCAGGATATCCAGACTTTTGCAGCACTTGGCGGCAGTGACCATTTGGTCTTTAACGGTCCAGATGAGCAGTTCTTGGGCGGTCGTCTTATGGGTGCAGCAGCTGGAATTGGTGGTACCTATGGGGCTATGCCAGAACTCTTCCTTAAACTGAATCAACTGATTGCAGACAAGGAACTGGAAAGAGCCAAAGAACTGCAGTTTGCCATTAACGACATTATCGGCAAGCTAACCAGTGCTCACGGCAATATGTATGCTGTTATCAAAGAAGTTCTCAAGCTCAACGAAGGACTGGCTATCGGCTCTGTCCGTGCTCCTTTTGACACCAGTCGTAGAAGCAGACCGTCCAGTCGTAGAAGCAGCAGCGGCCTTGATCCAAGAAACTAAGGAGCGCTTCCTCTAAAAGAAAGAAGGATGCTTATGGGAAATTATGTTACGATTGATATTGGCGGTACCAATATCAAATACGGCCTGATAGACGACCAAGAAACGCTAGTAGAAGCCCATGAAATACCTACGGAAGCCCATAAGGGTGGTCCAGAGATTATGCGTAAGGTTCAAAAGATAGTTGCAGACTATGCGCAGGCTGGCTCGATTGAGGGGATTTGTATCTCCTCAGCTGGTATGGTCGATCCAGACAAGGGTGAAATTTTCTATGCTGGTCCTCAGATTCCTAACTATGCTGGGACGCAATTTAAGAAAGTCTTGGAGGAGGAGTTTTCCATTCCTTGCGAGATTGAGAATGATGTCAATTGTGCCGGTCTGGCTGAGGTCATGTCTGGCCATGGTAAGGGAGCAAAAATTGCGGTCTGTCTAACGATTGGGACAGGGATTGGTGGCTGTCTAGTAGCGGATGGGCGAGTTTTTCACGGCTTTAGCAACTCAGCCTGCGAAGTAGGCTATCTGCACCTGCCGGACGGAGCCTTTCAGGATGTAGCTTCGACCACAGCCTTGGTTCAATATGTTGCTGACTTGCACGGAGAAGATCCCTCTCTCTCTGGAATGGTCGAAGGATTTTCAAAGAAGCGACCGAGGGCAATACCTTCTGTATCAAAGGAATTGACCGTATGGTAGGCTATCTGGGGCAGGGCATTGCCAATATCTGCTATGTCGTCAATCCAGAAATCGTCATCCTGGGCGGTGGTATTATGGGGCAAGAGGCCATTCTTCGACCGCGTATCCAAGCGGCTCTCAAGGATGCTCTGGTGCCGAGCATAGCTGAGAAGACCAAACTAGCCTTTGCCTATCACCAAAATACGGCAGGCATGTTCGGAGCCTACTACCACTTTAAAAATAAACATCAGTAATCCAAGCAAACCTGGGGAGTGACCTCGGGTTTCTTGCTTCTAGAAAAATAGCTTCTGTAGACGGCTAGACGATATTTTAGAAGGAATTGAAATGACAGGAAAAATTCGGTGGATAGAGCTAAATTTTCAAAAAATTTAACTTTGCCCACTTGTCTTTAGGAGTAGATTTAAAAGGTTGCCCAAGACTTTTAAGAAGTACCAGCCCTTTGAAGTTGAGCAGTCAGTAACCCATCAAGGAGTTAAAAATAAGGCCAGGATTTTTGTCCTAGCCTTTTATTGATGCCTACGGTAATAGCCGTTAAGTTTGTGATTTTCCCAGTAACTATTGAAGATTTTTTCCTTTCTCTCTCGGTCAATTTCTAGGAAAACGGCATAAAGTATGTCAATCATCAGCAGCATTGGGAACTGAGCTGAGATTCGTTGGATGAACTGAGGTTTACTTTGCATTGCAACTGGGATGATTTCTGAAAAGTCTTCTTTAATCAAATCAGGCTGGCCAGTGATTAATACGGTCTTGGCTCCCATGCCCTTGGCATCAATCAGGCTGTCAATAATGGATGGGGTTTGACCTGAAAGAGAAAAGCCGATAACTAGGCAGTTTTTGTCTAAAATGCTCGTTGTCCAAGCAAAGCCATCCGCATCTGTCAGAGCTTCACAAATAACCCCTAAGCGCATGAAGCGCAGTTTCATATCGCGAGCAACGAGCCCCGAGCTTCCCGTGCCAAAAAAATAGACACGATCCGCTTTTTCAATCAGCTGAGCTACGCGCTCCAATCTTTTTTCGTCAATCAAGTCCTCGGTTTGTTGCCGAATTTGAATATAGTTGCGTAGCACTTGGCGGGACGAATCATTTTTCAGATTTGTATGCTCCGTTTTGCTGATTTTCAGCTGTTGGAGATATTGGAAGTTGAACTCCCGATAGCCCTTAAAGCCACATTTTTTAGCAAAACGGGTCAAGGCCGCCTGTGAGATGTGCAAGGTTTGCGCTACTTCGAGGGAGGACAGATCCCCTTCTATATCGGTCGGATTCAAAAAATAGTCGGCAATCCGCTTTTCGACATCGGTCATAGTGTCGTAACAGCTTTCGATGATGGCCAAGATATTTTGCTGGTGTCTCATGATGGGTCACTTTCTTTGGTCAAAATAATAAAAACGTATTTTCATTATAACATAGTTTAGCGAAAATAAAGCGTTTACAAAACCAATAATTGTCATATCTGGCTTTCCATTAAAGTATGAGTAGACTGTAATCTCAACATTTACAGATATTATGACCGCCTTTTTCTGAAGAGGTATTTCCTAAAGTTTGCGTCGAATGAAAGAAAAAGTGATATAATTTACACAAGTAATGTTCCAAGTTTGGATCTGAAGCAAGGGAGATAGGAGCCACTGTCCATTGCAGCTTCCAATTCTTATTTTGGAAATCAGTAAAGCTAGATTGTGAGGTTTTTATGCGAATCAATGAACTAGGCCAGCCTATTGGAGAGGCTCTGCCAGATTTTAAGCCGGGGGACTTGCCTAACTTGGAGCGAATTGAAGGACAGTATGTTATTATCGAGCGGTTGTCCAAGGACAAGCATGGAGCAGATTTATACGAAGTATATGGTCCGGATTCACCTGCGGACATGTGGACCTATCTCTTTCAAAATGCTGCTCAGAGTCAGGAGGAGTGGGATAGTTTGCTAGATCGGATGCTGGCAGGACAGGACCGTTTCCACTATGCCATTGTGGACAAGGAGAGCGGCAAGGCGCTGGGAACCTTTGCTTTAATGAGAATTGACCGAGGCAATCGTGTGATTGAAGTAGGTGCTGTGACCTATTCACCGCAGCTGAAGCGCACCAGACTGGCTACAGAAGCCCAGTACTTACTGGCACGCTATGTCTTTGAAGAGCTGGAGTATCGCCGTTACGAATGGAAATGCGATGCACTCAATCAGCCCTCAAGGCGGGCAGCAGAGCGGCTGGGCTTTACCTACGAAGGTAGGTTCCGTCAGGCGGTCGTCTATAAGGGACGCAACCGAGATACCGACTGGCTCTCTATGATTGACAGTGATTGGCCTGCCGTTAAGACTCGTCTGGAGAAATGGCTGAGTCCAGACAATTTTGATGAAAATGGACAGCAAATAAAGCCTTGTCTGAGTTTTGATATTTGATTGAGTTGAAATCATAGGATTTCGACTCTTTTTACTTTTTAATTTTGATGAAAATGGAGAATTTTCTGATAAATTTTGATATAATAAAACGAACTACAGATAAAGGATGAGAGAGAATGACCTTAGTTTATCAATCAACACGCGATGAAAAGAATAAAGTAACAGCCAGCCAGGCGATTCTGCAAGGTTTGGCGACAGACGGCGGTCTGTTTACGCCCATTACCTATCCACAGGTCGATTTGGACTTTGCCAAGCTCAAAGACGCTTCTTATCAGGAAGTAGCCAAGCTAGTTTTATCTGCATTTTTGGATGATTTTTCTGAAGCGGAGCTGGACCACTGTATCAACCATGCCTACGACAGCAAGTTTGATGATGCGGCGATTGCTCCCTTGGTCAAGCTGGATGGTCAGTATAATCTAGAGCTTTTCCACGGAGCGACCATTGCCTTCAAGGATATGGCTTTGTCTATCCTGCCTCACTTGATGACAACCGCAGCCAAAAAGCATGGCTTGGAAAACAAAATTGTCATTTTGACGGCGACTTCTGGCGACACAGGTAAGGCGGCTATGGCAGGCTTTGCGGACGTTCCGGGGACTGAGATTATCGTCTTTTACCCGAAAGACGGTGTCAGCAAGGTCCAAGAGCTGCAAATGACGACACAGACAGGTGCCAATACGCATGTTGTTGCCATTGACGGCAACTTTGACGATGCTCAGACCAATGTCAAGCACATGTTCAACGATACAGACCTACGAGCTCGTCTCTTGGAGCACAAACTGCAATTTTCATCCGCTAACTCCATGAATATCGGCCGTTTGGTGCCACAGATTGTTTACTATGTCTATGCTTATGCTCAGCTGGTGAAGACGGGAGAAATTACAGCAGGAGACAAGGTCAACTTTACCGTTCCGACGGGGAACTTTGGTAATATCTTGGCGGCCTACTATGCTAAGCAAATCGGTCTGCCGGTTGGCAAGCTGATCTGTGCATCGAATGAAAACAATGTTCTGACAGACTTCTTCAAGACGCAGGTTTATGACAAGAAGCGGAGCTTCAAGGTGACCACTAGTCCATCCATGGATATTCTGGTTTCCTCTAACTTGGAGCGTTTGATTTCCACCTATCTGGTAACAGTGCTGAGAAAACAGCTGCCCTGATGGCGGCTCTGAATGAGCAAGGCCAGTATGAACTGACGGACTTCGACGCTGAGATTTTAGAGCTCTTTGCAGCTGACTATGCGACAGAAGAGGAAACAGCTGCTGAAATCAAGCGGGTCTATCAAGTCTCTAACTACATTGAAGACCCTCATACAGCCGTTGCGTCCGCTGTCTATCAAAAATACTTGGTAGAAACAGGTGATCAGCGCAAGACTGTTATCGCATCTACTGCTAGTCCTTATAAATTCCCAGTTGTAGCAGTTGAAGCTGTGACTGGTCAAACAGGACTCAGTGATTTCGAGGCTTTGGAGCAACTGCACGAACTTTCTGGCGTAGCCCTGCCACCAGCTGTGGATGGCTTAGAAACAGCCCCAGTGCGCCACAAAACGACGGTCGCTGCAGACCAAATGCAGGCAGCAGTAGAGGATTACTTGGGATTGTAAAAATGGCTTAGAAAGCCTAAAATCAGCTGGATATCTGGCTGATTTTTTCTTAGGATGCCCAATGAAAGAAAGAGAAGTAGCTTATGCTTAAGAGGGAGAATTTTCTCTATGACGACTTATAAAAAAATCATGAATATCGCCTTGCCGGCTATGGCGGAGAATTTTTTGCAGATGCTCATGGGCATGGTCGACAGCTATCTGGTGGCCAGTCTTGGGCTGATTGCGATTTCTGGTGTCTCGGTGGCCGGAAACATCATTACCATTTATCAGGCAATTTTTATCGCGCTGGGGGCTGCTGTTTCCAGTCTCATCTCCAAGACTCTGGCTCAGGGAGACAAGGAGCGTTTGGCCTATCATATAGCTGAGGCTATCAAGTTGACACTGCTTTTGAGTTTTCTGCTAGGTCTCCTTTCCCTGCTCTTTGGCAGGCAGATGCTGGATCTGCTGGGGACGGAAAAGGCGGTAGCTGAAGCAGGCGGCCTGTATCTGGCTCTGGTTGGTGGGACTATTGTTCTGCTAGGCTTGATGACTTCTTTTGGAGCTTTAGTGCGGGTCACGCGCAATCCTAGATTCCCCATGTATGTAAGTCTTCTGACTAATGTCCTCAATGCCCTCTTTTCTGGTCTGGGGATTTACGTCTTTCGGCTTGGTATTGTCGGCGTAGCGCTGGGGACGGTGCTGGCTCGTTTGGTCGGTGTGCTCATTCTCTGGAGGGAGCTGGATTTGTCCACGATCCGCTGGAGCTGGGGTTTAGATGGCGAGCTCTTGCGTCTGTCTCTGCCGGCTGCTGGAGAGCGGCTCATGATGCGGGCGGGCGATGTAGTGATTATCGCCATTGTGGTCGTCTTTGGGACGGATGCAGTAGCGGGGAATGCCATCGGAGAAGTCCTGACTCAGTTTAACTACATGCCAGCCTTTGGGGTCGCGACAGCAACAGTCATGCTAGTAGCCCATGCGGTTGGCGAGGGAGATATGCAAGCGGTTGGTCTGATTCGTCAGCGGGCCTTCTGGCTGTCTTTTGCTTGCATGCTGCCCGTGGCTCTAGGTATTTTGCCCTTGGTCGACCGCTGACCTTGCTCTATACGGATAATAGCGGAGCGATCACAGCCAGTCTTTCAGTCATCCTCTTCTCCCTGCTGGGAACTCCCATGGCAGTGGGAACCGTAATTTACACAGCGGTTTGGCAGGGGCTGGGCAATGCCAGACTACCCTTTTATGCCACGACTATTGGCATGTGGCTGATTCGCATCATCTCAGGCTATTTGTTGGGTGTGACCTTTGGCTTGGGTCTGCCGGGAGTCTGGGCTGGGACTCTCTTGGACAATGGCTTCCGCTGGTTATTTTTAAAGGTTTTATTTGACAGAAAAATGAGGAAGATTGCATGACAACAGCGTTTATTTGGGATTTGGACGGAACCTTGCTGGACTCCTACGATGCTATTTTGGCAGGAATTGAGGAAACCTACGCTCACTATGGTCTGGACTTTGACAGGGCGAGTATTCACAGCTATATCCTAAAGCACTCTGTCCAGAAGCTCTTGGAAAAAGTAGCGTCTGAGAAAGGTCTGGACGCTGCCGAGATGAATGCCTTCCGTGGAGCAAGCCTAAAGGAGAAACGCTCAGGTCCATCTGATGGAAGGAGCGGCGGAGATACTGGCCTGGGCTGAGGAGCAGGGCATTGCCCAGTTCGTCTATACCCACAAGGGACTCAATGCCCATCAAATCTTGCAAGACTTGGGTATTCATGACTATTTTACAGAAATCATCACAACGGCTAACGGCTTTGAGCGTAAGCCCCACCCAGAAGGTGTCGACTATCTGGTCGAGAAATATGGCCTGGACAAGCAGGAAACCTACTATATCGGGGACCGGACCCTAGATGTAGATGTCGCCGTCAACAGTGGCATCCAGAGCATTAACTTCTGTGACTACCGACCAGAAATCAATCAAAAAATAGAGAAGTTGGTGGACATCAAGCAATTATTTACAAGATAAAAAGCAGACCAGAACTGATCTACTGTCAGTCTAGCCTGCTTTTTCTTTTACATATGCTCAATGTGAAGTTCTAGCAAGAATTCAAGAGCCTCAGGAGTACAGTTCTTTTTTTCAATAGGGAAACCGACAATTGGTCCCAACATGATATAAAAATCATCCTTAGTATGAAAAACTTTGACGATGTCATCATAGCTATAAAGAAACTCTCCTCGTTTGCTTTTTACAGAAAATTTATCTTTCTCAAATATAAGAGTTTGCTCCATATCCTTCCAGAAAGGAGTTTTTCGATAGGCTTTCTTTATCTGCAAGTCCGTGCCAAAGTACATTACTGGGAATATAATCAAAGATGTAAATAACACGATGAAGAAAGAAAATCGCTTCAGGTTGTCAGGTAGGAAGATAAGATAGAGAGATAGAATTCCTATCAAAATGAACATATTCAGCAAAAATCTTTTCCCGCGTAAGAAAACAGACCAAGCAAATCGTTGATACACTTCCTCAGTCACAAGAGTTGGAATAGTTATTGGGAACATGCTTCACCTCCTAGTTTTTATTATTATACCATAGAAGAGTTATTAAAATCACTTTTAATTTTCCACGCCGCCTTTTCTGTCTTTGTCCGCCTTTCGTGTTATAATAAACCTATGGAAAAAAAGAACAAATTATTATTAATTGACGGTTCGTCCGTTGCTTTTCGCGCTTTTTTTGCGCTTTATAATCAAATCGACCGTTTCAAGAGTCCATCGGGTTTGCACACCAATGCCATTTATGGCTTCCACCTCATGCTCAATCATCTCTTGGAGCGCGTGCAGCCGACTCATGTCCTAGTCGCTTTTGATGCTGGAAAGACGACCTTCCGGACCGAGATGTATGCTGACTATAAGGCAGGTCGGGCCAAGACGCCGGATGAATTTCGTGAGCAGCTGCCCTTTATCCGAGAAATGCTGGACTACTTAGGCATCCGCTACTATGACTTGGCTCAGTACGAGGCGGATGACATCATCGGAACCTTGGACAAGATGGCTGAAAAGACAGCTGTGCCTTACGATGTGACCATTGTCAGTGGCGATAAAGATTTGATTCAGCTGACGGATGATAATACCGTGGTGGAAATTTCCAAGAAAGGCGTAGCCGAGTTTGAGGAATTTACCCCAGCCTACCTCATGGAAAAGATGGGCATCACGCCAGAGCAGTTCATTGACCTCAAGGCGCTGATGGGCGATCAGTCGGATAACATCCCTGGCGTGACCAAGATTGGTGAGAAGACTGGTCTCAAGCTCCTCTTGGAGTATGGCTCTTTGGAAAATCTCTATGAAAATATTGATCAGCTCAAGGCTTCCAAGATGAAGGAAAATCTGATCAATGACAAGGACAGGCCTTCTTATCAAAAACCCTAGCTACCATCAATACTCAGGCTCCGATTGAAATCGGGCTGGATGATTTGGTTTATAAGGGTCCGCAGCTAGAGGCTCTGAGCAAGTTCTATGACGAGATGGGCTTCAAGCAGCTCAAGGCTCAGCTAGGAACTGGTCAAGAGCCGGTAGAAGTCAAACCAATTGAATTTACCAAAGTGATTGAGGTGACAGCGGATATGCTGACACCGGAGCAATTCTTTTATTTTGAAATCTTGGGTGACAACTACCACAAGGAAGAGATTGTCGGCCTTGCCTGGGGCGATAGCCGTCAGATTTATGTCGGATCCAGCGATTTACTGCAGCAGTCTCTCTTTCAGGAGTTCTTGACAAAAACAGCTCTGAAAACCTACGATCTCAAGCGGACCAAGGTACTGCTCAGTCATTACGGCATCGAGCTACCAGTAGCATCCTTTGATGCGCGTCTAGCCAAGTATCTGCTTTCGACGGTCGAGGATAATGAGCTGGCGACCATTGCTCGCCTTTACGGCCAAACAATTCTGCTGACTGATGATGAGGTTTATGGAAAGGGAGCCAAGCGCGCTTTGCCAGAGCAAGAGCAGCTCTTTGAGCATCTAGCTCGTAAGGTTCAAGTACTGCTGGAAACAGAAGAGCCAATGCAAGAACAGCTTCGCGCCCACAATCAGCTGGATTTGTTGCTTGAAATGGAGCAGCCGTTGGCCTTTGTCTAGCCAAGATGGAGATTGCGGGGATCAAGGTTGAGCGGGAAACCCTGCAGGGCATGCAGGCAGAAAATGAAAAGACGCTGGAAAGTCTGACTCAGGAGATTTATGATCTGGCTGGTCAGGAGTTCAATATTAACTCACCGAAACAGCTGGGAACCATTCTCTTTGAGGATATGGGGTTGCCGCTGGAGTACACCAAAAAGACCAAGACAGGCTACTCGACAGCGGTGGATGTGCTGGAGCGTTTAGCACCCATTGCACCGATTGTGTCTAAGATTCTGGAATACCGTCAAATCAGCAAGCTCCAGTCTACTTATATCATCGGACTTCAGGAGGCGATAGCGGCTGACGGCAAGATTCACACTCGCTATGTTCAGGATTTGACCCAGACTGGCCGCCTGTCCTCGGTTGACCCCAACCTGCAGAATATCCCCGTTCGTTTGGAGCAGGGGCGTCTCATTCGCAAGGCCTTTGTGCCAGAGTGGGCAGACAGCGTGCTACTCAGCTCGGATTATTCCCAGATTGAGCTGCGGGTTCTGGCTCACATTTCGCGGGACGAGCATCTGATTGCTGCCTTCCAGCATGGAGAAGACATTCACACGGCTACAGCCATGCGGGTCTTTGGTATTGAAAAGGCAGAGGATGTGACACCAAATGACCGCCGTAATGCCAAGGCTGTCAACTTCGGAGTAGTTTATGGTATTTCCGACTTTGGACTGGCCAATAATTTGGGTATTTCCCGCAAGGCTGCCAAGGACTATATTCAGACTTATTTTGAGCGCTTCCCAGGAATCAAAAATTATATGGAAACCATCGTTCGCGAAGCGCGTGATAAGGGTTACGTAGAGACCATTTACCATCGTCGTCGCTCTTTGCCAGACATCAATTCCCGCAACTTTAACATTCGAAATTTTGCGGAGCGCACAGCTATTAACAGCCCCATCCAAGGCTCCGCCGCAGACATTCTCAAAGTCGCTATGATTAATCTGGACCGAGCACTGACAGAGAAGAATTTCAAGTCTCGCATGCTCTTGCAGGTGCACGATGAAATCGTGCTGGAAGTGCCAAACGACGAGTTAACAGCCGTCCGCCAGCTAGTCAAAGAAACCATGGAAGCTGCGATTGAATTGGCCGTTCCACTAGTAGCTGATGAAAATGCCGGCCAAACTTGGTACGAGGCGAAGTAAGACAAGATAGAAAGAGCGTCAAAAAAACGACTGAAAATCAGGAATCTGGCCGAAGGAGTCATGCTCCTAGAACGGATTATCTATTTTCCAAGGTTTTAGCTCGTGTTCAATTTAAGATATCAAGGGCGTAAAACACAAAGTGAAAATAGAAAGCTGACACAGCATTCAAGGAATGCGAGGGAAATCACCTTTTTTGTACCGTATTCAGCTAAGATATCATTGTTAAAAAAGTTAAAAATTATTTATAAAACAGGAGGAAGCTTATGACTTATCATTTTCAAAATCCCAGTGACGGCGTTGTCAAGCGCTATCTAGAAACCAGCAAGGTGATTGCTGTTGTCGGTCTGTCTGACCGTGAAGAAACGACCAGTAACCGTGTGTCCAAGGAGATGCAGGAGCGAGGCTATCGCATTATTCCAGTCAATCCGCGGGCAGCGGGCAGTCAGATTTTTGGTGAAACTGTTTATGCCAGTCTCAAAGATATTCCTTTCCCAGTGGATATTGTCGATGTTTACCGTCGTAGCGAGTTTTTGCCAGATGTAGCGCGTGATTTTCTGGAAGCAGATGCCAAGATTTTCTGGGCTCAGTTGGGCTTGGAAAATGAAGAAGCTGAACAGATTTTGCGTGCAGCTGGTCACGACGATATCGTCATGGATCGCTGCATCAAACGCGAGCATACCCGCTTGATTCTAGGCAAATAAGATGGCCAAGTTAGTTATCATTCGTGGCAATTCTGGCTCTGGCAAATCGAGTTTAGCTAAAAAATTGCAAACTCACTATGGCCGAGGGACTCTTTTGATTACGCAGGATACTATAAGACGGGACATGCTCAAGGAAAAAGTAGAGCCCGATAACCTATCTATTGATTTGACGGAAAGCCTAGCTCATTTTGGCTACGAGCATGACTTGCTGGTCTTGGTAGAAGGTTTCTACGAGACAGATATTTATGGCCACATGCTGGAGCGGTTGCGGACTTTGTTTGGTCCTCAGACCCTAGCCTATTACTATGATTTGACTTTTGAAGAAACTGTCCGCCTCCATCAGACCAGAGCCAAGCAAGAGGAATTTGCCCCAGCCGACATGAAGCGCTGGTGGAAAGATCGAGATTTCTTAGGCTGGCAAGAAGAATCGTTCTTTAGGGACGAAGATTCTCTAGAAGCAGCCTTTGAGCGGATCGTTCATGATTTGCATCATACAAAAGAAGGTTGAGCTTTGAGTTCAACCTTTTGTAATACCATAAGAATCATTTTTTCTATTATTTTAGATTTTTTACACAGAAAAATGATATAATAATAGCATAGGAATCTATATCTTTTTAAGTGTCAGAAAGGGGAGGACTATGCCGAATCAGGAATTTGGGCAGCGATTGAAGGAATTGCGTAAAGCTAAAGGATTGACCAAAGAGGCGCTATGTGGAGATGAGTCTAAGCTCTCCGTTCGGCAGCTAACTCGTTTGGAAAGCGGACAGTCTCAGCCTACATTGCGAACTTTGGAATATTTAACAGAGTGTTTGGGTATTAGTCTGACGGAGCTGATAGGTCAAGAGCATATGAACCATTTGCCATCTGAATATCAGAAGCTAAAGTATCAGATCATACGAACGCCAATCTATGGCAGCCAGGAAGTCCTAGCTGAATTAGAGAATCAATTGGATGCTGTTTTTGATAATTATTATGATAATTTACCTAGTGAGGAGCAGTTAACTATAGATATTTTACAATCTTATCTCTACACTTATGAGAATGACGGTAAGCCGTTTGGCAAAGAAATTTTTGACAGAAATAAGAGAAGATTGCGTCAGAAAAAATTTTATGATATTAATGATTTGCTAATCCTTCGTCTGTATCAAATGTATATAGATGAAAAGGAAGTGGCCTCTGGAAAGTTTGATATGGATTTGTTTGATGATCTAGCAGTTGGTTTACTCAATTCTAAGGATCATATTCCAAGCAACTATACGTTTCTTCTGAGAGATATATTGATTATGGTACCAACAGTCGAGATATTTCGATGTCGCTTTGTGCATATCCATAAGGCGTTTCAATGTTTAAAAGAAATGATGACCTCAACTCAAGATTATCAAAAAGAGCCGATTATTAAGATGTTGGAATGGAAGTATAGTTTAGTGAAGGAAAAGGACGTGGATAAAGCTAGAAAACTCTACGAAGATGCCCTCACTCTTGCAAAATTGTTTCAAAATGATAATTTAGCTCGCCAATTACAGTATGAGTGGGAGAAAAATTTAGAGGAGTATACATATAAATAAACGGGACTTTTAAGTCCTGTTTATTTATTCTTGGGAGTTTATAATGAAATTGTAAATAATAAAAACCAAAAGGAAGTGGGGAAATGGAAGTTTATTTGAAATTACTCTTGATAATATGGTGGTGCTAATAGCTGCTATTTATGATTGATTTGTAAGGTGTTAAAACAAATCAATAAATGTTACAATTGTATTACAAAAAGCGATTCCTATTTTGAAATTGGATAAAACGATAAGGAGGTTCCATTATGAAACGTAATAAACTTATTTTATTGGCAGCTACTGCCTTGTGCTCTGTATTCCTGCTTGCAGCTTGTAGTTCTAAGCCATCCACGAAGGTGAACAGCAGTTCCACTTCCCAGACTTCTCAGACATCTAAGACTAGTAGCTCAGGTGATTCCTCCACCAAACCATCAGCTAAGCAAAGTTCTGCTTCTAGCTCTGTGACATCCTCTTCAACTCCTCAGACATCTAGCGACCAGAGTGTTTCCAGTCAAGCTGAGAAACCTGTGGACAACAAGACTCCAGCAGATTCGAATACTCCAACAACTCCGGCTAATCCAGTAGCCCCTGTAGCCTCAGGAATAGATGTCAATGCTCTAGCAAATGGTGATTTCTCTAGCATCGCAGGTACTTGGCAAGATGATTTGGGAAATCAATTAGTTTTTGATGCTAATGGATTAGTAACGTTGCAACGTAATAATGGTGAAACATTGAACCATAATGTTATTTATAATGGTCATGTAGAAGGAGATAAATTTAGAGCTGATTTGGTTATAATGGAGCAGGCAGTAGTGATCCTTTATTCGCTGTTCCAGTGGGCGTAGCATTGCCACTTAATGGTGCTCCAGCGCCTAAAGAACAAATCATGCTTGGAAGTGATGCAATCTCTTCTGCACAACATCCCTACTATCGGGTAGCAAATTGATGGCTTAAAGTCTAAAAGTCTTGCTGTGCCAACTTTTCGACAAAAGGAGAAAAAATGAAAGCTCTGATGATGAAAAGAATGGTTTTACACTTATCTAAAAAGGAATTATGTAGTCAAGATGGCCACTTGCTTGCCCGCTACATCAGACTTCCGAGAGGATTTTCAGAGGTCTTTGGGGGGATTTACCTAGAAAATCCTACGGAGAGACGGCAGATGTACCGAGTATGTAAAAATGGGAAGCCAATTCTCTTCCCCATTATAGAAGCAGGAATGGATAAAATCATATATTTTGAAGATTATCAGCATGTCCATCCTGAAGATCATATTACCGTCACCGAGCATTTGGAAGAATACGTTTATGACGGAACAGAGTGCGATTAACATTATAAAAACAAGGAACAGAATTAATTGCTGTTCCTTTTTCTTTGCTTTATCGAAAAAAGTTTGTTCATAGGGCTGTTTTGGATTATTTTTTTGTAAAATGGCTCTTTCTTCTCCAAAAATTGGTACAATAAAGGAAAGCGTTTTAATTGAATGATGAGGTAGTAACGATGAAAATATCTTTAGAAGAAATTCAAAGAGTTGCCAACCAAGGCCCTTTCTATCCAGACTGGGATTCTCTTGCGACCTATAAAGTTCCCCACTGGTTCAAAAGGGCTAAGTTTGGGATTTTTATCCACTGGGGACTTTACAGCCTTCCTGCCTTTGGGAGCGAGTGGTACTCTCGAAATATGTACATACAGGGCACGGCAGAGTTTGACCATCATATCAAAACTTACGGGCCTCACAAAGATTTCGGCTACAAGGATTTTATCCCACTCTTTACTGCCGAAAATTTTTATGCGGACGAATGGCTGCGCCTCTTTAAAGAAGCGGGAGCCCAATACATGTTTCCAGTGGCAGAGCATCACGACGGCTTCCAGCTTTATGCCAGTCAGCTCTCTCCTTTTAATAGTGTAGAAATGGGGCCAAAACGTGACATCTTGGGGGAATTGAGTCAGGCAGCCCAAAGAGAGCAAGTTCATTTTTGTACTTCCTCCCATCGGGCAGAGCATCACTTTTTCTTTTCGCATGGGAAGGAGTTTGCCAGTGACATTGCCAGCGAAGTCAGTCGCGAGGAACTCTACTGGCCGGCTATGCCAGAGCCAGACCACCATGATTTGTTTGGTCAGCCTTATCCGAGTCAGGAGTTTCTAGATGATTGGCTCCTGCGTACCTGTGAGCTGGTTCGACATTACCAGCCTGAGATTTTGTATTTTGACTGGTGGATTCAGCATGCGGCTTTTAAAGAGTATACAAAGCTTTTTGCGGCCTATTATTATAATTTAGGAGCAGCTTCTGGGAAGCCGACTAGCATCTGCTACAAGCATGATGCGCTGGCTTTTGGTGCGGGGATTGTGGAAGTGGAGCGCGGTGGTTTTGCAGAGATCCAGCCTTTCACTTGGCAGACGGATACGGCTATCGCGCGAAATTCTTGGGGCTACACAGAGAATCTTGACTATAAGTCAGCTAAAGAAATCATCCAGACCTTGATTGATGTTGTGTCCAAAAATGGGAATTTGCTGCTGAATATTGGGCCAAAAGGAGACGGGGCGATTCCAGGAAAAGATCAAGAAATCTTGAGAGAAATCGGGGCTTGGCTCCAAGTGAATGGTCAAGCGATCTATGATTCACGCGCGTGGAGGCAATTTGGAGAAGGTCCGACACAAATAGATAGTGGGCCATTTTCGGATGGTAAAAACATCCCTTATACAAACCAGGATTTCCGTTTCACGGCCAAGGGCGGAGCAGTGTATGCCTTTCTGATGGAGCCTGCAGCAAATCAGTGGCTGACGATTCAGGCCTTGGCTGACGAAAGAGAAAATCCCGCGTCTCGCTTTCATGGTATCATAGAAGAGGTATCCTTACTAGGCTATGAGGAACCGCTCGAATGGGAGCAAACGCCTCAAGGTTTGCGCCTCTTCATGCCGAGTGTAGCAGCCGACTTACCCTTGGTGTTGAAGGTTCAATTGCGTTAAATCTAGACGAAAAAATGAGGCTGGGACAAAAGTCCTAGCCTCTCAATTGTCTTTGGATTGTCGAGCAAGACGCAGTGGTTGAGCGGGCTCTACTACGCTGATTTCATCAGCTTTTACAGCCCTACTCAACTGTGCGGAGGTGGGACGACGAAATCGAATTCTAACCAATTACCGATTTCTGTCCCACTCTCATTTTACTTACTTAGTGTTTTTAAATTTTCATAAAAGAGCACCCGAGCTGTTGTGATGTAAGGATAGGCCACAATTCCAGCGATTCCCAGTGTGATACCAATCAGGATATACCAGCCGATAAAGCTCAAATCCAGCAAGAAACGTTTCCACTTATAGCCTTTCATCATGCGTCTACTTTGCACAAGAACTTGCCAAGGACCTTGGTAGGTGCCAGTACTTAGCTGATCATAAAGGATGAAGTCGGTCTGAGAGTAAGCGTAGTTGGCCATCAGGAAGACTGCCGTACCAGCCAAGACAATGAGAGTGCCGAGAAACATCATGGGCGCATAGCTGACGATTTGCTCCACCTCAGGACTAGCAGCTGTCAATTGGGACCAATCGGATATTTTTCCATAAATAGCTAGCACCTTGTAACTGCTGAAAACAAGGAAAAATGAACCGACAAGGCTGATAGAATTCCACAGCAAGAGGAGAATGCTTTTGGTCAGTTGTGTGATAAAAATCGGCGAAAAAAGCTCAGCAGAAAAGATTCGACCAATATCCATAAAGCCAACTGTATCGCGTTTATTTCGGACGACTTCTATCATGCTGAAGCTAGCAGATAAAAAGAGCAGGGCGATGATAAATTCTACGATTTGTGGAAAAATTTGACGACCAAAAATTACAACAAAGGCCTGATTGATCTCCAACTGGGGAATAATCTCCTCCAGATGACGGTTGGGAGACAGATAGGTAGATAAAATGGTTACCAGAGTTGGAATGGCAAAGAGCGAGAAAATGCCGTTGGTTTGATTTCGGATAGTGCGTGCCTGGGCACGGATTTCGCTTAAATTCATACAGACCTCCATTTCATGATTTTTATTATACCACATATCGTGACAGACAAGACTTTTTTTGGTAAAATCATACGGTATCTTATGAGCGCTTGTCGCTTATTTTATAGAAGAAAATAGCTGGGACTGTCTTTCCCAGCAGGAGGAAACATGTCAGATTCACCGATTCAGTATCGTTTGATCAAAAAAGAAAAGCACACAGGTGCTCGTTTGGGGGAGATTATCACGCCCCACGGAACTTTTCCGACGCCTATGTTTATGCCGGTCGGCACTCAGGCTACGGTCAAGACCCAGTCCCCTGAAGAGCTCAAGCAAATGGGTTCTGGTATCATCTTGGCCAATACCTACCACCTCTGGCTACGTCCAGGCGATGAGCTGATTGCCCGTGCAGGTGGCCTGCACAAGTTCATGAACTGGGACCAGCCTATTCTGACCGATAGTGGCGGTTTTCAGGTTTATTCTCTAGCTGACAGCCGCAACATCACAGAAGAAGGAGTGACTTTTAAGAACCACCTTAATGGTTCTAAGATGTTCCTGTCGCCAGAAAAGGCCATCTCGATCCAGAACAATCTAGGCAGCGACATCATGATGTCCTTTGATGAGTGCCCACAGTTCTACCAGCCTTATGACTATGTCAAGAAGTCTATTGAGCGGACTAGCCGTTGGGCGGAGCGTGGACTCAAGGCCCACAGCCGTCCGCATGACCAAGGTCTCTTTGGGATTGTACAGGGTGCTGGGTTTGAAGATTTGCGCCGTCAGTCTGCTCAAGATTTGGTCAGCATGGATTTCCCAGGCTACTCCATCGGAGGACTGGCAGTTGGTGAGTCTCACGAAGAGATGAATGCGGTACTGGATTTCACAACGCCCTTGTTGCCTGAAAACAAACCTCGCTATCTCATGGGAGTTGGAGCGCCAGATAGCTTGATTGACGGTGTTATTCGTGGGGTTGATATGTTTGACTGCGTTCTGCCGACTCGGATTGCCCGAAACGGTACCTGTATGACCAGTGAAGGACGTCTGGTTGTTAAAAATGCCCAGTTTGAGGAAGATTTCACTCCGTTGGATCACGACTGTGACTGCTACACTTGTACAAACTACACGCGGGCTTATATCCGCCACTTGCTTAAGCGGACGAAACCTTCGGCATCCGCCTGACTAGCTATCACAACCTCTATTTCTTGGTAAATCTTATGAAGAAGGTTCGTCAAGCCATTATGGATGATAATCTGTTGGAATTCCGCGAAGACTTTGTCGAGCGCTACGGCTACAACCGATCCAAGAGAAATTTCTAAGAGTCCTCATTTGAAATCGCAGGGGCTTTGTGCTATTCTACCGTGGTGCTGTAAATCACAGCGTTAGCTGTGATGCAAGAGGTTGCGACATAATCGATTGCATTGCCACGAAACGCGCGTCGGTTTCCTATTTTTGCTTTGAGTTTGAATCCCTTTGTATCTTAGACTTGAGCATAAAAAACGCTCGTTAAAAACTTTCCAAACTATATCAATAAGAATTGGAAGGCTGGTCTTGGTCGAAGCCTACATGTTTTTCGTCTCTGATTGAGACTGGTAAATTTAACGTTTTGTTTACTATGGGTGCCATTCTCTCTAGGAAAGAGGAGTTGATAGTGAACGGCGTGATATATCCTATACGCAAAGAGAGCTAATTCATTTTGTTGAGTGAAGTAGTAGCTTGGTAGTTAGAAGGTTTAGAGCTGAGGTCGATTGTTAGTCAGTCACCTTAGAAGTGAAAGTAAAAGGAGCAAAATATGTTTTTAAAAATAATCAGTAGTATCTCTACCAATAATTTTCAAGATCCAAACATGATGGAAAAAATTAACCATCTATGGCAGGAACACCAGAAAGAAGTAGAGGAGGCATTTGCCCAAGGGCTTCCGATTTATGCAGTTTATCATGATTATGCCAGCGACTACAAGGGTGATTACAGCTTGTCGCTCTGTAGTCTGTCTGATAAAGAAGACTGGGACTTTGACACTTCAGAGCAAACTTACCAAGTATTTGAGGTGGATACAAGTGATTCAAAAGGTTGCCTTCATACCTGGCAGCAAATTTGGCGGGCAGAAGAAGCAAGAGAACTGCAACGTCAGTATAGTATTGATTTTGAAAAATATGATCCAGATCAGACAGTATCTATCTTTATCGCTACCCCCAACAATGGGTAAGTTGTCAAACTGAGTTCTAGTTACATAAGAGGATCAGAACTTACTCCAAGAACTTAGGCTAGTAAAAAAGATTTAAAAAATTATTCAAATCCCTTGCAATGCTTGGTTCTTTGTGTTAAGATACTATGGTGCTGTAAAAAACAGCGTGTAGCTTTGATGCAAGAGGTTGCGACACGCTCGGTTGCATTGCCACGCAATCACCTGTCGGTTTTCTTGTGGAGCTAGCCTATTATCTTAAATAGACGAAAAAAAGGAGAAAAAGATGGCAAACAAAAAAATCCGCATCCGTTTGAAAGCATACGAACACCGTACACTTGACACAGCGGCTGCAAAAATCGTAGAAACTGCTGCACGTACAGGTGCTGAAGTTGCGGGTCCAATCCCACTTCCAACTGAACGTAGCCTCTACACAATCATTCGTGCGACTCACAAATACAAAGATTCTCGCGAACAATTTGAAATGCGTACTCACAAACGCTTGATCGACATCATCAACCCAACTCAAAAAACAGTTGACGCTTTGATGAAGTTGGACCTTCCAAGTGGTGTGAACGTAGAAATCAAACTTTAATCTAAAGCTTGGTATCTTGAGCATGAAAAACGCTCGTTAAAAACTTTTTGAAAAAAATTATAGAAAAGGAAACATTTTCTCATGACAAAAGGAATCTTAGGGAAAAAAGTGGGAATGACTCAAATCTTCACTGAAGCTGGCGAATTAATCCCTGTAACTGTTGTTGAAGCAACTCCAAACGTTGTTCTTCAAGTGAAACAGTTGAAACAGACGGTTACAACGCAGTTCAAGTTGGTTTTGATGACCTTCGTGATGTATTGAGCAACAAACCTGCTAAAGGACATGTAGCGAAAGCTAACACGGCTCCTAAGCGCTTCATTCGTGAATTCAAAAACATTGAAGGCTTGGAAGTTGGTGCGGAAATCACAGTTGATACATTCGAAGCTGGTGATGTTGTTGATGTAACAGGAACTTCAAAAGGTAAAGGTTTCCAAGGTGTAATCAAACGCCACGGCCAATCTCGTGGTCCAATGGCTCACGGTTCACGTTACCATCGTCGTCCTGGTTCAATGGGACCAGTTGCGCCAAACCGTGTTTTCAAAAACAAACACTTGGCTGGACGTATGGGTGGCAACCGTGTAACGATTCAAAACCTTGAAATCGTTCAAGTTGTTCCAGAGAAAAACGTTATCTTGATCAAAGGAAACGTACCTGGTGCTAAGAAATCTCTTATCACTATCAAATCAGCAGTTAAAGCTGGTAAATAATAAAGAAAGGGGAAATCAGTCACAATGGCAAACGTAAAATTATTTGACCAAACTGGTAAAGAAGCTGGTGAAGTAGTTCTTAACGACGCAATCTTTGGTATCGAACCAAATGAATCAGTTGTCTTCGACGTGATCATCAGCCAACGCGCTAGCCTCCGTCAAGGAACTCACGCTGTTAAAAACCGTTCTGCAGTATCAGGCGGCGGACGCAAACCATGGCGTCAAAAAGGAACTGGACGTGCTCGTCAAGGTTCTATCCGCTCTCCACAATGGCGTGGTGGTGGTATCGTCTTCGGTCCAACTCCTCGTTCATATGCCTACAAACTTCCACAAAAAGTTCGTAGATTGGCATTGAAATCAGTTTACTCTGAAAAAGTTGCTGAAAACAAATTCGTAGCTGTAGACAGCCTTTCATTTACAGCTCCAAAAACTGCTGAGTTTGCAAAAGTGCTTGCAGCATTGAGCATTGACACAAAAGTACTTGTTATTCTTGAAGAAGGAAATGAATTTGCTGCGCTTTCAGCACGTAACCTTCCAAATGTTAAAGTTGCAACAGCAACAACAGCAAGTGTTCTTGATATCGCAAACAGCGACAAACTTCTTGTTACTCAAGCAGCTATCTCTAAAATTGAGGAGGTTCTTGCATAATGAATTTGTATGACGTTATCAAAAAGCCTGTCATCACTGAAAGCTCAATGGCTCAGCTTGAAGCAGGCAAATACGTATTTGAAGTAGACACTCGCGCTCACAAACTTTGATCAAGCAAGCTGTTGAAGCTGCTTTTGAAGGAGTTAAAGTTGCTAATGTCAACACTATCAACGTAAAACCTAAAGCAAAACGCGTTGGACGTTACACTGGTTTTACTAACAAAACTAAAAAAGCTATCATCACTCTGACAGCAGATTCAAAAGCAATCGAGTTGTTCGGAGCTGCTGAAGCAGAATAATCTAAGGAGGAAATATCGTGGGAATTCGTGTTTATAAACCAACAACAAACGGTCGCCGTAATATGACTTCTTTGGATTTCGCTGAAATCACTACTAGCACTCCAGAAAAATCTTTGCTCGTTTCTCTTAAGAGCAAAGCTGGTCGTAACAACAACGGACGCATCACTGTTCGTCACCAAGGTGGCGGTCACAAACGTCACTACCGTTTGATTGACTTCAAACGTAACAAAGATGCTGTTGAAGCAGTAGTTAAAACTATCGAGTACGATCCAAACCGTTCAGCAAACATCGCTTTGGTTCACTATACTGACGGTGTGAAGGCATACATCATCGCTCCTAAAGGTCTTGAAGTAGGTCAACGTATCGTTTCAGGTCCAGAAGCAGATATCAAAGTCGGTAACGCACTTCCACTTGCTAACATCCCAGTTGGTACTTTGGTTCACAACATTGAGTTGAAACCAGGACGCGGTGGTGAATTGGTCCGTGCTGCTGGAGCTTCTGCTCAAGTGTTGGGTCAAGAAGGTAAATACACTCTTGTTCGCCTTCAATCAGGCGAAGTTCGTATGATCCTTGGCACTTGCCGCGCTACAGTTGGTGTTGTCGGAAACGAACAACATGGCTTGGTTAACCTTGGTAAAGCAGGTCGTAGCCGTTGGAAAGGTATCCGTCCAACAGTTCGCGGTTCTGTAATGAACCCTAACGATCACCCACACGGTGGTGGTGAAGGTAAAGCACCAGTTGGTCGTAAAGCGCCATCTACTCCATGGGGCAAACCTGCTCTTGGTCTTAAAACTCGTAACAAGAAAGCGAAATCTGACAAACTTATCGTTCGTCGTCGCAACGAGAAATAATCTAAAACAATCTATCCGCCAGCTCGGTAGCGCTGCCTAGCAGCGCAGGCCGCTGTGGTAACTTATTTTAAAGGAGAAAACATAAAAATGGGACGCAGTCTTAAAAAAGGACCTTTCGTCGATGAGCATTTGATGAAAAAAGTTGAAGCTCAAGCTAACGACGAAAAGAAAAAAGTTATCAAAACTTGGTCACGTCGTTCAACGATTTTCCCAAGTTTCATCGGTTACACAATCGCAGTCTATGACGGACGTAAACACGTACCTGTTTACATCCAAGAAGACATGGTAGGTCACAAGCTTGGTGAATTTGCACCAACTCGTACTTACAAAGGTCACGCTGCAGACGACAAGAAAACACGTAGAAAATAAGGAGAACATAAATGGCAGAAATTACTTCAGCTAAAGCAATGGCTCGTACAGTGCGTGTTTCACCTCGTAAAACTCGTCTAGTTCTTGACAATATCCGTGGTAAAAACGTCGCTGACGCAATCGCAATCTTGAAATTCACTCCAAACAAAGCTGCTGGCATTATCGAAAAAGTATTGATCTCTGCAATCGCTAATGCTGAAAACAACTTTGGTTTGGAAAAAGCTAACTTGGTAGTATCTGAAGCTTTCGCAAACGAAGGACCAACTATGAAACGTTTCCGTCCACGCGCTAAAGGTTCAGCTTCACCAATCAACAAACGCACAAGCCACATCACTGTGGTTGTTGCAGAAAAATAAGGAGGTAACATCGTGGGTCAAAAAGTACATCCAATTGGTATGCGTGTCGGCATCATCCGTGATTGGGATGCCAAATGGTATGCTGAAAAAGAATACGCGGATTACCTTCATGAAGATCTTGCAATCCGTAAATTCGTTCAAAAAGAATTGGCTGACGCAGCTGTTTCAACTATTGAAATCGAACGCGCAGTAAACAAAGTTAACGTTTCACTTCACACTGCTAAACCAGGTATGGTTATCGGTAAAGGTGGAGCAAACGTTGATGCACTTCGTGCAAAACTTAACAAATTAACTGGAAAACAAGTACACATCAACATCATCGAGATCAAATCTCCAGATTTGGATGCTCACCTTGTTGGTGAAGGAATTGCTCGTCAATTGGAGCAACGTGTTGCTTTCCGTCGTGCTCAAAAACAAGCAATCCAACGTGCAATGCGTGCAGGAGCTAAAGGAATCAAAACTCAAGTATCAGGTCGTTTGAACGGTGCAGATATCGCTCGTAGCGAAGGATACTCTGAAGGAACTGTTCCACTTCACACCCTTCGTGCGGATATCGATTACGCTTGGGAAGAAGCTGATACTACTTACGGTAAACTTGGTGTTAAAGTATGGATCTACCGTGGTGAAGTTCTTCCAGCTCGTAAAAACACTAAAGGAGGTAAATAACCAATGTTAGTACCTAAACGTGTTAAACACCGTCGCGAATTCCGCGGAAAAATGCGTGGTGAAGCTAAAGGTGGTAAAGAAGTAACTTTTGGAGAATATGGTCTTCAAGCAACTACTAGCCACTGGATCACTAACCGTCAAATCGAAGCTGCCCGTATCGCTATGACTCGTTACATGAAACGTGGTGGTAAAGTTTGGATCAAAAATCTTCCCACACAAATCATACACTGCAAAAAGCAATCGGTGTACGGATGGGATCTGGTAAAGGGCTCCAGAAGGTTGGGTAGCGCCAGTTAAACGTGGTAAAGTGATGTTTGAAATCGCTGGCGTATCAGAAGAAATCGCTCGTGAAGCTCTTCGTCTTGCAAGCCACAAATTGCCAGTTAAATGTAAATTCGTAAAGCGTGAAGCAGAATAAGGAGAAAGCATGAAACTTAAAAGAAATTCAAGATTTTGTTAAAGAACTTCGTGGTCTTTCTCAAGAAGAACTCATGAAGCGTGAAAATGAATTGAAGAAAGAATTGTTTGACCTTCGTTTCCAAGCCGCTACTGGTCAATTGGAGCAGACAGCGCGTTTGAAAGAAGTGAAAAAACAAATCGCACGTATCAAAACTGTTCAATCAGAAGTTAAATAATAGACTTGGGAAAGGAGAAATTCTAAAATGGAACGTAATCAACGTAAAACCCTCGTCGGACGCGTCGTTTCTGACAAGATGGATAAGACAATCACAGTTGTAGTTGAAACAAAACGTAACCACCCAGTCTATGGTAAGCGTATTAACTACTCTAAGAAGTACAAAGCACATGATGAAAACAATGTTGCCAAAGAAGGCGATATCGTTCGTATCATGGAAACTCGTCCGCTTTCAGCTACAAAACGCTTCCGTCTTGTAGAAGTTGTTGAAGAAGCGGTTATCATCTAATCAAACCAGAAAGGAGAAAACTTAAATGATTCAAACAGAAACTCGTTTGAAAGTTGCTGACAACAGCGGTGCTCGCGAAATCCTGACAATCAAAGTTCTTGGTGGTTCAGGACGTAAGTTCGCCAACATCGGTGATGTCATCGTGGCATCTGTAAAACAAGCTACTCCTGGTGGTGCGGTTAAAAAAGGTGACGTTGTAAAAGCGGTTATCGTTCGTACTAAATCAGGTGCTCGTCGTAAAGATGGTTCATACATCAAATTCGACGAAAACGCTGCAGTCATCATCCGTGAAGACAAAACTCCTCGCGGAACTCGTATCTTCGGTCCAGTTGCTCGCGAATTGCGTGACGGCGGCTTCATGAAGATCGTATCATTGGCTCCAGAAGTACTTTAATCTAAAAATCAAACAAGTCCCCTGGAAGTTTTCCAGGGTGCCCTCATGGGCGTAAGAAATTAAAGGAGAAACCTAATAATGTTTGTAAAAAAAGGCGACAAAGTTCGCGTAATTGCTGGTAAGGACAAGGGTGTTGAAGCACTTGTTGTTGCAGCTCTTCCAAAAGTAAACAAAGTAGTTGTTGAAGGTGTTAACCTTGTTAAGAAGCACCAAAAACCAAATAGCGAAAACCCTCAAGGTGCTATCGTAGAAAAAGAAGCACCAATCCATGCGTCAAACGTTCAAGTTCTTGACAAAAATGGTGTTGCAGGACGCGTTGGTTACAAGTTTGTAGACGGCAAAAAAGTTCGTTACAACAAAAAATCAGGCGAAGTGCTTGACTAATCACGAAGGAAAGGAGAAGTATAATGGCAAATCGTTTAAAAGAAAAATATCTTAATGAAGTAGTACCTGCTTTGACTGAAAAGTTCAACTACTCATCTGTTATGGCTGTGCCAAAAGTGGATAAAATCGTTTTGAACATGGGTGTCGGTGACGCTGTATCAAACGCTAAAAACCTTGAAAAAGCTGCTGAAGAATTGGCTCTTATCTCAGGTCAAAAACCACTTATCACTAAAGCTAAAAAATCAATCGCCGGCTTCCGTCTTCGTGAAGGTGTAGCGATCGGTGCTAAAGTAACCCTTCGTGGCGAACGTATGTATGAGTTCTTGGATAAATTGGTTACTGTATCACTTCCACGTGTGCGTGACTTCCATGGTGTTCCAACAAAATCATTTGATGGACGCGGAAACTACACACTTGGTGTGAAAGAACAATTGATCTTCCCAGAAATCAACTTTGATGACGTTGATAAGACTCGCGGTCTTGATATCGTTATCGTAACAACTGCTAACACTGACGAAGAGTCACGTGCATTGCTTACAGGCCTTGGAATGCCTTTTGCAAAATAATATAGGAGGTAAAACAAATGGCTAAAAATCAATGATTGCT
>BNJU01000574.1_pt1 | contig 74800 bp, 101 predicted proteins | sample 8539281 | NCBI WGS metagenome assembly BNJU01 (sample SAMD00202456, study PRJDB9452) | human saliva metagenome | isolation source: human saliva | place: Japan
TTCTTTAGACATGTGTGTGTCCTTTCTCTATTGTATTCATTTTATCTTGAATCTGCTTAGCAGCTTCTTCTGCAGACAGATTCGTATTATTTATTTTAAGGTAGTGGTGCAACTCATTTGGTTGATGTTGGGAATTTAATTGAAGTGTTTCAGCAGTCTCTAAAATTTCTCTTTCAGATACCTCAATATGCCGTTTCAAGGGCTTGTGCTTCAACCGATTCTCCGTTCGATTTCGATGTAAGCGCTCCTCAAGTGTCGTTTCCAACTCAACAAACAGAATCTCTTGATGATAATCATCCAACAAATCCTGAATTTGCTTCAAATACAGCAGCTGGTACTGATTTGAAAAATCAATTACGTCTGTTAAAATCACAGATCGCTGATTCCTAGCACTTGCTCCAAGGAAAGAAAAGGTCATTCCACGAACAAATTCCCACATTTCCTCTGTAAAGTCCTGATAGATTTCTAGTGCAAAATCGATAGCTTTATGGTTATAAAATAGGGTAGCATCCGTCAGTCGAGATAATTCTTGACCAATGGTCATTTTTCCTGATGCTGGAGCACCAATGATGAAAAGATGCATCAAATCACCTCCCACTCACTCCTCAGCAAACCATATATCAGACTATCACAGCGGTTTCCTTGAACATCTTTACGATCTCGGATACGAGCTTCGAGGGTAAATCCAAGTTTTTCTGCGACTCGTTTACTTTGGACATTATAACCAAAACAAGTCAGTTCAATCTTGTGAAGAACCAAATCTTTAAAGGCTAAGTCAATCAAGGCAAACGCTGCTTCTGGTACATAGCCTCGACCCCAATAGTTTGGATGCAAGGCATAGCCAAGCTCTAGCACATCATCCGCATGGCGATGGTTGAAATCAACAGAACCAATGACTTTATCAGTTCCTTTGACGACAATCCCATAGCCAGCTGGGAGATTTTCCTTTTGATTGCGTTCTGGAAGAATGTGCTTCAGATAATAAATCTCATCTTCCAAGGTCTCGACGGGCGGAAAACCTGCTGGATAGGCGACCTCTGGCAGACTAGCGTAGGCATGGATATCCTCGGCATCAGCTATTGTACGGACTCGTAAGACCAGACGTTCTGTTTCGATTTTATCTGGCAACTCAGCTCTTGTCATCTTTCTTCCTCGCTTTTTTGATGAAGCTCCCCTTAATATCTACACGCTTGTCCAGATAACGATAGACGCGCTGATATCCATCTCCCATGAAATAGGTTGGGGCAAACAGTTCATTTCTAAAATGTCCCTTTTCATCCAAAAGTTCTGGGGCAACAAATCGCTCAACAATCTTAGCGAAAATATGGCAGATTCCATCTTCCTCGATAATCCGATCTACCTGACAATCCAAAACGACTGGACAGGCCTCTAAAATCGGTGCCTGAGTTCGTTCAGAAATTTCATAATGCACTCCCAAACGTTCCAATTTCTCCTGATGACTGATAAAACCAGCCTGCTCCATCTCGAGCATGAGATTTTCATCAGGGATATTCACGGTGAACTGCTGATAATGCTTAATCTGCTCTGCGGCATTCTCTGTCGCAACGACTCCAACCACAATCCAATCTCCTAGACTATAAGAGGAACTACAAGTCGTGATGTTATAGCCAAAATTCTGATCTTGATATCCTAAAATAAAAACAGGAAAGCCATAGTATAGTTTATTAGTTTTAAATGATTGCTTCATAACAACCTCCTTTTACTAAGACGCAAAAGAAAATCCCTGCCATCTACATGACAGGGACGAATGTATTTATCCGCGGTACCACCCAATTTCGGGCAGAGCCCGCAACTCTCGTCTTTAAAACAAAAAGACAATATTATTTCAATTTTTCATCCATTAGCAACCAGTTTTGACACATTTGTGGACTTCTCAGCGCCGCCACTTTCTGTAAAATGCGGTATTCAAAACACCTCTAATGGCTCTATTGTAGCAAGATTCTTTCGGAAATGCAAGGGACAAGAAAGATTACTTGAATTTGATGCCGTTTTCTTTCAATTTCTTGATGGTAGCTGGGCCGATTCCTTTCAAGGCAAGGAGTTCTTTTTCAGTCCAGTTTTTGAAATCTGAAGCAGACTTGATTCCTTCATCATAGAAGGTTTTAGCACGGTCAAGTGGAAGTCCACCCAAGTTTGCTGCAAAATCTTCTACAGAATTGGCTACTTTTTGAGCTTGCTCTTTGGTAGCTTCTACTGCTTGTTCAACTTTTTTAGAAACAGCCTTACCAGCTTGGCTCGCTGACTGTTCTGCACGTTTCACGACTTTTTTTGTCTCTTCTACAACCTTAGTCACAGTACTTGAGAAAGCACCTGAACGACGTAGGCTATTTCGTAATTGTTTTTTACGATTGAGTTTCTTTGACATGATAAAATCCTTTCAATAAAAAACCCCTGCTCTGACAAGGATTTAATATAAATATTCTATCAAGATTTTGGTGAAAAATCAAGAACCTTTCTCGTTTAATAATTTCGCTCACCAAACAATCCCTCTGGTAAATCATGGAATCCCTTACCTGCCTTGAAGTTTTCAAACTTACCAAGCAAGAACTGATAAGCATCCAAACGGCTTTCGTAGCGAATCATGGCATCTTTGGCACGCTCGTCTTGATCTTCTTCGTAGACTTTCTGACTTTCCTTGTGCGCCATGTCGTTAATCATGATCTGGGTATTGACCCAGGCTTCAAATTCCTTCATAAATTCTTGTTCGTAACTCATTTTTCTCCTTATTCTAATCCACGGAAATAATCCGTGTCAATCTCACGGTAGGGTTGAATATCCTGAACATACTCCAACACACCTTGGAATTCCCCATCTTCATCGTGCACTGCAGCGTAGGTGATGTGGACAAACTTACCTCGCGACTCAGACTTGAACCACATTTCATACTTGTCTTTGCTTCCCTCACGAAGCCCCTTCATGATGGTCTTGACCTTATCCAAGTACTTAGGCGGATGGCAGAGTTCGACATTGCGCCCAACTTGGGACGGCGTCCGTTTGAAAATCATCTCATCAGCTGGCGCATTGTCATTGTAATACTGGAAAATGTCGTCTTTATTGACAAAAGTAATTTCCATAGGGAGGTGATTGAGGATGAGGTTAGCCTGCTCGACCGATAGATAGCCATTGCCAAAAGCCTGTTGACTATGGCGGTCCAGTACTGCTTCCTTTTCCTTAGGGGTAAAGGTAATGGTAAACTGCCCTTCTGGAGTATCGATAACTTGCTGAACTTGTCCCTCTGCCGTTTCTAGCTGAATAGGCTCCTCTGCGCTCTTTTCCTCAACGAAACTCTGGCGTTCTGGTACCCATTTCTCAGACGGACGGATGATGGCATAGCCATAGGCATCACTCTCCTCTGCAATTTGAAGCCAGTCATCTTGGGTAAAGGACTCAAGGAGAATCATGAGAAGGATGGACTCTTCCTTGAAAATCATACTTTCAAACTCTGTCGCAAAGGCTTCAAAATCTTCTTTTACAGTGGAAATCGGCACTTCTAGCAATGACTTAGCTTTCTCTAGAGCTGTTTGAAAAAGTTCTCTAATCTGGTCATCCACTCCCCACATGACCTTAGGAGGTGAATCGTGTCCATAACTCTCCATGATAGGAAAGAAGAGCTCTTCCTTGCGCTGGTAGTGGATGTCAAATTGACCAACAAGGCCCATCTGACGCACCAAACCCTTGCGCATCTCTGCCAGCATTTCCTCGTCTTCCATCGACTCATAGGTATCTAACAATCTACGAATGCGAATCAAGGCAGCACGGAGAGCCAGATTTTCATCCTTAAAGACGCGAACTGGGTGTCCTGGGTGCTCGGTATCTGCAACTTCGACATCCTTAACAGCATTTTTAAAAAGATTGGCATGGACATCACAGAGCTCCATGACATCTTCAAAGGTGACACCTGATTCTGAGTTCATCAGCTCGTGCTCCATGAGGGAAATCTCGATGGCTGAAACACCTGTAAAGGTCGCATCAAAGCGCTCTTGAACTGACTCAGGAGAGGCGCCATTGTGCAATTCTAACAAAATATCCCGTAGGACATGAATCCGTTCATCTGCCATTAGTCTAATCCAATCACTTCGTAGCCATTGGCTTCCAACGTGCGGACAATCTTGTCCATAGGGGTTCCTTCAAGCTTAGAACCCTGCTTAAGCGATACTTTGCGACCGACTGTGTTGCGCATCAAGGGATTAGCAAGAGGTTTAAAACCAAGCTCCACTAGGATTTCCAAGACTTCTGGATGCTTATCCACCACTTCTGCAACAGGAATTGACACATCGATGATATTGTCCATGACGACCTCCATTATCGTTTATAAATGATATTATTTATTTTATTATACCATAAGGAAAGAGATTAAAAAACTAGCAGTACAAGACTTGCTAGTTCCCCACGACTTGGATTACCATCTAAATAAGTTTAAAGAGCCAATCCAATATCTTAAATACTATCTTGTAAAACAGCAATTGGACTGCAAAAGAGATGATCATCCAAAAGAATTTCACAATCCCAAAAATTGGGTTGATAAAAAGAATGGCAAGAAGACTCAAAAAATTTCATTTTCTATCCTCTGGCTTGATGAGCCACCGAGCCGTATCCATTAACTTGTCGGCAATAAAAAGTTTCCCAAAACCGACAACAATATTATCATCTTTCTTTATCGTTTTCATTACTTTTACACCTTGCATGGTCAAAAAGTAATTCCCGTAAGTTTTAGCTAGAGTTTTTATAAGTCCCATATTACTCACCTTCGATGATTTCAGATTCTTTTCGGATAGTATCAATATCTATTTGATACTGCCCTTCATTATAATTAACTAATTTGGATAATTCCTTTTGCAGTCTTTCCCCCATCGGCTTCATGGTCGCAAAGGTTAAGCCACCAGAAAGGACACCCCCTAAAATAGGAATCACTTTTCCCATTCCCTTAGCCAAGCCTCCCTTTGTCAAGCTGACTCCAAAAATTTTCAAAACTTTCTCCAGAATAGGATACCAAAGTGTCTTTGTCAAAGCCTTCTGCGGAATCGTCTTCATCACATGCTTGGCAACTGTTACACCTCCAGAGCGAAGCAAAGCTCCTGCTCCATTTACCCCTAGCATGACACCGAGATAAAGCAAGAGTGTATTTTGAGCATCCTCGCTCAATTCATCACGGGATTCCCAAAGATCATCAAATCCATAAACATAGCCTAGTTCTTGGGCCAACTTTAATGAAAAAGCATAAAACTGAACTACATCTGTTGGAATAGTGATTGCCATGGCAATACCACCAGGTAAACCCGCCAAAATCGAAGTCCCGCTTGCTCGTAGAACATTGTCCTTAATACAGGTCTTAGCAACTCGATCCAAGCTCTCCTTTGTTAACAAAGAGGTCGGACCTTTTTCCAATAATGTAGCAATATCCTTTCGATCTAACTCTTTAGAAAATTTGTCAACTAAAAATTTTTCTCGATCAACTTTGACCATGGGTAATTTCACCACTTGTTGCAGCACTTGCATAGCTAACTCTTGTTTGCCCATCTCTATCTCCATTCATCATTCGTATTAAACTTTATCATATCATACTATGAGGTATTTACAAATTTTTTAAACTGTTTTTTGTAAATACAGCTATTAATAGCTAGAAGAGTTCAAACACCAAAAAAGAGGGTTGCCCCTCTTCTTAGTTCTTATCCAGATTGCGTAGCATTTCGTCAATCTTGTTTCCATATTCGATAGATTCGTCTTTGACGAAAGTCAAATCTGGGATTTTGTACAATTTCAAATTGCGACCAAGTTCACGTTTGATAGTACCAGTTGCTTTTTCAAGCCCGATTTGAGCTTTTTGATTATCTGAAGCAAGGTTACTCAAAATGGTGTAGTAAACCTTGGCAACGGACAAGTCACCTAGCATCTGAACATCTGTAATGGTCACACCTTGGACACGCGGATCACGGACTTTCTTTTGCAAAATCTCATTGACTTCACGCTTGATTTCCATGCCCACACGGTCCGTACGGAAATGATTTGCCATGATATTCCTTTCTCTACTTTGAACCAAAAGCTAGGCCAGCAGACCTAGCTATTTTTAAACTTCTTGATTTTCAGTTCAAATTGAAACGAAGTTCAATTTGAAATCATCTGCTTCTTTCGCCGTGGTGAAAGTGATGGAACTGATTTATAGTCCCATCACAGGGGATTTTTGAGACCCTAGGCTCAAAAATAAGCAATGAAACCATCGGTTTGCTTGCGTCCCTCACCACCTAAGAAAGGAGCAAAAAATCTTATCGTTTGATTTCTTCCATGACATAGGCCTCAATCACATCATCCATCTTGATATCATTGTAGCCATCGATCATCAATCCACCTTCACGACCGTTTGTAACTTCCTTAACGTCGTCTTTGTAGTGTTTCAAGCTTGCAAGTTCACCGTCATAGATAACGACACCATCACGGATAACACGGACTTTAGAGTCACGGGTAACCTTACCGTTGATAACCATGAATCCACCGATAGTTCCCACTTTAGACACCTTGAAGGTTTCACGAATAACTGCTTCACCGATAACTTTTTCTTCAAATTCTGGATCAAGCATTCCTTTCATAGCTTCTTCCATCTCTTCGATAACCTTGTAGATAATGCTGTGAAGACGGATTTCCACATCGTCAGCTTCTGCTTGTTGACGAGCTTGTGGTGTAGGGCGTACGTTGAAACCAACGATGAAAGCATTTGAAGCTTCAGCAAGAGTCACGTCAGATTCGTTGATGGCACCGACAGCCGAGTGAACAATGGTCACTTTGACACCTTCCACATCGATCTTTTGAAGTGATGCAGAAAGTGCTTCAACTGAACCTTGTACATCAGCCTTGATGATAACGTTAACAGATTTGAGTTCACCAGCTTTAAGGGTATCAAAGAGGTTTTCAAGGCTGACACGTTGGGTAGCTTGACGTTGTTTCATGAGGGCACGTTTGGCACGCTCTTCACCGGCTGCACGCGCAGATTTTTCATCCTCGTAAACGGCAAAGTGGTCACCCGCCATTGGCGCTTCGTTCAAACCTGTGATAGAAACTGGTGTTGATGGTCCAGCAACTTTAACACGACGACCAAGGTCATTGGTCATAGCACGGACACGACCGAAAGTATTTCCGACAACGATTGGGTCTTGAACATTCAAGGTACCTTGTTGCACAAGAAGGGTTGCAACCGCACCTTTTCCTTTATCCAAGCGCGCTTCGATAACTGTACCAATCGCACGAACTGTTGGGTCTGCCTTGAGTTCTTGGATTTCAGCCACAAGAAGGACTGTTTCCAACAATTCTTCGATGTTTTGGTTGAATTTAGCCGAGATTTCAACAAATTCAGAATCTCCGCCCCAAGCTGTTGACATAACTCCATGCTCTGCCAATTCACCGATAACACGTTCTGGGTTGGCACCTGGTTTATCAATTTTGTTGATGGCTACGATGATTGGAACGTTGGCCGCTTTTGAGTGGTTAATGGCTTCGATAGTCTGAGGCATAACCCCGTCATCTGCCGCTACAACCAAGATAGTAATATCGGTAACAGACGCACCACGCGCACGCATCGATGTAAAGGCCGCGTGTCCTGGTGTATCAAGGAAGGTGATCTTCTTGCCATTTTCCACAATTTGGTAGGCACCAATATGCTGAGTGATACCACCTGCTTCACCTGTCGCAACACGAGAGTTACGAAGGGTATCTAGGAGAGTTGTTTTACCGTGGTCAACGTGTCCCATGATAGTTACAACTGGTGGACGCTCAACCAACTCATCTTCATTAAGATAACCATCTTCGACAAAGAAACGTTCGATATCGGCATTATCCACTTCAACCTTTTGTTTGGCTTCGATACCATAATCCACCATGAGGAGTTCAATTGTTTCCCCATCCAAGGATTGGTTTTGTGTGGCCATGACACCCATCATAAAGAGTTTCTTAACGATTTCAGCTGGTTCACGTTTGATACGTTTTGCGATTTCCGCAACGGTCATACCATCTGTATACTCAAATTCTGTTGGCAATTCATGGAATTTACGTTCTGTAACAGGTTTTGGAGTCTGATTACGGTTGTTCTTGTTATTGCCTTTTTTGTTCTTTTTGTTGTTATTCCAGTTACTATTTCTTTGATTTCTCACTTGATTTTGACTACTTCGATTCTTTTGTTGTTTTCTAGGACCATCTTCTTCGCGATCGTAATCATCGCGCTCTTTGTCTGGTCGGGCTTGCTTCTTACGACGTGTATCCACTGCAACTTCTTTTTTCACAGGAGCTGTTTCAACCACTGCTTGAACTTGTTGCGCTTGTTCAGCTAACTTAGCAGCTTCTTCAAAGATTTCCTCTGGCTCCTTGCGTTTGTTAGCTTGAGCCAAGGCTTCTTTGGCAGCCTGAGTCTGCTTGAAACGTTCCTCGCTTGAACGAGCGTACTCTGCGTTTTGCTCTGCTTTCAGGGCTGCTGCACGGGCTTTAAAGTCAATGCGTGGAGTCGCTTGATTTGGACGTTTGTCCTCTTGTTGACGGCGCTCATTTCCACGATTTTGCTGACCTTGCTGTTTCTTAGCTTGGTCGTTAAAAGCGACGATTGTCGCGGTTGCCTTGACCTTGTTTTCCACCATTGCGACCGTCGTTTTTCTGACGGTTTCCGTTTTGTTGCTGGTCACGGTTATTGCCCTTGTTTTGCTTGCGTCGTTCTGCCTGCTCTTTGGCACGGGCTTCACGCTCAGCCTTGAAATTACGACTTTGCGGTTTAGCTGCTACTTTTTCTGCCTTCGGAGTAACTGGCTCAACCGGTTTTGCCTCTTCCTTAGCTACAGCTGGTTTAGCTGGTTCAGATTTCTCGACTTTCTTTTTCTGCACTTGCTTTTTGGTGCTGCAGGTTTTTGCTTCTACTTTCGGAGCAACAGGTTTAAAGCTGGCAGCGATTTTTACAGCGACAGCTTCTTCCACACTTGATGAGTGGCTTTTCACATCCAAGCCCAACTCTTTTGCACGCGCTACAACTTCTTTGCTTTCTTTTCCAAGTTCTTTTGCGATTTCGTACAATCTTTTCTTAGACAAATCATGTCCTCCTCTTCTATTCCATAAGAGACCTCATTTTCTTTGTAAATCCAGCATCTGTTACAGCCAAAACCTTTCTCGATTTCCCGACTGCTATGCTTAATTCCAGTGTTGAAAACACGGCTACAATTTCTACTTGATAATAATGACTTTTATCTTGAATCTTCTTGGTCAGATTGGGTCCAGCATCATGGGCTAGAAAGACCAACTTGGCCTTGCCATCTTGAATGGCCTTAACCACCAATTCTTCACCCGATATGATACGCCCTGCTCTCTGAGCAAGTCCCAAGAGATTGCTTATCTTTTGCTTATTCAAGTCCTAACTCTCTTCTTTTCACTTTGTGATCCACATAAGCGATCAACTCATCATAAAAGCTTTCTTCCACTTCCATGTCAAAGCTACGGTTAAAGACCTTCTTCTTTTTCGCCTCTAGGGCTTCTGCATTGTCTAGCTTGATGTAAGCGCCGCGGCCATTGGCCTTACCTGTCGGATCGATAAAGACTTGTCCTTCCTTGTTCTTGACAATACGGAGCAAATCACGCTTATCAATCACTTCGTTAGACACAACAGACTTGCGCAAAGGGATTTTTCTCGTTTTCATCTTTCCCTCCTCTAGCAGCTTTTATTCTTCTACAGTATCGTTTTCTGATCCCAAATCTACCGAACCAGCTTCTTCCATGGCTTCAAATTCGCTAGCAGACTTGATATCGATACGGTAACCAGTCAAGTGAGCCGCCAAGCGAACATTTTGTCCACGACGACCGATAGCAAGAGAAAGCTTGTTATCAGGAACAACCACCAAGGCACGTTTGCTATCGTTTTCATCAAAGATAACTTGATCAACCTCAGCAGGAGCGATGGCATTGTAGATAAATTCAGCTGGATCAGCTACCCATTCGATAACGTCGATATTTTCTTCGATTGGCACCATACGGTCGCTCTTAGCATCATAGCGAGCTGGGTGGAATTTGCTAGTAATCTTCTTGATATTCGCTCCACCACGTCCAACAATTGTACCGATAGCGTCTACGTTTGGATTGTGACTACGAACCGCAACCTTAGTACGGTCACCAGCTTCACGAGCTACGCTCATGATTTCAACAGTTCCATCATAAACTTCTGGAATTTCTTGCTCCATCAAGCGTTTAATCATTTCTGGATGGCTACGGCTAACAAAGACGTTAACACCACGAGGGTTGTCTTCAACCTTGTAGACATAAACTTCGATACGATCATGAGAAGCAAAAACTTCTCCAGGGATTTGGTCTTGTTTTGACAATTGGGCTTCGATGCTGCCAAGGTTAACATAGATAAAGCGATTATCAAAGCGTTCTACTGTACCAGACATGATTTCTTGCTCATGTTCTTTGTAAGTATTGTAAGTGATGGCACGTGTTTGCTTGCGCATTTTTTCCATGATGGTTTGTTTGGCAGATTGGGCTGCTACACGACCAAACTCAGCAGGTGCTTCTTCAAACTTGATTTTATCTCCAAGTTCATAGGCTGAATTGATGGCAAGAGCATCTTTCAAGCTGATTTCCAAACGGCTATCAAATACTTCATCAACCACTTCACGGACAGTATAGACTGTAAAGTCACCTGTTTTTTCGTTGAAGTCAATAGCTACGCTGTCTGATTGACCATAGCGTCTGCGATAAGCGGAACGAAGCGACTCTACTACTGCGTCGATGATATCTTCTTTTTTGATTCCCTTGTCTTCTTCCAAAATGCGGAAGGCCTCTAGCATTTCTTTACTCATGTTTTCTTCACTTTTGAATCCTCAAAAGCTATCCTTTCTTTTTCTATAATTTAACTGCTAAACGTGCTTTTGATACTAAACTGTATGGAATTTGGACGGTTTTCTTACGCGTCTTGTCCATATATTCCATAGTCAACTCGTCCTCTTCGAAGGCCAACAAGGTTCCTTCAAAGACCTTTTGCTTATCGATGGCTTGGTAGAGCCCGACATGGATGTATTTCCCAACCGCTCCAGCGACTGCATCCTTGGTTTTCAAAGGACGTTCCAAGCCTGGACTGGTGATTTCTAGGAAATATTGTTCTGGGAAGGGATCTGGCTTGATGGTGTCTAGGACAGGACTGATCATTTCTGTCAAGTCTGCCGTGTCGTTCAAGGTAATTCCTTCAGGTTTATCTACAAAAATACTGAGAATCATGTCACTGCCAATCTTTCCATACTCGATATCCACGAGTTCGAAAGGTGATTGAATGACAGGTTCTACAACTTCTCTGACTAATTCTACGATTGTTGCGATTGCGTCCACCTCCTCATAAGCAAGAGGCGAAGATATTTCCCCGCCTCTCTTTCTCATATTCTTACTATTAGTATAACACGTTTGCCAACTTATGTAAAGCAAAAGCACTTATACAGCCTGATTTCAGGCTATTTCTTAAAATTCTGCCTCAACTCGGTAGATAACTTGCCCCTTGTTGGAGAATTTTTTTGCTCGTATTCTGTCATGACATTGCCTTCAAAATCACTGGCATGCAAATCTAGCCAGACACCATTGAGCTTCATGCCATACTGAGAAAAAGCTCACCAGGCTGTACTCAAACAAGCCACGGTTATCCGTCTTGAAATGAATTTCACCATTTTCAGGTAAGATACGCTTTGAAGGTATCCAAGAAGGTCTTATAGGTCAAACGACGCTTTTTCATGGCGTTTTTTTAGGCCAAGGATCTGAAAAGTTCAGATACAAACGATCAATCTCACCGTCTTCAAAGTAGTCAGTCAAGTCAGAACCATCTACCCACAAGAGCTTAATGTTAGGCACTCCAACTTCAAGCACCTTGTCCAAAGCGTAGCTCAAAACAGACTTTTGAATATCAATCCCGATATAGTTGATGTCAGGGTTCTGCTTTGCCATACCTGAAACAAAGGCACCCTTTCCACTTCCAACTTCCACATGAATGGGATTATCATTTCCAAACAAGTCCCGCCATTTTTCCCTTGGCTTCCAAGGGATTGAGGACCACATACTGGGGATTTGCCTCTAGTAATTCTGTCGCCCCTTTACGATTTCTAACTCTCATCTTCTCTTTCCATACTTGTCTCGGAAGTGACGCAAGCCATGAATCTCCCGATTGACATTTTCTAAATCTTGGTTCATATAATACTTGGAAATCTGGCTCAAGTAAGACAATTGACCGTACCAATACAATTTACTTAATACAGTTTGATTGTACTTGTAACCGTAGTAGGTCAACCATTCCTTCCACTGATGTTCTGGAATATAGTGGCAGAGCATATGGGCCACATCAAACATGCGGTCGGTCAAGCGAACCGAATCCCAATCTACCAAATAAATCAAGCCACTATCTGTCTCAATCCAATTACTATGTCGTACATCTCCATGGACAATGGTCGCATAGTCCTCTCTAAATCCTGGAATAGTCTGACGTAAATCAGCCATCACTTCACTGATAAAATGATTTTTACGCAAAGCATCTGGAGCCGTTTCTTGCCAAGACTGTAGTAAATCTACAGGTGTTTCCATGGCATATCCCAAACGACTCAACTGTGTCATCAACGGACGTGAGCGATGAAGGCGGGTTAAAATATTGACGATTTGTTTACGATTCATATCATAGGGGGTCAATATCTTGCCTGTCAACCATTCTTGAGCACACATATCACGCCCATCTGCCAAACGGCGACTCCATAATAATTGTGGAGCAATTTGTTCTCTAGCTAGACCAGGTAGGATTGGAGAGGTGTTCATTTTTACAAAGATACGCTTCCCATCAGGATAGCTACCCATATAAGCCTTGCCACTTTTCCCAGGTATGGGAGTCAGTGTTAGCTCATTATCACCCAAATCCATTTCTTTCCTCCGTATAAAGTTTCCTTACTATTCTACTAGTTTTTGGCCTATTCGTCAACCGCTCCACACCCGATTCTCAAAGAAAAGCATCTGGATTGGCTTGGGTATCATTATAGAAAGAAAAAGGCAAGCACCGTCTTCTGTTTACCTTTTCATGATTTTTATAAATAATATAAGAGTGGCAAACTGTTGTAAAACATGTGGACTAGAGTAGAAACCCACAAATTTTGGCTCTTTTTATAGGCAAAGCCCAGCAACAAGCCCCCGAAAAGATAATAGCAAAACGAAGGCACATCATAAGGTTCATGCATAAAAGAAAAGAGAGAGGAAGTCAGTACAAGTCCTAGCCAAGAATTATCAAAAACTGCACCTTGAAGAAGCCCTCTGAAAATGAGTTCCTCCTGGATGGGACCAAAAACTGAGGAAGTCAAAATCAAAGACAGAGAAATTCCTCTGCTGACTTCCGCCAAGTGTTGAACTCCTGCGCCAGAAGAAACAGCGAAGAAATGAATATAAACTAGCGTCTCAAGAACGCTTAGAAGAAAGATTGCAATGAAAAGCAAAAGTTCTTTCTTGCTTAACATCCCAAAAGAAATCATTTCAAACTTTCTAGCATAAGCAACACTCAGAGAGGTTACTAGAAGACTTACAATAATCAATTCAGACTCATTTTGAAAAAAATCCCCATGGTTAATCGTATAAGGCACTGTAATGACGATTAGTAGTACTAAAAATCCAAAACAAAAGGCATGAAATTTATCAAAAAACTTCATAAAATTATTCTCCTCAACAAACAAACTTCCCTACAAGTCATCCTTGAGCTCTAGTCTTTCCAAAACAAACCATTTTATACTCTTAGAAAACCTCTTCAAACCACGTCAACGTCGCCTTGAATTATATATGTGACTGACTTCGTCAGCTCTATCCACAACCTCAAAACACTGTTTTGAGCAACCTGCGGCTAGTTTCCTAGTTTGCTCTTTGATTTTCATTAAATATAAGTAAAGAGTGGTAAACTGTTGTAAAACATATGGACTAGAGTAGAAACCCACAAATTCTGGCTCTTTTTATAAGCAAAGCCCAGCAACAAGCCCCCCAGTAGATAATAGAAAAACGAAGGGATATCATAAGGTTCATGCATAAAAGAAAAGAGAGAGGAAGTCAGTACAAGCCCTAACCAAGAATTGTCAAAAACAGCACCCTGAAGAAGTCCTCTAAACAGGAGTTCCTCATGGATAGGGGCCAAAACTGTGGCACTTACAATAAAGGAAAGCGAAAGTCCTTTACTCGTTTCCTCAAGGTGTTGAGCCGAAGCACCAGAAGCAACTGAGAAAAAGGCATGATAACCTATATTTACCAGCACAGTGAGAAGAAAGATTCCAATGAAGAGCAAGAGTTGCTTCTTACTTAAAACCCCGAAAAAAATCATATCAAACCATCTCGCATAGCCAATACTAAGGAAAAGCAAGAGACTCTTTACAACAATGAATGTGTACTGATGTTGAAAATAATCTCCTTGATTGACGGAATATCCCGCTGCACCAACGATTGCAAATACTAAAAATCCCAAAAACAAGGCATGACATTTATTGAAAATGGCCATAAAACTATCCTCCTCAACAAACAGACTTCCCTACAAGTCATCCTTTCGCTCTAACCTTTCCAATACAAACCATTTGAGTAACCAAAATCCGACAACATAACCAGCCCCTAAGAATATAGCCATTAAAGCTAGCATGGGATTTAGGAAATAAAAGACCACCACAGATACAAAGGTTAGCACAAAAACATTAAAGGCAATGGTGTCAGAAGCCAAGACTAGAATATAAGGTGTCAACCAGTCTAAGGTTTTTGAATTTAGGAAAAATAAGTGTTTATACATGATGACCTCCCCTTGTCAAGCTCTACTGCTGTAAGATTAAGAAGACAGCTTGTTCTTTTTAAGGCTAACCTGACTACTAGATAATAGATACATTAAGGCATTAAAGACAATGAAAATATGTCCATAAAATAAAATCAACCTCGCATCCAAACCAAGATAAAGTTTGACCATCAAAAAGATGAGCAAAAGAATTTGAAACCATATCGTTTTTCCAAAAATAAATTTAAAACGATTTCGAATATCTACTTCCTTGATTTTTACCGCAAACCCTTTATTGGTAAGAAGAAAAACTCCTGCTTCAAACAAGCCACTGTAGAGAACAAGCCACCCAATCGATACATTAGAGATTTGTAAAAATGTCCCTAAAAGAACATTCAACATACTACTCAAGAAAATAACAAGAAATAATCTATATTTCATATTAAATACCTCCATTCACTTACTTCACGGACAGTTTAATAGAGCCTTCTACTAAAATATCCTGATAAAAGAGGAAAGAAAGCTACTTTTTATAATACTTCAAGCCCCAAATGAGCAGAAGCATGATAAGCAAGCAGAGAATAGCACCAATATAGGCTATTAATTGTTGGTAGAATTCTCCTGCTGTGATACCTCTATACAAACAGATAATAGACATAAAGCCTGTCAAACCAATGAAAATGAGTTGATTGGTTCTAGGACTAACCAAATCATCATCTTCAAATTCTCTCATCTTCATTTCCCTAGTGAGGTAAACAGTGACCAAAATGGAAACCAAGTTAATAACCACTAAAAGAAATTGGAAAACCAAGGAAAAATTTAAAAACTGACGAGATAGAAATAGATAAGTAGAGACAAGCAAGGGCAACTGACCTAGGAACAATCTCATAAGGAAGATGTTCCGTTTTTTAGCAAGAAACGTTTTCATTTTTTTACTCCTTTCTTTTTAGTTAAAGCAAAATAGATCATAGCCGCAATCATATAGGTTATAGTATAAAATAGATGATACCAAATACTCTCCCTAAGCGGATAAAGAAGGGTAGACATGATCAGATACAGAACGAAAATAATCAGTATTTTTTTCTTCATAAGATTTCCTCCTAAATGTATGCTTTATCTTATACTCAATGAAAATCAAAAATCAAACTAGGAAGCTAGCCGCAGACAGTACTGGAGTACGGCAAGGCGAAGCTGACGTGGTTTGAAGAGATTTTCGAAGAGTATTAGTTGAGCAAGAACCTTTACACTGCCAGTATAGCACTCATTTTGACCTTGGAACACCCAAATCACAAATGGTCATCAAAACATCTTGAATTGTAAAAAATTAAAAAAGCAAGCATGAAAAACATACTTGCCCTTTACACCGTATTGATACCAACTTAATTTGTAGATTTTTTATCCTGCTATCACATATCATTTTGACAGGCGAAACAATATTAAAGAAACTCCACTGTAGATTAAACTAGCGATAAAAAAATCTTTTTATCTAATTAGATCTATCTTTATTCTTCTTTGGAGATTTTTAAAAATTTTTTTCCCTAATTAAAGAAGTAATAAAAAGAAACAAACATGCCAACAACAAAAACAATAAGAAAACTTTTTGAAATCCATAATTACCTCCAAGTACAGTTCCTCTACTTACAGGCTCAAGCCTTTAAGCAAGCATAATAGCCAATTGTAGCATTGTTTTTTTGCATTCACGAGGAATACCTCTTTTTACTTTCGTCCTATTGCAACCTTAATAAGGTTAGTATACTGCTATTTTTTAAAATTTTCCATCCAAATCATAAATAGTCATCAAAACATCTTGAATTGTAAAAAATTTAAAAAAGCAAGCATGAAAACATACTTGCCCTATGGGAATTTAACAATAATCGAAAACGATTCACCCTTACTTCCGTCTGTTCTCATATATCCTCATGATCGCAACAAGAATACAGGCTGTCCCACCTGCCAAAACCAGGAGGGTAATGATAATGTTGAGAATTTCAGGCGTCCTCTCTATTCTGTTGACAAGACGGACTAAGGACAATACTGTCAATAAGAGTAAAGCTACTGACCCTGTCCGAATTAAAGAAGCCATTCGGTTCTCAACCGCATATAAGAATGATGGTAACATAACACAGGCTATAGCAATCACAAACAGATTGCTCCCCGTTTCTTCTCCCTTGTTCACCACGGAAATCATGAGAAGATTCGATGCTATGATCAACGTAGAACAGATGATAAAATAGGATTTCTTATTCATTTATGATACCTCGCATACTATAGTATTTAATTGATGACTTTAGGCAGTACTTCTTTCCACAAATCTTCTAATCATCAACTGACATCGAGTGAATCGTTAAAATCTGACGAAAGATTTGATTTTGACAGGTGGTATTTAGACTGGTATTGGGATGACTTTCCACAATTTTCATGACAGTATAGAGACCAACTCCTCTCTCCTCCCCTTTAGAACTGGCTCCAAAGGAGAAGATTTCAGAAATATCGATGCCCTCTTCTTTAATGGAATTTTCAATGATAAAGGTCTCCTGTGCTCCATTTTTTAAAAAGGCGATTGAAACATGAGGTTGACTGGCCTCTGCACTGGCTTCAATAGCATTGTCACAAAGGATAGACACAATGGTTAGAAAGTCAAGCAAGCTCATCCCCTCTACATGAATCTCCTCAGGAACTTCGACATTAAAGACTATGTTCTTATCTCTGGCTTTTAGAAATTTCCCTGCTAGAAGACTTTTGAGGGCACGGTCACGAACATTTACCAATCGTCCAAGGTCATATTTATTGTCCTGCAATTTCTGACTGGAATCCTTTAAGACGGAGTCGTAGACCTCTTTTTATCTGCTCCATGTCCTCCTCTTCAATGCCCAGACGTAAGCTGGTTAAGAGGTTGGTGTAGTCATGGCGAAAGCTACGTACTTCCTTGTAAAGTTCCTCTATATGCCGACTATAGCGTTCCATATCTCTGTAGCGCAAGGCCTGCTCTTGGTCCAGTCTCTCGTGGAGTTTGTCCTTCAAATAGGTATCCAATTTCTTGATAGCCCCCATAAAAATAGGAGGTAAAAGACTAGGATGAGATGGCGAACAGTCTTTGATTGGATATCGTATGCATATTCAAAGTAAGACAGACTTTCCATGACTAGAAAGTAAATCCCCATTATCCAGTTAATCGTAGTCAGAGACTTTTGAAAACCTTTATCTAGAATCTCCTTTCTCAGACTAGTAAAATCATAGTTCAACCATTTCAAAAAGACTAAGACTAGGGAGCAAACGAATATCATAATCAACAAAAAGACAGGATTGCCATCTCCATCTACAATCCCTTGCCCCAAAAATGGAAGCACAAAATAGGAGCCCCCTCTATAAAAGAGATTCATCAATATCATTGGAAAGAGACCATAAAAAAAGAGGAGTTTTTTAGGAAGACCTCTTAACAGTAAGAAAGACAAGCCTATACCGTACAAGGGTTCCATAAAATATGATAAGTATTCACTCACAGCTAAAAATTGAAAAGTCGCAAAAATAGCCCCTAGGAGAAATTTAAGAAGAAAGGACTTAAAAATCCTCTCAAAAGTGAGACCAATTCCATCCACCTTAAAGAAAATGACAATTTCTAGTCCATTAATAACAAGTGTATACAACAATATCCAAGCAATATTCATAAATTCTCCTAACTCAATGCAAGTTATTGATAGCCTCAGACACTTCCCTGACCTTATAACGCGCTATCATACAGTTTCCACCATTGGGAAAGAAAAGGAGTTTTTCTTTCTTATCCAAACGAACTACATTGGCAGGATTGATGAGAAAAGAGCGATGGCACTGCAAGAGACGGGGTTCCTGCTTGAAAACCTCCTCTAAACTCGCTGTAAATTCCAGTCTGTCTGTCTTGGTATAGAGAATAACACGATGGGCTCTGGGCGACGTTTCAAGATAGTAAACCTCTTGAAAAGGATACTGGAATTGGGCAAATTTGATTTAAAGTAAAAGCAATCTTCAGCTAGACTCTTACTGTCTTGACTATTGGCATAGAGAAGGGCTGTCTCGATATGAGACTCAAACTCCTCAGCTGACAAGGCCTTATCAATATAGTCCAAAGCAGACACTTGGTAGCGAAAGGACAAGGGCATAAACTCCGAGTGAGTCGTCACAAAGACAATCAGGGCATAGGGATCCCGATCCCGAATCTTTCTAGCCACTTCCAGACCCTTCATCTCCTCATTTCGAATCTCAATATCCAAAAAGAATAGCTGATGGGCTCCCTTCTCATGCACCTCTGCCAGCAGTTGGTCTGGCTTACCAAAAACTTCAAAAGAACTGGGAGTGATATGATGTTCTTTCAAAAGTTTCTCAATCGTCGTTTCAATCCTAGTCTGTTGGGAAAAATCATCTTCTAAAATAAATATTCTCATCTTCTTACTCTCCTTGTTTCAATTTCTTCCTAAAAAGAGAATAGCAAAAATACTTTGATACAAGCCCACCAAATCCTAAACAGGCCTTCAACGATCCTGAAGGGTATCTTGTTCCTCAAATAAGCATGATAATCTTACAACTATTTTATCACAAAATCTTAACAGTACCATTCAGGAAATTTCAAGGACAATTAAAGATTTGAAGGCGAAAAAGGAGATAAAAGTGGTAGACTGACAGTATCAAAACACAATTGCTAGAATCAAGACTGGCACCCAGATTAAAGGAGGAATTCTCATGACAGATACAGACCCTATCAAAAGAGCTCAGACTTTGATTACTGACTTAAACAAAGCCTACCAAGCATGCAAACAGGCAACCGCTGACGACGTCCGCTTTCAGGAGCAATTAAACTCTATTCTTGGCTTTCTAGCCAAGGCTGAGACAGTGGATAATCGAGTCTTGATTGAACTGGAAAAATTTTACCAGACTTCCAGTCTTCTCATGGGACTCAGCGCTCTTGATCCAGATGCTCCTACACGCGCCGCTTGGCGGGCCTATGACCGCTTCCACTTTGACCAAGTCAAGACCAAGTTGAGTCTCTACGGACCAACCATTATCTTGTAGAAAATAAAAGAAGCTGAGACAGACTGAACTCAACTTCTTTTTTAATATCATATAAGTAATGTTAATCATGCATCTGACGTTTTACCTGATAAGGTAGGTACAAGACTAGTAAAACCAAACCTGCACCCAACAAGGCTAGAAGGGCCAGTTTTTCTTGGAATGTCACAAGGCCGACGACTAATTCCACAAGTAAAACAAAACTGGTCAATCCTCGGACTACAGCCTGTAAGCCTTTTTCCTTTTGCCCCTTGTCCAGTGGAAAGAGTTGGGTCAAATACTGGTAGTCAAAAGCATGATAGAGGGCCAGCAACTGGAAGAGCAAGAGGTAGTTAAAGAGAACCACCACTGCTGTCGCAATCCAAGCTTGCTCAATAAAGACCTGCGCCAACAAAGAAAGCAAGAGCAGACGGAGACTGAGAGCAAAGAGATCTCCATTTCGCAAATAAGAACGCAGATAGAGATTTTGCCAAATCTTCCCAGGCACCTTCTGAACAGCCTTTAGGATAAAGTCCAGATAGGCACGACGCTTGACGCTGTTTGAAATTCCCTTTACCTGCGTAAATAGGGCAAAGAAACGAAGCAAAACTTGCTTACGCTTGCTTTCTTGGGAAATAACATAGTCCCAGTCCAGTCTATTTTCAGTAAAAAATTTGCTGGCCTTTTGACGAAAGAGGAAATATTTACCTACTCCCAATAAAAGTACATAGACCAGAAAAAAAGGCAAGCCATAGCCTATTGCTAAAAATAAAGGCGCAAGCAAAAGCAAGAAAAGGGTCTGAACAAAGAGCCAAAAGACTAGGGACATGCCAGTTTGACGCTTAAGATGGAGCTTGATTTCCTCTTCTCCAACTAAGAGAAAGAGCTTGTCTGGAGCCTCCATATAGGTGGCAATTCCACCCCAAAGCAAAAGTAAAACAGACGTAATTCCTACAAACAAAAGAATAGGCCAATGATTTTCAGGAAAATGTTGCAAGAGTTGGCTGTACTGGTAGGCTAGAAAGCCCAGCAGAACAAGCAGGAACAAGACAAAGTGGTCATTGAGAACATAGCGCAGATAACCAAGACACTCCTTACGAAAAGCCTGCTTTCTCTTTAAAAACAAGTCTTTCATAGCTCCTCCTCTTTGGTCAGAGCCAAGTAAATATCATTCAAACTAGCCTCAGGCATACCAAAGGCTTCGCGCAGTTGCAGGAGATTTCCCTTGGCACGCACCTCTCCCTTGTGAAGAATGACAAAGGCATCACACATCTTCTCCGCCGAATCCAGCACGTGAGTACTCATGAGAATAGACTTGCCCTTTTGCTTTTCCACTTCCAAAAGCTGAATCAAGTCAGAAATAGCCAGCGGATCAAGACCAAGGAAAGGCTCATCCACGATAAAAAGACTTGGATCCACCACAAAAGCACAGATAATCATGACCTTTTGCTTCATCCCTTTTGAAAAATGAACAGGGAACCAGTCTAATTTCTGGTCCAGACGAAACATTTTTAACAAGGGCTCTACTCGATCAAAAGCCATTTTCTGCTCTATTCCATAAGCCATAGCCACTGTTTCAATATGCTCTCTGAGAGTCAATTCCTCATACAGACTAGGTGTCTCAGGAATGTAACCAATCTGCTTGCGGTAGCTAGTCGCGTCTTCTTGCAGGGTCAAGCCATTGATATTGATAGAACCGCTATAAGGTGTCAACAGACCGATAATTTCATTAATAGTCGTCGATTTCCAGCACCATTGAGACCAATCAGACCGACCAGCTGCCCACTTTCAACAGTAAAGGACACATCTTTCAAGACAGGGACATGAACATAGCCACCTGTCAGATTTTTAATTTCTAACATATTTTCTCCAAATCTGGTATAATGTAGCTATATTATATCAAAATTCAATACAGTAGAGGTAGATTTTATGTCAGATTGCATTTTTTGTAAAATCATCGCAGGGGAAATTCCTGCTTCAAAAGTATATGAAGATAAGCAGGTTCTTGCCTTTCTTGATATCTCTCAAGTGACACCAGGACACACCTTGGTCGTACCAAAAGAACACTATCGCAATCTTTTGGAAATGGACGCTACTAGCGCCAGCCAACTCTTTGCCCAAGTACCAAAAGTAGCTCAAAAAGTCATGAAAGCTACCAAGGCTGCTGGTATGAATATCATTGCCAACTGTGAAGAAATCGCTGGTCAAACAGTCTTTCATACCCACGTTCACCTCGTGCCTCGCTACAGTGCGGACGATGACCTCAAGATTGATTTTATCGCCCACGAACCAGACTTTGACAAACTCGCTCAAGTCGCTGAAACCATCAAAAACGCCTAAGGAGTTGCCATGAAATTATCCAACCTACTGCTATTTGCAGGAGCTGCAGCCGGAAGTTATCTGGTCACAAAAAATCGCCAAACCATCACAGATGAAGTCTTGAATACCACTGACCGCGTTCAAGCTATCAAAGACGATGTGGATATTATCCAAAACAGCCTGCAAATCATCGACCAGCAAAAAGAACTCATCAAGGAATACCAAGAAGACCTGACTTACAAGTTTAAGGTCTTGGAAAAGGATATACAGACTAGACTAGCTGTGATAAAAGAAACACAGGAAACTGAAGATAAGTAAAAGAGCCCAACGGCTCTTTTTTAAAAGGTAAACAAGTTATATCCCATTAACTATACATCATAATTTAGGCAACTCATTCACCATTTCACAACTAAATCGAAGACTTTCCGCCGTAATGAAAACACCTGAAACAGCTTGGTTTCAGGTGTCCGGAAACTTTGAGACTTAGGCTCAAAGTTTAGGTATGGAACTTCGAAGAAGGTCGCTACCGTCCGTCATTACTTAAGGAAAGTTTTAAAAAATCTATAAACAAAAAGAGCCCAACGGCTCTTTTTGCTTTATTCTCCTTCAAAGGCATCTTTAATATGGTCAAAGAAGCCTTTTTTCTTTGGATTGACTTTTAAATCACCCGCAGCTGCAAATTCTTTCAGTGCTGCTTTTTGACGGTCGTTCAAACCTGTCGGTGTTACGACATTAACAGTAACGTATTGGTCCCCAACTGCACCGCCACGAAGGCTCGGAGCTCCCTTGCCACGTAGACGGAATTTCTTACCAGTCTGAGTTCCCTCTGGGATAACCAATTCAACATCACCGTGAACAGTTGGGATATCAACTGTGTCACCAAGAGCCGCTTGAACAAAGTTGAGGTTGAGATTGTAGAAGATAGTAGTTCCTTCACGTTCAAACTTGTCGCTGGCTTCCACAGAAACCACTACATACAAGTCACCATAAGGTCCACCATTAAAGCCAGCTTCACCTTGGCCTGCTAGGCGAATTTGTTGACCAGTTTCCACACCAGCAGGGATTTTCACATGTACGCTATGAGCTTGTTTCTCATGGCCTGTTCCGTGACAGGTTTTACATGGATCTTTGATTTCTTTTCCGCGACCATGACAGACATCACAGGTTACTTGACGACGCATCATACCAAGCGGAGTCTGCGTATCGACGTTAATAACACCAGCTCCATGACAGCGTCCACAAGTGACTGGACTTGTTCCTGGCTTAGCACCTGAGCCATTACATGTACTACAGCTTGCTTCACGATTGTACTTAACCTCTTTTTCAGCTCCAAAAATAGCTTCTTCAAAGGTCAAGTTTACACGATACTGGAGGTCATCCCCCTGACGAGGAGCATTTGGATTGCGTGAAGCACCGCCTCCGCCGAAGAAACTTGAGAAGATATCTTCAAAACCACCGAAGCCTCCTGCCCCATCGAAACCGCCGAAACCACCAGCTCCACCAAAACCACCGTTGGCTCCAGCAGCACCGTATTGGTCATAGGCAGCACGTTTTTGGTCGTCACTCAAAGTCTCATAGGCTTCTTGAACTTCCTTGTATTTTTCCTCAGCACCAGGCTCCTTGTTGATATCTGGGTGGTATTTCTTTGAAAGCTTACGATAAGCCTTTTTGATCTCGTCTGCCGAAGCGTTTTTTGACACCCCCAGACGATCATAAAATTCAGTATTGTTCATACAAGATACCAAGACCGTAAAATTCGACTGAAAAATAGGAAATCTGACGCCGGAGCGATGCTCCTAGGCAGATTTATCTTTTTTCCGAGAATTTAGGTCGGGTTCAATTCCTTTCTTTCAAATTAAGTAAGAAACTTTGGAACCCGTGTTCAATTCCCTGAACACCTTTGTTCCTTTCTATTGATGTTTTGAATCAAACCTCGATTTAGGTCAGGTTCAATTCCTTTCTTTTATATTGAATAAGAAATTCTGGAACCCGTGTTCAGTTACGAACACCCTTGTTCCTTTCTGTTATTGTTGCGGAACGAAACCTCAATCTAGGTCGGGTTCAATTCCTTTCTTTCAAATTAAGTAAGAAACTTTGGAACCCGTGTTCAGTTACGAACACTCTTTGTTCCTTTCTATAATTTTTCATGTAAATATTTAGAGGGTATTTTTCTATACTCTGTTTCACTTCATCAAACTCTTTGTCCGATAATGTAAAAATCAAATCCTCTTCTGAATATTCGTTCTGTTCTTTAAAATAGTTGTCAGTATTTTCTGCCAAACCTAGACTAAAAATCACTTTTCTTGCAAACTCTAGATGTGCAAAGCCAATAGCAGTAATGATATTTTTATCTTGCAAGACAGCTTTTGCTTTGAAATTTTCCCGAGGAAGAAATTCAAAATAATCAAAGAAGTTTTGCCAAATTCCACCTGTAAATTTCGTGTCGTTCAACAAGCCTGCTTTCGCCAGTAAAAGAGGCGCTGAAGAAATGGCTGCAATTAGGATATCCTGCTCATTAAGACTTCTCAAAAACGAGATCAATTTCTCATCTTGTAGAGTAGGACCTATATTTACCATTCCTGGCAAAATCACACAAGAATAATCTTCTATGCGGATCTGATCCAATGTTTTCGTCGGTTGACAGGGCAAACCATCCTCAGAGACCACCATCGAATTCTCAGAAGCGACATAATCAATCGTGATATCAAAAGACAGAGCTAAAGTACTCGTTAAAGTGGTTATCTCATAAAGAGAAAAATTAGGATAAATGATACAAAGTACTTTTTTTCATACGCAACATCCTCTATTTTTATCGAAAAAAACAGAGGCTGGGTTGCAACCTCTGGATTTCTTCTTATCATTACGACGTTCGAGTTTTAAAAATCAAACTAGTAATGCTAAATCGAGCACTCCCTAACCTCTTGGTGAAAAAGACAAATCTTCCTAGAAACTAAAGTTTCTGCGTCAGATTTCCTATTTTCACTGTGAGGTTTTAACGGGCTTTGCATCTTACTTTTCAGTAAACTCTCCGTCTACGACGTCATCGCCTGCGTTTCCTGTGGCTTGTGCGCCTTCTGCTCCTGCCTGAGCTTGTTGGGCTGCTGCGGCTTGTTCGTAGAGTTTAACAGCAAGTCCTTGAGCTTTCGTTCAATGCTTCAAGTTTTGCTTTCATGTCGTCCAAGTTGTTGTCTTCTTGAGCTTTCTTAAGGTCATCAAGAGCAGTTTGAGCAGCGTCACGTTCTGCGTCGAATCCTTTGCCTTCAGTTTCCTTGATTGTCTTTTCAGTCGCAAAGATAGCTTGGTCTACTTCGTTACGAAGGTCAACTTCTTCTTTACGTTTCTTATCTGCTTCAGCGTTAGCTTCTGCATCTTTCATCATGCGGTCGATTTCTTCGTCAGTCAAACCTGAGTTAGATTGGATCACAATAGTTTGTTCTTTTTGAGTTCCAAGGTCTTTAGCCTTAACAGACACGATACCGTTCTTGTCGATGTCAAATGTTACTTCGATTTGAGGAATTCCACGAGGTGCAGCTGGGATATCTGTCAATTGGAAACGTCCAAGAGTCTTGTTATCTGCTGCCATTGGGCGTTCACCTTGAAGAACGTGGATATCAACGGCTGGTTGGTTGTCTGCTGCTGTTGAGAAGACTTGTGATTTAGATGTTGGAATAGTTGTGTTACGGTCGATGAGTTTTGTGAAGACACCACCCATTGTTTCGATACCAAGTGACAATGGTGTTACGTCAAGAAGGACAACGTCTTTAACATCACCAGTGATCACACCACCTTGGATGGCAGCACCCATAGCAACAACTTCATCAGGATTTACTGATTTGTTTGGTTCTTTACCAGTTTCAGCCTTAACAGCTTCAACAACGGCTGGGATACGAGTTGAACCACCAACAAGGATAACTTCGTCGATTTCTGACAAACTCAAACCTGCATCTGAAAGGGCTTGACGAACTGGAACTTTTGTACGTTCTACAAGGTCACGAGTCAAATCGTCAAATTTCGCACGAGTCAACGTCATTTCCAAGTGAAGAGGTCCAGCCTCACCAGCAGTGATAAATGGCAAGCTGATTTGTGTTGAAGTTACACCAGAAAGGTCTTTCTTCGCTTTCAGCTGCATCTTTCAAACGTTGCATTGCCATCTTGTCAGTAGACAAGTCAATACCGTTTTCTTTCTTGAATTCTGCTACCAAGTGGTCGATGATTTTTTGGTCAAAGTCGTCACCACCAAGTTTGTTGTCCCCTGCAGTTGACAATACGTCGAAGACACCGTCACCCAATTCAAGGATAGAAACGTCGAATGTACCACCACCAAGGTCGAATACCAAGATTTTTTCTTCTTTGTCAGTCTTGTCCAAACCGTAAGCAAGAGCGGCTGCAGTTGGTTCGTTGACGATACGTTCTACTTCAAGACCAGCGATTTTACCAGCGTCTTTAGTTGCTTGACGTTGAGCGTCATTGAAGTAAGCTGGAACTGTGATAACTGCTTTAGTAACTTTTTCACCAAGGTAGTCTTCAGCATAACCTTTCAAGTATTGAAGGATCATAGCTGAGATTTCTTGTGGAGTGTATTCTTTGCCGTTAGCAGAAACTTTTTCAGAAGTTCCCATCTTAGATTTGATAGAGATAACTGTATCTGGATTTGTTACTGCTTGGCGTTTTGCAGCATCACCGACGATGATTTCGCCGTTTTTGAATGATACTACAGATGGAGTTGTGCGGTTTCCCTCTGGGTTTGCAATGATTTTGCTTTCAGTTCCTTCAAGAACTGCAACTGCTGAGTTTGTTGTACCTAAGTCAATACCGATAATTTTAGACATGTGTTTTTCTCCTTGTTAGTTAATTTTCTATTTTTCTTTTTGATACTCTTCTTAGGTGGCGGCGCCGTCAGAGCTTGACTTCGTCAATCTCTTTGACTAAACTTTGAGCCTATGGTCTCAAAGTTTGCGCAAGTAGCGCCACGTCGAAGAGTATCGTCTTTAGTTCGCTTCGCTCACTATTGCAAAGCTGAACTACTTTTTTATCTTTCTTTCATAGTTTATTGTCGTTTCGGACAAAACCAAATCAGTCTTTCTTATTTACTGACATATCCTCTGTAATTAATAATAACAATTGACCAATTAAAATCGGTTGCAATATAAGTTCTAATACTTTTTGCAACCAAATTACTGGTTGCGTTCCAAAATAAGAAACTTTTGCTCCTTCCGAAATAGGATAAGCAAAAAATATCCCTACTACCAGAAAGAAAACGACAATTCCAATAGCCCAATTTGTAGCCGCTATCTTTTTCATTCTCATCTTCCTACTATATTGTTTCGACATATAAAACTTCTAATTATACACCACCACCATTGCCGGGCGTAGGATGCGGTCATGGAGTTTGTAGCCTTTTTGGAAGACTTGGGCGATAGTGTCTGCTGGGTGTTCATCGTCTGCTGGGAGAGTTTGGATGGCCATATGGTAGTTATGGTCAAATTCGCCGTCAGCTACGATTTCTTCGATTCCTTCTTCTTTCAAAGCGTGAATCAAGCTTTCTTGCACCATCTCCAATCCTTTTTTGACATCGTCTGTCAAACCTTCAACTGCAAGTGCACGCTCAAGGTTATCCAAAGAAGGGAGAATCGCTTTTGCCAAGTCCTGGCTACGGTAACGTTGCAAGTTTTGACGCTCTTCATTGGCACGGCGTTGGATATTTTGCATTTCCGCATGAGCGCGAAGGTATTTGTTTTCGAACTCATCTGCACGTTCATTTGCCAAGTCCAACTCAGACTTCTCAGGAGTTGTTTCTTCTACCGTTTCCACAACTTCCTCTTCTTGGACTTCTTCTACTTCTTCATTTTTTATATCTTGGGCCATTTTCGCCTCCTTTAATGATTTCAATCTTAATGTACTTCGTAATGATTACTGCTGAGGTAGCGGTAAAAATCTGTCAACTTCATGGTCAAAACACGGTTGACCACATTGACTTGGTTGATTAGCTGTTGGTAATCCAGATTGACTGGACCGATAATGGCTAGAATTCCAACTCCTCGATAAGGAATGAGGAACTTGCTACTAATCACCGCTAGATCTGCTAAACAAGATTCTTGACTGTCCGCAACTCGGACATTTTGCATCTGATCCTCATGCAGCCCCTCACGAATTTCCAGGGCCACCTTTTGCGGTTGGTCAAAGAACTGATAGGCTGCTAGATTAGCAAAATTCAAGAGATTAACCTTGCCCGCCACCACAATGTTTTCGTTGAACATTTCCTTAAAAATGTGTTCAAAGAGATCAATCACATTATCCGTTGTTGTAAAGTAACGCTGGATAATCTGCGGAATCTCCGTCCGAATCTTGTAGTGAATATCTAGAACGGTATGGCCGAGGAAACGTTCTTGAATGATGCTCTTCAGTTTCAGCAAATCCTCCTGTAAGAAGTTCCTTGGAATCAGAAACTGACTAGTAACCGTTCGTGACTCGTCTAGGGTAAATACTGCCAAGGCTGTATGTTGCCCCAAAACAACGATATCAAAGGCTGTCAAACGTTGCCTGCTCGGCTCAACATCCAGTGCTACTACCGTACAGCCACTCAAGTCTGTCAGTAGATTAGCAGCCTCTTGCAGAATATCCTCCAGTTTGAAGAATTCCTGATCAAAGGCTTTGACAATCTCATAAACCTCATTTTCAGCCAGTCGGTCAAAATCCAGTGAGTGTTTCACATAGTACTGAAAACCAGCAACACTTGGCATCCGACCACTTGAAGTATGAGCCTTCTCAAGCAAACCTTGCTTTTCTAGAGCTGCCATATCATTACGAATGGTTGCACTGCTAGAGTTAATGGACTCTTGCAAGGCTTTGGATCCGACAGGTTCGTGCGTTTTGGTAAAGATGTCAATAATCAGATTTAAAATATCCTGCTGACGCTCTGTAACCACCTCATCACTCCTCTCTGTCTAATCGATTAGCACTCGATACGCTCAAGTGCTAACTTATGATTCTATTATACACCCTTAGAAGAGAATGTCAAGATAAAAACTCAAAAAATTAGCACTCTTTTATCAAGAGTGCTAAAAATCAGTCTGCAGACCGAGAAACTCACCTTCCATCTACTTGGTATTTCCTTTTAAGTCTAAAAAAACCATGGATTAGATAAGAAATCATAAAGGCATATAGAACAAAAATGACAAAGAAAGATTGCGACAGTTCTTCTCGAAACAAACTCATACAAACAACAAGACCACCTAAGAAAGTAGCTGCACATGAACGAAGTCTATATCGCATAACTTCCCATCTGAGCCCCTTACTCACATAGACTTTATCCTCTAAAAGTATATCAGAAGACGCTTTACGAAGAATCGAACAAGAACCTGCTCCTATCAATTCCCAACCTCTATTTCTAAAATCTTGCAGTTCATGCTTATATTTTTTAAGAAATCTAGAATCATAGATACAGTAGATGACATCGTCTGGTTGACATTGGTCAAAATAGAACAAACCAAAACGACTAGTTCTATACTTCCAACCTTTCAAATGCATCTCATGTAAATATTCTTCTTCCTTGTCCAAATCAACAATGGTGAAAATTCGAAATTCTACTCTGCTAACCATTGTATTACCCCAAAATTAGAAAACATGCCTGGTGTTATTTATTAGATAATTCTTTCCACTTTTGACTCAATCTCCACAAAACATAAGAAATCTGAATCGCAAGAATTATCAATAAAACACCATCTATTATAACAATCAAAAACAATTCCCAACTGAAAGAACTAACTCCACTGACAAACTTTGAGAAAATCGGTAGCAGAGCCGAAAGATAAGCAAAAAGAGAAGAAAAATAGGAAGCATCCGCATTATTAAAATCCGTTTGACCATAGCTAACTTCCCGGACGCATCATTATAAATTTCAAACTCGGCATCCGACTCAATTCCAGAATGAAGCTTTCTAAAGTAGGAAAAACCATTAAAGTCTGTAATATGCTCCCAGCCACAGTCTTTAAATAATTGTAAATAGGAGCCTCTCTCTGATTTTTTCATGGGATAAAGGTCCAACTGATAAGCCACCTGCTCCGGTTGGCACTTTTCAAAAGTATACTTAACCGCAACTACTAAGTTAGAGTAGCTTACTTCCTTAAGTTTCCAGCCCTCAGCATGCATTTTTCTAAGATATAAAGCCTCTCTATCATAATCCGCAATGGTAGCAATTCTATAAACAACCTTCTTTTCCATCATCCTTCCTCCCGACTGTTTCTATAGAGCCGTTCAATACGTTTGAGTTCGATTTCTAAAACTTTCTGACCCAAGTCTGTGATCTGATAGATTTTCCGTTTTTCCTCCTCTCGGACAAAGGAAATCAGGCCATCCTTTTCCATTTTTGACAAGGTCCCATACATAGTTCCAGGACTAATCGAAACTTGCGAATCTGTCATCTCCTTGACCTTTTGCGTAATACTATAACCATGACCTTCCTTTTGCAGACAGAACAAGATATAAAAACCCGTTTCCGTCATGGGAAGATAAACTCGACGAATCTTATCCGTTAATTCCATTTGTAGCCACCTCCTATCCAGTTCGATATATCGCACTTCGTTATATAAAATATATCACACCTCGATATAAAACGCAAGAAAAAAGATCACCCTCAGGCAATCTTTCCTCTATATTAGTAAAGGTCTAAATAATTATCAATTTCCCATTGTGAGACGAAGGTTGCATAACTTGCCCATTCGATTCGTTTGGCTTCAAGGAAACTAGTATAGATATGTTCTCCAAGAGCTGCTCTGACAACCTCATCTTCAGTCAGAGCTTTCAAAGCGTTGTGAAGAGTTGACGGAAGGTCTGTAATACCAGCTTCCTTGCGCTCTTCTGCTGTCATGATGTAGATATTTCTTCGATAGGAGCTGGTGCTTCGATTTTATTTTCAATACCATGCAAACCAACTTCCAATAGAACTGCCATAGCGATGTATGGGTTTGCCATCGGATCCACTGAACGCAACTCAAGACGAGTTCCCATACCACGTGAAGCAGGCACGCGCACAAGTGGCGAACGGTTACGACCAGCCCAAGCAATGTAAACAGGTGCTTCATAACCAGGAACCAAACGTTTGTATGAGTTAACTGTTGGGTTCATGATGGCAGTATAGTTGTAAGCATGTTTGATTAAACCACCAAGGAAATGGTAGGCCGTTTCTGACAACTGCATCCCTTTTGGATCATTTGGATCAAAGAAAGCATTGTTTCCTTCTTCATCAAACAAGGACATATTACAGTGCATACCTGATCCGGCAATACCAAATTTTGGTTTGGCCATAAAGGTTGCGTAAAGTCCGTGTTTTCGAGCAATGGTTTTAACAACAAGTTTAAAGATTTGAATCTTATCACAAGCTCGAAGAACTTCATCGTACTTGAAGTCAATCTCATGTTGTCCAACCGCAACCTCATGGTGACTTGCTTCTACTTCAAATCCCATTTTGGTCAAGACATTGACAATCTCACGACGTGTATTGTCCGCAAGGTCAGTAGGTGCCAAATCAAAGTAGCCACCCTTGTCATTTACTTCAAGTGTTGGATCCCCATTTTCATCCAGTTTAAATAGGAAGAATTCTGGTTCTGGCCCAAGGTTGAAGGACTTGAATCCTACTTCTTCCATGTGACGAAGAGCACGTTTCAAATTGCCACGAGGGTCTCCTGCAAATGGTTCACCTTCTGTTGTATAGACATCACAGATCAAACCTGCAACACTTCCATTTTCATCTCCCCAAGGGAAGACTGTCCATGTATCCAAGTCTGGGTACAAGTACATATCTGACTCATTGATACGTACAAAACCTTCAATAGAAGATCCATCAAACATAGCCTTGTTCGACAAGACTTTATCTAACTGTTCATCTGTAGCAGGAATTTCGACGTTTTTCATGGTTCCCAAAATATCTGAGAACATGAGACGAATAAAGGTAACATTTTTTTCCTTGACTTCACGACGAATATCTGCAGCTGTGATTGGCATGAGTTTTCTCCTTAATGTATGACTACTTGCGGTTGCCTAACCGCGACCAAAAGGTGACTGTACTGAAGCAAAGCGACCCTGTTGGAGGAGTTCATTATGAAGTGCACGACGCACCTCAGTCTGACTCACCGCTTTCTTGGATTTCGCTTCACGTTCAGCATATTTTTTCTTAATGGCAGCGATATTATAACCTTCAGAGATATAATCTTTGATTTCAAGCAGACGATCCATGTCATTCAAGGAATACATGCGACGGTTCCCTTCGTTTCGATCAGGCTTAATCAACTCTTGATCTTCATAATAACGAATCTGACGCGCCGATAGATCGGTCAACTTCATAACACTGCCGATAGGAAAAACAGCCATATTTCGGCGAAATTCTTTTTCCTTCATTTACAATTTCCTTCTTTCTGTCTATTATAGTCTAAAAAAAGACAAACGTCAATTGATAATGTTATAAAATGTAACATTATTTTTCTTTTTTCTCTAAAAAGAGCCTAATACGTTCAATATCGTAATTTACGAGAATTGCGACAAAAACTCCCATGAAAGTTTCTGATACACGCGCAAATACGTACAAAATTGTTTCACCACTCGGAATCGATAGGGTAATGATTAACATAGCAGCTACACCACCAATAACCCCTGCTTTGTTATTCATGGCTACATTTGTCATAATGGTTAACATGGTGCAAATCGGAACAACAACTAAGGTTACCCAAAAAGCTTCGTGGAAAAAGGTATTTAATAGGAAGAAGACCAGGGCATAGAGGCCACCGATACTATTTCCTAGAATACGCGAAGTCCCAAAATGAACACTCTTATCAAAACTCTCTCTCAGGCTAAAAACGGCTGTCAAAGCACCGATTTGAAGACCTTTCCAGCCAAAAAAGCCAAAAATTAAGAGAACTAGAAAAACAGCAATACCTGTTTTAAAGGTTCGCATACCAAGTTTGAACTGGGATTTATCGAATTTATATTTTTTAAAATAACTCATAATCTCAACTTTCTATTTCCATTTTATCATAAATCGGCTGATTTTATGATGAATAGTTAAGAGGAAGCGTTTTTATTTCAAGTAAAAGAAAAGAGGAACTGTCATCCCTCTCTTCTTTGATTCATTTATGAAATCTTATTTTTCTGTCAAGGCTGCAAGTCCTGGAAGAACTTTACCTTCAAGAAGTTCCATTGATGCTCCACCACCAGTAGAGATCCATGAGAATTTGTCTGCACGACCAAGGTTGATTGCTGCGGCAGCTGAGTCACCACCACCGATGATTGATTTAACGCCTGGTTGTTTTACGATAGCGTCCATCACACCGATTGTACCAGCTTGGAAGTCTGGGTTTTCAAATACACCCATAGGTCCGTTCCATACAACTGTTTTGGCACCAGTCAAAGCTTCGTCAAATTTAGCGATAGATTTGGACCGATATCCAGACCAAGGAAGCCTTCAGAAACTGCTTCACCTTCAGTGTCACGCACTTCAGTGTAACCAGCAAATGCGTTAGCCTCTTTTGAGTCAACTGGCAAGATCAATTTACCGTTTGCTTTTTCAAGAAGGGCTTTCGCAACATCCAATTTGTCTTCTTCTACAAGTGAGTTACCGATTTCGATACCTTGTGCTTTGTAGAATGTGTAAGTCATACCACCACCGATAAGAACTTTATCAGCTTTTTCAAGCAAGTTTTCGATAACACCGATCTTGTCTGAAACTTTTGAACCACCAAGGATAGCCACGAATGGACGTTCTGGAGCTTCAACCGCTTCTTGGATGTAGGCAATTTCGTTTTCAAGAAGGAAACCAGCAACTGCTTTTTCAACGTTTGCTGAAATACCAACGTTAGATGCGTGTGCACGGTGAGCTGTACCGAATGCATCGTTTACGAAGATACCATCTCCAAGTGATGCCCAGTATTTACCAAGTTCAGGATCGTTTTTAGATTCTTTCTTACCGTCAACATCTTCGTAACGAGTGTTTTCAACCAAGAGAACTTGTCCATCTTCAAGAGCGTTGATAGCTGCTTCCAATTCAGCACCACGAGTGACTCCTGGAAGGAAAGCAACGTCTTGACCCAATTTAGTAGCCAAGTCAGCAGCTACAGGAGCAAGTGATTTACCAGCTTTGTCTGCTTCTTCTTTTACACGTCCAAGGTGAGAGAAAGAGGATAGCACGTCCACCTTGTTCAAGGATGTACTTGATAGTTGGAAGAGCTGCAGTGATACGGTTGTCGTTGGTAATCACGCCATCTTTTACAGGTACGTTGAAGTCAACACGAACGAGAACTTTTTTCCCTTTCAATTCAACGTCTTTAACAGTCAATTTTGCCATTAGATATGACTCCTTCTTTTTTTATACGTGTTAATTATATCACAAAATCAGCAAAAGAGATAGAAAAAGCCTAAACTTTTTCCAGTTCTTTCTTGCAACGAAAAACTAGCATTTCTTAAAATCAAAACTAGAATAACCTTTCCAAATAACTAAATAATACAAGGCAAACTAGTTCATTTACTCATTTTTCACTGATTTCTACTAGTTAAAACAAGATCTGACTGAGGGACAGTCAAATCTTGTTTTTTAGTTTTTACGAGAAAATCCAATATTCAATCGGATTAGTCTTTTCTCTTCTTTCCAGCAAGTAGGCCATATCCACTCATCACTCCGAGGAGTCCTAGCGCTACTAGGCTAGATTCTCTTGTCGCTCCAGTATTTGGAAGTTCTTTACTTGCTTCTTTAACTTTTGCCGATGCTACTAAAGGAACCTGATTCATTGTTTGTGAGAATTTCTCTTCTTTTGTTCCCACTTCAACAATTTCTGGAAGAGACTCCTTGAGAACTTCAGTTGAACGAAGGGTGCGATTGCCTTGGGCATCTACTTCTACAAAGTTGCGAACTTGACCTTCCGCTCCTTTGGACAAGTTGACGTTGTCCTTTAAGAAGGCTTGTATTTGGGCGTTCTTGACGATTAAAGGCTACTGTAACTTCTTCAACTTCTAGTTTCGGAGTTTCTAGAACCAGGTCTTTTACTCCCTCAGCTGGTTGATTACTTGAAAAGACTTTGGTTCCAACTTCTACGATTTCAGGGTTTACTTCTTTCAAAACTTCTGTAGCGCGAAGCGTACGATTGCCTTGACTATCTACTTCAATCAAACGACGAATTTGCCCCTCAACTCCTGCTTGGACAAGTTGACGTTGACCGACTAGGAGATTTGGATTTGGTCGTTCTTGACGATTAAAGACCACTGTATCCTCTTCAATTTCTAGTTTCGAAATTTCTAAAACTAGGTCTTTTACTCCCTCAGCCGGTTGGTTACTTGACAGAACTTTTGTTCCAACTTCTGTGATTTCTGGGATAGCTTCCTTGAGAACTTCAGTTGAACGAAGGATGCGTTTTCCTTGGGCATCTACTTCTACTAGACGACGAATTTGGCCTTCCGCTCCTGCTTGAACTAGCTGGCGTTGTCCTTTGAGAAGCTCAGCGTTTGGTCGCTCCTGACGTTCAAAGGCTGTTGTTTCAGTTTCAATAACTAGTTCAGGAAGAGCTTCAACCGTTGGAGCCACTTCATTTGGATCCATGCTTCCAACATGATTGTTTTCTTCTGCAGGTGCTAGTTTCTTATTCAACTTTTCTTTCATGTCCGCAAAAGCTTGTGGAGTTGGTGTTTGTGAAGACAACAAAGCTTCAGCTTGGGCAATCAACTCATCTTGAGAATCTTTTTCACGGACGGATTCGAGCAAACCTTCCAATTCTTCTCTAGCTGTCTGATAACGTTGATTTCCATCCAAGTCTGTCCCTGCTTGTTTCAACTCATTCAAAGCCCGGTTGACTTCTTCTTGGCTAGCATTGTGGTTTTCTGCTACAACTTTCGCTGCATTGAGTTTCTCTACTAGTACAGCTTGTTTGTCCTCACTTGAGAAGGTATAGGCAAGGGTTGACTGACGGCCTTGGACAGCAGTGATTTCTTGTTTAAGGTATTCATCATTAACTGCAGCCTTTGGAGAAACCAAGACATCAAACCCAGCTGTGTGCTCCTTGTAATGCAGGGTCAAGGTCTGGCGTCCAGTCTTCTGAGCATCGTAGCCCGTGATTTCAACACCTTCATCAGTAAAGCTGTGAGTCTCTTCTGTCTCGTCATCATAGAGAACACCAAAGCGACCTTCAGAGAGAGATCCGGTTGATCTCCTACTAGATAGTCTGTTTTTGGTTTCTTAGTAATATACAAGCCCGCTACTTCTTTTGGCTTTCCTTCATCCTGTCCTGTCACTTGGACTTTCAGATCACCTGACACTGGTAAACCGAGGTATTGAAGTGTTAGGTTTTGTTCCCCTTTTTGATGAGCCTCGTATCCAGATACCGTCACACCTGAGTGAGTAAGGTTAATTAGCTCGTCGGCTTGTCCCCCTTCGTATTGAATACGGAGTGTTCCGCCTCTAAGGTCAAGTTTTTCTCCCTCTTTGTAAACCGTCTTTTTAGGTTCTTTTTCCAGGCTAACCGCAGCAATTTTTCTTTCATCCTGCGGAATCGCTACTGCCAAGGTGTTACTGATTTCTTTGCCAGGTAGTTGGGTACGATAGTAGAGGAGAGTTGGTTGCTTGTCAAAGCCCAATGGAGCTGTTGCCAAGTCACCTCCAGTTTCAGTCTTCAAGGTTGCAATTGGTGTTTGTGAATCAGCTTTGTCGTAAACGGTGATGGTTGCGCCTGCCGGAACATCAGAGAAGCCCAGTTGAACTTGGTGGTTTCCAAGTGAACGAGCAGCTACCTTAGCCATTGGAATATTTGACTTTCTGTGTCCAAGGTTTCGTACATCTTCCAGTTGTAGATACGAATGGCCTTCCAAGGTGTTCCGTTATCAGATGTAATGACATGCAAACGCCAGTCTTGGGCAGTAATTGGTTTGTCAAGAGTGATATCCGTAACGTGCGCTTTATTACCACGGACTTCCTTAGCTAGTTTCCACTCGCCATCTGTATCCTTGTAATAAAGATCAAAATCCTTGGTGTTCATCAGACCATCGTTAACAGACTCACCACCAGCTCCCGCATGATCCATCACCCATCTGACAACACGACGTGGTTGAGTCAAACGAATATCGACACTACCGCTCAATTGTCCTGAAGACCACTTGTCTGAAAGACTGGTAATGGTACCGTTCAACATACCTTCAATACCTTCTCCACCTTCGGTATTCGGGAAAGTGCTACCGATAACTGTTGCCCCTGGAACAATATTTTCAGCCAAAGGTCTTGGGAGAGTCGTATCCTGAACAGTCATGCCCCAGTTAAAGGATGTCGTCGCAGCTTCTGAACGAAGGCCATTTTTACCAACTGCAACGACTTTCAATTCTTGCGTCGTACCAGTCGCATTAGCAGAGCGACTAACTTTTGGCAAGTAGATGGTTGAAGTAGATGAACCTGTCAACAAACGCCAGTTATCCCCATCTTTTTCGTAGACTTCATAGAAATCTGCATCTTGGTTACCCGAAAATTGAACCACTGCTTCAGCTTCTTGGGCATTCTTAAGAGATTGTTTCACCACTGAGAGACCTGTAGGTGCTTGTGGCGCTTGGTGATTGTCCGTAATCGTTAATTGTCCTAGGTTGAACTGATAATCTTTCACAGCACCTTCATGTTCGAAGAAGAGTTTAACTGCATAGATGGTTTTACCTACTAGTGAGCTGAGATCAAATTCTTCATTTGTCCAGTTGTCAGAAAGGGTTAGCTCTTTCCATGCATCTGCATCATCGAATTTGTAGTCTGGAGTTGTAGAAAAGGCCATAAAAACTTTCGAGCCTTTTCCTCCCTTGTGGGCAACACGAAGTTTGGTTTTCTCAGTTACTTCTAACTTAGTAGAATACAAATTCACATCCTGGTCCGTCTTACCAGCTACATCACCTGAGAATTTAGGGAATTTCCGCCATTGTAGGCATCTGTAAAATCATATTCTGCACGAAGTTTTTCCCCTGTTGAAGTCTGCCACCAGCGCCATGTTGGCAAGATACCTGAAACAGAACGGTAGTTCCACTCAGAATCTTTAGAAACTTTTCCGTCTACAAACCACTTTCTACCATGGCCTGTATTAAAGGAGGTAGTGAAGGTCCGGCCTACTGCTGGTGTGCGGTCGGCAACTAGGTTAGCAATCCCATACCACTCTTTGTCCGCTGGTTTTTGAGCTGTCGGATCTCCTTGGTAACCTGTGAAGAAGATATCTTCGTTTTTATGGTAATCTTCACCTGTTTTTCCTAGACTGGTAATTGTATCTGGTGCAAAGAGTCCAAGTGACAAACGTAACTTGCCTTTTTCATCTAAAAGAGCATCCCATTTAACTTTTGTCTTATAAGAACCACCTTGTTGCAATTCCAATCCTGCAAAGACATCATATTGGCTACGTTCCAGCCATTTTGCCATTTCTACAGAGTGGTCATTCTTTTCCTTATTCCAGTTGAAATTGGCAAAGAATTGATCCGCAGGGACCTTGTCACCTTCTTTTTGCATGAACTGGTAGTTGTAATCACCTAGACCATCTTCGTGGTAACGACCATATTTATAGGTCATGGCATCGTACCAAGCATACTTGATTGGATGGTTGACTTTTGCCGCATATTCTTTTGTATAGAGCATGAATTGACGCATTTTTTCACCAAGTGGCGTCACTAAGTCACCTGTTGTTTCTTGGTTGATAAAATACCCATCAAAGCCATAGTACTTAGCAAGGTCGACAAGTTTTCGTGCAATAGGGAAGGTTCCATCCTCATCTTGTTTCAAAGCAGCAACAAATTTCTCTTGGTCAGCAATACTGTTGGACCAGTTGAAGAAAAGTGTTCCATAAACGGGAACTCCGTTACGATGTCCTGCATCAATGACATCTGGAGTTGGAACGAGACCTTCCCAGAAGACCATTGAATCCAAGTATTGCCAGTAGTCAAAAGCGTAGGCCTTGAATTCTTCTCCACCAACAGAAGCGTGGTCTTTAGCCTTTGAGTTGGTATTTGCTAGCGCCTGAACCTTGGCTCTTCTGCTTGCTTTTTCGTTAACCAACTGACCTCTATGGCGCTTAGCAAGTTCAACAGAAGAACGATTGATGGGATCATCCTCACGCGTACCCGGTTCCCATTTCAACAAATCCTCCCAAGAATTAAATTTGATTTCTTTTGGTCGGAGACTCTTTTCTTCATTTTTAGGAATGTCTGTTAGAATTGGTTTATCTGCTTTCTTCTCAACTACTTGGGGCGCTTCCTCAGGCTTGACTCCTTCTTTGTCAGTTGGTTGAGCAGGTTTTTCAGCTTTATCCGTCGGTTCAGGCTTCGCTTCTTCTTTTTCATTAACCAAATCCGTTATTGCTGGAGTGTTTTCTGAAATTGGTTGCTCAGCTACTTTGTTCTCTGCTTCCGATAATTGTTTTTCGATAGCTGCAGTATCTGGATTAGTTGTCTCATTAGTACTTGTCGCTTGAGCGCTCGTATTTACTGCTGTGTCAGAGACTGAGAGCTGTTCGGCGAGGACTGGACTCGTAAACAAAGCTGAACCGATCATCAAGGAACAAGCCCCGATTGACAACTTACGAATGCTGTAACGGCAACGTTTTTCATAGAATAGATCTTTCATCTTTTCCTCCTATTAAAATAAAAGTTAAAAGTAAGCGCTTTACTTTTTTGCAAAAAGTAACTGTTCTCATGACAACCATCAGAACAGGATCATCTTCATTTTATCCTATATGAAAGCGATGTCAATCTAATTAACATACAAACTATAACTAGGATAATAATCAGTAAAATTTGGACATAATTCCATACCCCCACTCTTTGAAAGTAAATTTACTCACTATTTTTTTAAAGAAAGTTGCCTTTTTCTTAGGAAAAATTTCATCTAAACACTTGTTAGATTTACTTTTATCCTTTAAAATAGAATAGGAGAAATTCCGTTATTATTTTTCGGAGGAAAAAGAAATGTCCATTAATTGGCAGGAAATTTTATTTCACTTTTTAGGTGGTCTGGGACTATTCTTATATAGTATCAAGACCATGGGAGACGGTTTGCAACAAGCTGCTGGAGATCGCCTTCGTTTTTACATTGACAAGTACACTAGCAATCCCTTTTTAGGTGTTCTAGTCGGAATTGTCGTGACTGCCCTGATTCAGTCAAGTACAGGGGTTACAGTTATCACGGTTGGACTGGTCAGCGCTAGCCTTCTCACTCTTAGACAGGCTATCGGAATTATCATGGGGGCCAACATCGGAACTACCGTCACTTCCTTTATCATCGGTTTCAAGCTTGGTGAGTATGCTTTACCCTTGATTTCCTTGGAACCATGTTCCTATTTTTTACAAAAAATAGAACAGCAAACAATATCGGGCGCATCCTGTTTGGTGTAGGGGGAATCTTCTATGCTCTAAACCTCATCAGTGCCGGTATGAGCCCTCTTAAAGATTTACCACAATTCAAGGAATACATGGTAACCTTGGGACAAAATCCTGTGTTGGGAGTTTTTGCCGGTGCAGTGATTACCGTCCTCATCCAAGCTTCTTCTGCTACAATCGGGATTTTGCAAGGTCTCTATGCAGGTGGATTCCTTGACCTTAAAGGTTCACTACCGGTTCTCTTCGGGGATAATATCGGGACAACCCTAACAGTTATCATCGCGGCAGCTGGAGCCAATGTCTCTGCGAAACGCGTTGCTGCAACCCACGTCACCTTTAACGTTTTGGGGACCATTCTTTGCTTAATTTTATTAGGCCCCTTCACTGCTATGATCGAGTACTTCCCAAGCACTCCTTCATCTCTCACCTGAGATGACTATCGCCTTCTCTCACGGTGCCTTTAACGTAAGTAACACCATTGTACAATTTCCCTTCATCGGAGCCTTGGCCTACTTTGTAACCAAGCTCATCCCTGGTGAAGATGAAGTTGTGAAGTACGAGCCGCTTTATCTTGATGAACATTTGATTAAACAAGCTCCATCAATCGCTCTTGGAAATGCGAAGAAAGAACTCCTTCACTTGGGAAATTATGCTTCTAAAGCCTTTGACCTTTCATATAACTACATCATTGACCTTAATGAAAAGGTTGCTGAAAAAGGCCACAAGACAGAGGAAGCCATCAATACCATTGATGAAAAATTGACTCGTTACCTCATTACTCTTTCAAGTGAAGCTCTTAGCCAGAAAGAAAGTGAAGTACTCACCAACATCCTGGATTCATCCCGTGATTTGGAACGGATTGGGGACCACGCAGAAGCCCTAATCAATCTGACCGACTATCTTCAACGTAAAAATGTTGAGTTTTCTGAAGCTGCTTTGCAGGAATTGGCTGATATCTATCAAAAAAACCACTGACTTTATCAAGGATGCCCTTGATAGCGTGGAAAACAATGATGTTGAAAAAGCTCAAAGTCTGATTGAACGCCATAAAGAAATCAACAATATGGAACGTGTTCTCAGAAAGACCCACATCAAACGTCTCAACAAGGGCGAGTGTTCAACACAAGCTGGGGTCAACTTTATCGACATCATTTCCCACTATACTCGTGTATCTGACCACGCTATGAACCTAGCTGAAAAGGTCATCGCTGAACAAATCTAAGAACCAAGAAGCTATCCTAAATAGGATGGCTTTTTTCTTTTCCTAACCAAGAATTGCTTTTTTAACATATAGAAAAAATGCTTTAATCCGCAATGGAATCAAAGCATTTTAAAGAGTTCGCCAAACATAATAGCAGAAACCGCGGTTCCTCGGTACTTAGCTTCTTCTCTTTTGATAAAGCGAGCCAAGTTTATCAACTCAGGTGCAGGATGTTTGGGATTTAGGAGCAATTCACGATTGACCAGGCCTGAGAGACGAACTGCCAGCAATTGCTCATTTGTAGTAGGCAGTTTTTTAGCAGTCTCTAGGAGAGCAGCAACTAAATCTTCACTCAAATCATGTCAAGCATGATTGTAAAGATCTTTTATAAGGCTTTCTAGGTTTGGTTCTACCATCCCTACCACCTCCTTAAGTTTAATAATTTTTAATCAAGTCAACCGTTGAACGATCCAATTTCTTCACCAAGGCTTGTAAGAAAGCTTGAGCTTCTAGGAAGTCATCCATAGCGTAGAGGGTTTGGTGAGAATGGATATAACGAGCGCAAACACCAATTGTTGTAGATGGGACACCACCATTTTTCAGATGAGCTGCACCAGCGTCTGTTCCGCCTTTACCACAGTAGTATTGGTACTTGATTCCAGCTTCTTCAGCAGTTGTCAAAAGGAAATCCTTCATACCTGGGAGAAGCAAGTGACCTGGATCATAGAAACGAATCAAGGTTCCATCTCCAATCTTGCCTTGACCACCATAGACATCACCAGCTGGTGAACAGTCAACTGCGAGGAAGACTTCTGGATCAAACTTGGTTGTAGATGTATGAGCACCGCGAAGACCAACTTCTTCTTGGACGTTAGAGCCAAGATAGAGTTCATTTCCCGAGTTTTTGACCTGACAGAGTTTCTGCTAACTCGCTCACCATGAGAACTCCATAGCGATTGTCCCAAGCCTTTGAGATGATATTTTTTTCATTGGCTGTTAAGATTGCAGAGCTATCTGGTACGATGGTGTCGCCAGGACGGATGCCAAAGCTTTCTGCCTCAGCCTTGTCCGCAAAACCACCATCAAAAATAATATCTGAAATAGCTGGCATGGTTGGTCCACCTGTTCCACGTGTCAAATGTGGCGGAACAGAACCCGAAATCACAGGAATTTCACGACCGTCACGAGTCAGGAGTTTGAAACGTTGGCTGCTAACCACCATAGGATTCCAACCACCAATTTCAACCACACGAAAAGTACCATCTGGCTTGATTTCGCTGACCATAAAACCAACTTCATCCATGTGAGAAGCGACCAAAACGCGCGGTGCATCTGCAGTTTCTGAATGTTTAATTCCGAAAATACCACCCAAGCCATCTGTCACCACTTCATCCACATGCGGTGTCAACTTTTCACGAAGATAAGCACGGACAGGTGCTTCATGACCTGAGATCGCAGCAAGTTCTGTTACTTCTTTGATTTTTGAAAATAATGTTGTCATTTCAATTCCTTCTTTCTTTCATCCATTTTACCACTTTTTATAGGAGAAGGATAGCGGGAAGGTGGATAGTTTTTTACTCAGTTTTCCTACTAAAAAGAGAGCCCGATGTTCTTTCAGGAATTTTTCTTTCTTTATACATTAAATTGTCAGAAAATTTATTGACAGATTAAAGAAATCATGTTACAGTAATATCCGCAGGTATCTTTCGATATCAAATCTACATGAAAGGACGGGGTATGAAACTTTCTCATTATTTAATTGGCTTACTTCTACTCCTAGTCTTTCTCTCTATTAGCATTGGGACCAGTGATTTCATGGGAAAAACTCTTTGCTTTCGACCAGCAGACCTGGCTTCTCTTTCAAGAGTCCCGTCTTCCAAGGACCATTAGCATTCTCCTTACTGCCTCTAGTATGAGTATGGCAGGACTTCTCATGCAGACTATCACTCAAAATCAGTTTGCTGCTCCGAGTACAGTTGGAACCACTGAAGCCGCCAAACTGGGAATGGTATTGAGCCTCTTTGTCTTTCCGTCGGCTAGTCTGACCCAAAAGATGCTCTTCGCTTTTGTTTCATCCATCGTATTTACCCTCTTCTTCCTAGCCTTTATGACCATTTTTACTGTAAAGGAAAGGTGGATGTTGCCTCTGATTGGAATCATCTATAGCGGGATTATCGGTTCTGTGACAGAAGTTATCGCCTACCGTTTCAATCTGGTTCAGAGTATGACAGCTTGGACCCAGGGCTCCTTCTCCATGATTCAGACCCATCAGTATGAGTGGCTCTTCTTAGGCCTCATCATCCTGATAGCCGTTTGGAAATTATCCCAAACCTTCACCATCATGAATCTAGGAAAAGAAACTAGCGAAAGTTTGGGGATTTCCTACTCCCTACTTGAAACTGGCCCTCTTTCTGGTGGCGCTAACGACAAGTGTCACCATGATTACCGTGGGTGGCTTACCATTTCTCGGAGTTATTGTTCCCAATCTTGTTCGTAAGCACTATGGAGATAATTTGAGTCAAACCAAACTCATGGTCGCACTGGTTGGGGCCAATCTAGTTCTGGCCTGCGATATCCTCTCTCGAGTCTTGATTCGACCCTATGAGTTGTCTGTCAGTCTTCTACTAGGAATCATTGGTAGCCTCGTCTTTATCCTACTTCTCTGGAGAGGGGGACGAAAAGATGCAGTTTAAAAGCAAACATACCAAACTCTTCTGCCTTCTCATTATCCTCGCCATCGGAGCTTGCCTTCTCTACTTTTGGCCCATTACTCACTTGTCAGCCTTTTCTTGGAAGCTGCGTTCCCAAAAGATCATCGTTTATCTCTTGGTAGCTATCGCGACAGGGATTTCGACCATTAGTTTTCAAACACTGACGGAAAATCGTTTCCTGACGCCAAGTATTTTAGGAATCGAATCCTTCTACGTCCTACTGCAAACTCTACTACTGGTTTTTGAAAGTAAGTTTCTTCAACTCGGGAAGTCTCCTATCTTAGAATTCCTAGTTTTGCTTCTGCTTCAATCCCTCTTCTTTCTTGCCTTACAAGGCTACTTGAAGACACTGATGAAGCAAGACCTTGTCTTCATTCTGTTGATCTGTCTAGCCCTCGGAAGTCTCTTTCGAAATATCAGTACCTTCCTCCAAGTCCTGATGGATCCAAATGAATACGATAAACTGCAAAACAGTCTCTTTGCTTCCTTTCAACATCTCAACACTTCCATCCTAGCCATCGGTTCTCTAATCATCCTCGCTTTGACAATCTTTTTTTCTTTCAAAAAGCAGTCATTCTCGATGTCTTGCACCTGCAAAGAGAAACTGCTCAGATATTGGGGCTCAATGTTGAAAAAGAACAGAGAGAACTCCTCTGGGGTATCGTGCTTTTGACTTCAACGGCTACTGCCTTGGTAGGTCCTATGGCCTTCTTCGGCTTTATGCTAGCCAACCTCACCTACCTGATTGTCAAAGACTATCGGCACAAGTTACTCTTTATCGTAGCCATTCTGGTTGGATTTATTAGCTTAACCTTGGGGCAAGCCTTGATTGAACGAGTCTTTGCGCTGGAAATTCGCATCAGCATGATCATCGAAAGTGTAGGAGGTCTCCTATTCTTTATCTTACTATACAGGAGGGCGCGTCAGTGAAACTGGAAAACATTGACAAATCCATTCAAAAACAGGATATTTTGCAAGACATTTCACTTGAAATCAGTCCTCAGAAACTGACAGCCTTCATTGGTCCAAATGGTGCTGGAAAATCGACACTCCTCTCCATCATGAGCAGACTGACCAAGAAAGATCAGGGAATTCTCAGTATCAAAGGCCGTGAAATCGAGAGCTGGAATTCGCAAGAACTGGCTCAAGAACTGACTATCCTAAAACAGAAAATCAATTACCAAGCCAAATTGACTGTTGAAGAACTGGTCAGCTTTGGACGTTTTCCCTACAGCCGAGGTCGACTGAGACCAGAAGATTGGGAAAAAATCCGAGAAACTCTGGACTATCTGGAACTGACCAACTTAAAAGACCGCTACATCGATAGCCTGTCTGGAGGACAGCTCCAGCGAGTCTTTATCGCTATGGTACTGGCCCAGGATACGGACTTTATCTTGCTGGACGAACCGCTCAACAATCTCGACATCAAACAAAGTGTCAGTATGATGCAGATTCTTCGACGACTGGTGGAGGAACTCGGCAAGACCATTATCATCGTCCTCCACGATATCAACATGGCCAGTCAGTATGCAGATGAAATTGTCGCCTTCAAGGACGGTCAAGTCTTTTGCAAAGGAACGACAAATCAAATCATGCAGTCTGATCTGCTCAGTCAACTCTATGAGATTCCCATCACGCTAGCTGATATCAATGGCAAAAAGATCTGTATCTATAGCTAATAACTCAGAAACTCGAGTTAGAAGAAACTTTGTCTCTTAGTCAATAAAACCTAGAGACTCCCTAAGTCGTTATCACATTTTAAAAAGGAGAAATCATGAAAACATCCCTTAAACTTTATCTCACTGCCCTAGCGGCCAGCTTCTTGCTCCTACTTGGTGCATGTAGTACCAACTCAAGCACTAACCAGACAGAGACAAGTAGCTCTGCTCCAACAGAGGTAACCATTAAAAGTTCACTAGGTGTAGTCACACTTTCAAAAGTCCCTGAAAAGATTGTGACCTTTGACCTCGGTGCGGCGGATACTATTCGCGCTTTAGGTTTTGAAAAGAATATCGTCGGAATGCCTACAAAAACTGTTCCGACTTATCTTAAAGACCTAGCTGGAAAAGTTAAAAATGTTGGTTCTATGGTTGAGCCAGACCTAGAAGCCCTTGCTGCTCTTGAACCAGACCTAATTATCGCTTCACCACGTACCCAAAAATTCGTAGATAAGTTCAACGAAATCGCTCCGACTGTTCTCTTCCAAGCAGGCAAAGATGACTACTGGACTTCTATCAAGGCCAATATCGAATCCCTAGCAAGCGCCTTTGGTGAAACTGGTACACAGAAAGCCAAAGAAGAATTGGCCAAGCTAGACAAGAGCATCCAAGAAGTCGCTACTAAAAACGAAAGTTCTGACAAAAAAAGCCCTTGCCATCCTCCTCAATGAAGGAAAAATGGCTGCCTTTGGTGCCCAATCTCGTTTCTCTTTCTTGTACCAAACCTTGAAATTCAAGCCAACAGATACTCAATTTGAAGACTCTCGCCACGGACAAGAAGTCAGCTTTGAAAGTGTCAAAGAAATCAATCCTGACATCCTTTTTGTCATCAACCGTACCCTTGCCATCGGTGGGGACAACTCAAGCAACGACGGCGTCCTAGAAAATGCCCTCATCGCTGAAACACCTGCCGCTAAAAATGGTAAAATTATCCAACTCACACCAGACCTCTGGTATCTAAGCGGAGGCGGTCTTGAATCAACAAAACTCATGATTGAAGACGCACAAAAAGCTTTGAAATAAGCTACTTTAAACTCAACTAACATCTTTACATGATAAAACGCATCCTATCAAGCTCACTCAAACCTGATAGGATGCGTTTTTATCATTTCACTAAAATATTTTTACCCAGCCTCATTTTTCTTCTTGATTCCGTTTGAGTGAAAAGTGGTCTGGTACGGGGTCCTTACCTGTTTTCGACCAGGGATGGCAACGTAAAATCCGAGCCAAGCCCATCAAAACACCCTTGAAGCCATGTTTTTCAATAGCCTCAATCATATAGTTGGAACAAGTAGGCTCAAAGCGACAAGAGGGTGGAAAGGCTGGTGAGATAAAACGTTGGTAAAAGCGCACAGGCGCTATTAAAATTCGTTTCATTATTTCTTGGTTACAGCCATGGTGTGTAGTTGGCTGATTTCTTTTTTATTAAGACGACGGGATTCTCCTGGACGGAGTCCTGTCAAGTCTAGATGTCCGAAACGGGTCCGTGACAACTTATCTACTTGGAGACCGACAGCTTCAAACATCTTTTTAACCTGGTGGTTACGCCCTTCATGGATAGTCAACTGCACCACAGAGCGGTTTTTGACTGGGTCCACTTTGAGAATCTCATAGACAGCCGGCTTGGTTTTCTTGCCATCAATCTCAAGTCCACGGGTCAAGGGGCGGAGATTATCCTTATTGGCCACACCTTTAACACGCGCAACATAAACCTTATCAATCTCATTACGGGGGTGAATCATCTCGTCTGTAAAGTCACCATCATTGGTCAAAATCAAGACACCTGATGTATCCCAGTCCAAACGTCCCACAGGGTAAATACGTTCTTTGACATTGGGCAAGAGGTCGACAACCGTCTTGCGGCCCTTGTCATCTGTTACACTGGAAATGACACCGCGTGGTTTGTTAAGCAGATAATAAACCTTTTCTTCGTTGTAGATAGGTTGACCTTCAACTTCGACCTTGTCGCCTGACTTGATGGTCGTTGCGAGTTCACACACCACTTGGCCGTTAACCGTCACCAAACCTTGCTTGATCAACTCTTCTGCTTTCTCCTACTGGCCACACCTGCGTGGGCAATATACTTATTGATTCTCATCTTCTTCTATCCTTTCACCAAATAATTGGCTTTCTTGAGCTTGAATCTCAAGCTCATCAATCACTGGTAATTCTTCCAAATGGTTAATTCCCATGTAATCTAGGAAATAATCTGTTGTCACATAGAGGTTGGGGCGTCCCAACACTTCTTTTTTCCCGTCTTCTCGTATCAAGTCAAAGGCCTGCAACTTTGCCAAGGCCCCACTCGAGTTGACCCCACGGATGGCATCAATCTCTATCCGTGTGATGGGCTGTTTGTAGGCAATGATGGACAAGGTCTCAAGGGCAGCCCGAGATAAACTCTGGTTGATAGGCGCCTTAGAGTATTCCTTCAAAATCTCTGAAAATTGAGGCTTGGTCACCAATCTATAAGCGCCCCCTGTCTCAATCAGGGCCAAACTGGAATCTGGGTCCTTTTCATACTTCTGAGATAATTTTTCTAAACTCTGTTGGATGCCTGTCGGTGGCAGAGAGAGGAGTTCAGCTAACTGGCGGACTCTAATCCCATCTTCACCCGCTACAAACAAGAGCGCTTCTATTTTTGCTAAAGTACTCATCTTTCCTCTCTATCAAGTCTAGCTTTGGGCCACTTGACTTTCTTCCTTCTTTTCCATGAGATAGATATCTCCGAAACTTTCCTCTTGCACAAGAATCAGCTCCTGGGTTTTGATTAACTCTAGGGTTGCCAAAAAGAGGGTGATGACCTCTTGGAGATTCTGGGCTTCCTTAAACAAATCCTGCAAGCGCAATTGATCTCGTCCAGTCAAGGACTCTTTTACGATGACCATCATGTCCTCAATCTTATACTCATCCCGCAAGATAGTCGTGTGATTCTGTGCAAACTCCTCTTTTTTCTTGGCTAGGATATTTGAAAAAGCCAAAAAGAGGTCAATGGTCGTCTTGTCATGCACAAGCTCCGCATCTTCGTAAATCAACTCTGTCGGCGCTTTGGAATAGTGCTGGGCCCGTTCTTGGTGCTTGGCTTCCAAGTGTTCACCCAAGAGCTTGAACTTGCGGTATTCTTCGATTTGAGAGAGAAGATCCTGCTCTAGGTCATCCTCCAAATCGGTCACTTCTGCTACCTTTGGAAGAAGCTTGCGGCTCTTGATCAGCATGAGCTGACTGGCCATAACCATATACTCGCCCGTCACTTCCAGACGCATGGCCTGAAGGGTTGAGACATAAGCTAGATACTGTTCAATGACTTCCGTAATGGGCACATCGTAGATATCCATCTGGTACTTAGAAACCAGGTGCAAAAGCAAGTCCAGGGGCCCTTCAAAATCTTTTAATTTAATATCCATTATCTATATTTTTCTATGGTCAGGACTGTTTTTAATCCTAATTTTTTTGCAATTTCGTACAAATCGACCTTCTTTTCTATTTGTCTTAGAATGAACTGTTCCCGCAAGGCTTGAGCGGATAAGGCTGGAAAACCTTTCTCCTTGACAAAGGACTCTAGCTGACGGAAGGCCCACTGACGAGAATAGGCTTTCCCTGCCCTTTCAAAAAGATAGGTCTGCCCCATCAAGGGTTCCAATTCTAAAAGCAAGGTCGTGGGAATGGTGACAATCCTCTGTTGGGAAGCCTTCTTAATTCGCAACACCTGAAAATCCAGATTGATATCCTCAACCTTGAGAGCTAAAATCTCACTCGGCAAGAGCCCCATTTCTAGGATAAGAAGAGCCAGTAAGCGTCCTTCTAGATAATTACTTTCCTGCCAAAAAGAGTCTAGGTCTAACAATTCTGGCTTTTCGGTCTTCTTTTCAGCTTGTTTGGCTAATTCCAAACGGTAAAAGCTATCCACTTCTCCTTTTTGATAGAGAAAGTAGAGAAATTGATTACAGGCCGAAATCTTCCGCCTCTGGGCACTGATTTTTAGATTGGCTAGCTGGGCTTGGTAAATCTTGAGACTGGTCTCAGAAATCCGCTCGCCCACAATGTCTAAAAATTGCTCCAGATCATACTTATAGGACTGCTTGGAATTGGCAGACAAGCCCTGCTTTTCCTCTAAAAAGGCTGAAATCCTGTCTCTCATTTGCATCGAATCTCATATTCCTTACTAAAGTCATGCAAGAGGGCATTCACTGCCTTGAGGATAGACTTGCGCGTGATAATTCCTTGGAAAATACCAGACGCATCCACAACCGGTAAGAAAGACTCATCTACCAGCTTGTGCAAGACCTCTGTAATAGTAAAATCAGGCGAAACAACCGCTACGTCCGTTTTGGTCATATGAACAATATCCGTATCCGCCATGATTTCTTGGCTCAAGTCATGCTCCATCTGATAAGCCATAATATCTCTGAGCCCAATAGTCCCAACAAACTGCTTTTCATCTGTCACAACGGGAACACGGGTATAGGTCATCTGACTGAGCAAGAGAGTCGCATGATCCGCATTGTGGGTATCAATCAACACAGCTAGATTTTCAGCAGGGGTCAAAAAAGTTTCCTCTTGCCCTAGCAAGAAAGTCTCAAACTCCTTGGCAATCATCGGCTAAACTCCTTGGACAAGCCTGGATACACCTCGTGGTCTCGTGTCAAAAAGTCGACTTTGAAATAACTGTCATCAATCTCCACACGAGCATAGAGACATTCTCTGATGGTCCCACGTGGTTGGCTGATAGAACCTGGATTTAGAAAGAGAGTCTTACCTTCCATCCAAGCACTTGGCACATGTAAGTGACCATAGAGGCAGATATCGGCTTCTTCTTCCTGAGCCCAGTAGTCCAACTTTTGAAAGTTGAAATTGATGTCAAAGAGGTGTCCATGGGTTTGGATAATCTTAGTCGAACCAAGCTCAGTCACCAAACGTTCTGGGTAACCTGCATAGAAGTCCATATTCCCTTTAACAACACGGATCCCCTCCCAAAGCGGTGAGTCTGGGCGCAATTCAGAATCTCCGTTATGAAAAACGGCATCAACTTTGCCTACATAGCGATCACGGATTTCTTCCACAATCAAGCTATCGCCATGGGAATCGCTCATTACAATGATGGTTTGCTTTGCCATGATGGAAATACCTCCAAAAGTTTCTTAACGGCTAAGGCACGATGAGATTGACTATTTTTTTCTTCAAGGGTTAATTCAGCTGAGGACTTGCCTGTCTCTCCTACAAGGAAGAGAGGATCATAGCCAAAGCCATTTTCCCCCTTAAGTTCAAAGTTAATGTAGCCTGGCCAGTCTGCTTCCACAACCAAACTTTCCTTGTTTGGACTGGCTACGACTAGAGTTGTATGGAATTGAGCCGAACGATCCTTGAGCTCAAAGACCATGGCCAATTCGTGCAAGAGTTTGGCATTGTTTTCCCGGTCAGTTGCTCCCACACCTGCGAAACGAGCTGACCAGACACCTGGCAAACCGCCCAAAACATCTACTTTAAGTCCAGAATCGTCTGCCAAAACCATCTTGCCTGTTAATTGAGAAATAGTTTCTGCCTTGAGACGGGCATTTTCTTCAAAGGTCATGCCTGTTTCTGCTACTTCAGGTAGGTCAGGATAGTCATTGAGATTTTCCACATCGTAGCCTAGTTTGTCAAAGATAGCTCGGAATTCCTTGGTCTTACCCTCGTTACGAGTCGCAATCAATAAAGTTTCTCTAACCTTGTTTGTCTCAAAGAAAGCTTCTACATCAACACCTTCTTTAGGTAATTCTACATGCAGGAGTTTCCCATTTTCAACCAAAAGCAAAGCCCCCTGACGTTGAATGACTTCCACATTTCGTCCCATTTCTTGGTTGAGGATATCTACCACAAAAGACAATAAACGGTAGAGAGAACCATAGCGTAAAACAGTAACAGAAACAGGAAAACCTCGATCCTCATCTCGAAATCTTTGGGCAAACTCCAATAGAGGAAAATCCAAGTCATCATCCGTCAACGTTCGGACGCCACCAAAAATACCATAGGACCCGACATACCAGTCCTGGTCATCCTTATATTCATAAATGTTATTTGTCATAATTCTACATGCTCCACATGAATCTCTTTTTCCAGCCATTCTTCACCAATTTGTGCAAAACTTTGGCTGCTGGCTGTTGTGTAAAAACGGTGATGAAGTGGTCCAGCATCGCGACCACGATTGATTTCAAAATAATTGAGTAAGACTGAGATATCCCGCACGCACTCTGCCCCACTATCGATAAGTTGAACCTTGGGTCCCATGACATTTTGAATAATGGGTCTGAGGAGTGGATAATGGGTACAACCCAAAATCAGGCTATCCACCTTTCCAACCAAGGGACGCAGGGTTTCATAAACCACTTTCTTGGTGACACTGGTTGACAGGGCACCAGATTCCACCAAGGGAGCAAACTTGGGACAGGCCAAACTCTCCACCTGTAAGTCCGGATCTAGATCGTTGATTTTCTGACGGTAGATGTCAGATTGTACCGTCATGGGCGTTCCAATCACTCCGATTTTCCCACCTTGACTGGACTTGATGGCTGCCGAAGCTCCTGGCAAAATCACACCCAAGACAGGAATGTCTAGTTGAGCCTTGATTTCTTCCCAGACGACCGCAGTCGCAGTATTACAAGCAATGACAATCATTTTGACATCCTTGGTCAAAAGAAAGTTGACCAACTGCCAAGTATATTCACGAATTTGCTCAGCAGGACGGGGTCCGTAAGGCGCCCGTGCCGAATCTCCAATATAGACGATTTCTTCATGGGGAAGCTGGCGCATGAGCTCACGCACAACGGTCAAGCCCCCGACACCCGAATCCAAAAAACCAATTGGTCGATTATCCATACAGTCTTCTTTCTAGTCTTTTTTCTGATTGATAGTTCATTATGATTACTTGTATTTAAGAACTAATTGACAGCCTAATCAACAACTATCTCTCTTAATCATAATCAAATATCAATAGAATGCAAGGAAAAAGTCTCATCCCTAAACCATAGCCAACATAGTGAGAAGTCTGGAACTTTCATCCCAGACTTTTCCTTATTTATTTTTTCTTTTTATTGTTAGCAAGGGCTGCTTTTTGTTGGCGGATGATTTGGTGGTAAACTTGTTGTACCTTAGCTTCGCTTGGTTTTTGACCATTTGCACTTAAAAGAGTACGAACTGCTTCAGCATTCAAACGTGGGTTGTCAGCGAATTCCTTTTCAATTTGCTTACGAACCAAGTACATTCCTCCAAGAGCTCCTCCTAGAAAAGCTAGCACAATCAATACAATTGCTAATAGTAAATCCATCATATTTCTCCTGTTTCTTTTTGAGTCTCTTTCATTATACCATAAACTAGCCCCCCTGACTAGTTTGTTTTACGCTTTCAAGACGATACCAATACATAGTCGCCTTATACACTCGCATCTTTGACTACTTGTTTAACCAGTTGCCAGTCACATTATATAAAACTATAACTTCATATGAAAATCTCTTGCTTTCTCTGTTTTTATTTGTTATATTAAAATGGTACAAGTTAAATCAGTCCATCGCAGACTGTAAATGAAGCATTATATTTTTTTAAGAAAAAATGAATGCGCTTACAATAAATGAGAGGAGATTTCTATGGGAAATTTATTTAGGGAGAAATCCTGTCGCTATAGTATTCGAAAGCTAACAGTCGGCACAGCCTCTGTTTTACTCGGAGCAGTTTTTCTAGCTAGTCATACCGTCTCTGCTGATACTATCGAAGTAAAGCAAAATGAGTCTACACTAGAGAAAACTACAGCTAAGACAGATACCGTTACGAAAACAACTGAATCAACCGAGCACACACAGCCAAGCGAAGCAATTGACCATTCAAAACCACTTATAGCTGATAATAGTGTTTCTGAAATCAAACCCACTGAAGCTATGGTTGCCTCTGCTACAACTAATCAAGCCAGTACTGAGGCTATTGTAAAACCTAATGAAAATAAGGAAACCGAAAAACAAGAACTACCTGTGACAGAACAAAGCAACTATCAGCTAAACTATGATCGACCAACAGCTCCTTCCTATGATGGCTGGGAAAAACAAGCACTCCCAGTTGGGAATGGTGAAATGGGTGCTAAGGTTTTTGGTCTCATCGGCGAGGAGAGAATCCAATACAACGAAAAAACTCTTTGGTCAGGTGGGCCGCGTCCCGACAGTACCGACTATAATGGAGGAAACTATCGGGAACGGTATAAAATTTTAGCAGAAATTCGTAAGGCTCTCGAGGATGGAGACCGCCAAAAAGCCAAACGATTAGCTGAGCGAAATTTAGTTGGTCCAAACAATTCTCAATATGGACGTTATTTAGCCTTTGGTGATGTATCCATGGTTTTCAATAACCAGAAAAAGGGGCTGGATACGGTAACAGATTATCACCGTGGTTTGGATATCACAGAAGCCACTACAACCACTTCTTACACCCAAGATGGGACAACCTTCAAACGTGAAACCTTCTCCAGCTATCCTGATGATGTCACCGTGACCCACTTGACCCAAAAAGGGGACAAAAACTTGATTTTACTGTTTGGAATACCTTAACAGAAGATTTGATTGCCAACGGAGACTACTCATCGGAATATTCTAACTACAAGAGTGGCCATGTTACGACAGACCCAAATGGTATCCTACTAAAAGGTACAGTCAAAGATAATGACCTCCGGTTCGCATCCTATCTAGGAATTAAAACGGACGGAAAAGTTACTGTTCATGAGGATAGTTTAACGGTCACAGGTGCTAGCTATGCTACGCTTTTACTCAGTGCCAAGACTAACTTTGCTCAGAATCCAAAAACAAACTATCGCAAAGACATTGACCTTGAAACAACGGTCAAAGGTATTGTAGAAGTTGCTCGGGGAAAAGACTACGAGACACTTAAAAGGAACCATATCAAAGACTATCAAAGCCTCTTTAACCGCGTTAAACTAAACCTAGGTGGAAGCAATATTGCTCAAACAACAAAAGAGGCCCTTCAAACCTATAACCCAACAAAAGGGCAAAAACTGGAAGAGCTGTTCTTCCAATACGGACGTTATTTATTGATTAGTTCGTCTCGTGATCGGACAGATGCCCTTCCTGCCAACCTACAAGGAGTCTGGAATGCCGTAGACAATCCACCTTGGAACGCTGATTATCACCTCAATGTCAATTTGCAAATGAACTATTGGCCAGCCTATATGAGCAATCTAGCTGAAACAGCCAAGCCAATGATCAATTACATTGACGACATGCGCTATTATGGTCGTATCGCCGCTAAAGAATACGCTGGCATCGAATCAAAAGATGGACAAGAAAATGGCTGGCTGGTTCATACACAGGCGACACCATTTGGCTGGACTACTCCTGGTTGGAATTACTATTGGGGTTGGTCTCCAGCAGCTAATGCCTGGATGATGCAGAACGTCTATGACTACTATAAATTCACCAAGGATGAAACTTATCTAAAAGAAAAGATTTATCCAATGCTCAAGGAAACAGCTAAGTTCTGGAATTCCTTCTTGCACTATGACCAGGCCAGCGACCGTTGGGTATCTTCTCCATCCTATTCACCTGAACACGGTACCATTACCATTGGAAATACCTTTGACCAATCACTAGTCTGGCAGCTATTCCATGACTACATGGAAGTCGCCAACCATCTGAATGTCGACAAAGACTTAGTTACAGAGGTCAAGGCTAAATTTGACAAACTCAAACCACTTCACATCAACAAAGAGGGACGCATCAAGGAATGGTACGAGGAAGACAGTCCACAATTCACTAATGAAGGGATTGAAATAACCACCGCCACGTTTCCCACTTAGTTGGCCTCTTCCCAGGTACACTCTTTAGCAAGGACCAGGCTGAATACTTAGAAGCTGCACGTGCTACCTTGAACCACCGTGGAGATGGTGGTACTGGTTGGTCTAAGGCCAATAAAATCAACCTCTGGGCTCGTCTCTTAGATGGTAACCGTGCCCATCGCCTGCTTGCTGAACAGCTCAAATATTCAACCCTAGAAAACCTTTGGGATACGCACGCACCTTTCCAAATCGATGGAAACTTTGGAGCAACTAGTGGAATTGCAGAAATGCTTCTTCAATCACACACTGGCTACATTGCACCATTGCCAGCCCTTCCAGATGCTTGGAAAGACGGTCAGGTTTCTGGTCTGGTTGCTCGTGGTAACTTTGAAGTTAGCATGAAGTGGAAAGATAAAAACCTGCAAAGCTTGTCCTTCCTTTCAAATGTCGGTGGAGACCTAGTTGTAGATTATCCAAATATCGAAGCCAGTCAGGTTAAGGTTAATGGCAAATCTGTCAAAGCAACTGTTCTTAAAGATGGCCGCATTCAACTGGCAACACAAAAAGGTGATGTCATTACCTTTGAACATTTCCCTGGTCGTGTAACCAGTCTGACAGCAGTTAGAAAAAATGGCGTCACTGCCGAACTTACCTTCAACCAAGTAGAAGGCGCTACCCACTATGTTATCCAAAGACAAGTGAAAGACGAATCTGGCCAAACCTCTGCAAGCAGAGAATTTGTGACCAATCAAACCCATTTTATCGACCGTTCACTCGATCCTCAACTCGCCTACAGCTATACTGTTAAGGCTATGCTGGGCGAAGTTTCTACACAGGTATCCGAAAAGGCCAATGTCGAAACCTATAACCAATTGATGGATGACCGTGATAGCCGAATCCAATACGGTTCTGCATTTGGAAACTGGGCAGACTCAGAATTATTTGAGGGAACAGAGAAGTTTGCCGACCTTTCACTAGGTAACTATACAGATAAAGATGCGACAGCAACCATTCCTTTCAATGGTGTTGGCATTGAAATCTATGGTCTCAAATCATCTCAATTGGGAATCGCTGAAGTCAAAATTGATGGTAAATCAGTTGGCGAACTGGACTTCTATACTGCAGGTGCAACTGAAAAAGGTAGCCTTATCGGTCGCTTCACAGGATTGTCAGATGGTGCTCATGTGATGACCATCACTGTAAAACAAGAGCATAAACACCGTGGCAGTGAACGTTCCAAAATTTCCTTAGACTACTTTAAAGTTTTACCTGGACAGGGAATAACTATTGAAAAAATGGATGACCGTGACTCTCGCATTCAATACGGATCTCAATTCAAAGATTGGAGCGACACTGAATTATATAAGAGCACAGAAAAATATGCGGACATCAATAACAGTGACCCAAGTACTGCTTCAGAAGCTCAAGCAACCATTCCATTTACTGGAACAGGTATTCGAATTTACGGACTTAAAACATCTGCTCTCGGAAAAGCTCTCGTGACACTAGATGGCAAAGAAATGCCAAGTCTAGACTTCTACACTGCTGGCCCTACCCAAAAGGCAACCTTAATTGGAGAATTTACTAATCTGACCGATGGTAATCATATTTTGACATTGAAAGTTGATCCAAATTCACCAGCAGGTCGCAAGAAAATTTCTCTAGATTCATTTGATGTGATTAAAGCTCCAGCTGTAAGCTTGGATAGTCCAAGTATCGCACCACTTAAGGAAGGGGATAAAAACATCTCTTTAACTCTTCCAGCTGGAGATTGGGAAGCCATCGCTGTGACCTTCCCAGGCATCAAAGATCCACTCGTTTTACGCAGGATAGACGATAATCATCTAGTTACGACTGGAGATCAGACTGTCTTATCAATCCAAGATAATCAGGTACAAATCCCTATCCCTGACGAAACCAATCGAAAAGTTGGAAATGCGATAGAAGCTTATTCTATCCAGGGAAATACGACAAGCAGTTCTGTAGTAGCTGTCTTTATCAAAAAGGATGAAAAAAAGGTTGAGAATCAGCAGCCAACTACAAGCAAGGGAGATGACCCTGCTCCTATTGTAGAAATTCCTGAATACACTAAGCCTATCGGCACAGCAGGAATAGAACAACCACCTACGGTTTCTATCACTGAATACACTCAACCTGTCGGCACAGCAGGACTAGAACAACCACCTACGGTTTCTATCACTGAGTACACTAAACCTATTGGGACAGCAGGACTAGAACAGCCACCTACTGGTTCTATTCCTGAATATACTAACCCTATCGGCACAGCGGGACTAGAACAACCGCCTACTGGTTCTATTCCTGAATATGCTAACCCTATCGGCACAGTGGGACTAGAACAACCGCCTACTGGTTCTATTCCTGAGTATACTAAGCCTATCGGCACAATGGGACAAGAACAGCCACCTATCGTTTCTATTCCTGAATATACTAAACCTATCGGCACAGCAGGACTAGAGCAAGCACCTACGGTTTCTATTCCTGAGTACACGAAACCTATCGGCACAGCAGGACTAGAACAACCGCCTACTGGTTCTATTCCTGAGTATACTAAGCCTATCGGCACAATGGGACAAGAACAGCCACCTATCGTTTCTATTCCTGAATATACTAAACCTATCGGCACAGCAGGACTAGAGCAAGCACCTACGGTTTCTATTCCTGAGTACACGAAACCTATCGGCACAGCAGGACAAGAGCAAGCACTTACTGTTTCTATTCCTGAGTACACGAAGCCTATCGACACAGCAGGACAAGAGCAAGCGCCTACGGTTTCTGTTCCTGAATATAAACTTCGTGTCTTAAAAGATGAAAGGACTGGAGTTGAAATTATTGGAGGAGCGACTGAATTAGAGGGAATTTCTCATATTTCTAGCAGACATGTCTTAGCTCAAGAACTATTTGGTAAGACCTATGATGCTTACGATCTTCACCTTAAATTCAACAGACCAGAGTTTACAACCAAAAGGATCTGTCTTGGTTCGCTTGCCTATTTCCTCTGCTGTCGAAAATGTTTACTACCTAACTCCATCAAAAGAGTTACAGGCACTCGATTTTACTATTCACGAGGGAATGGCAGAATTTACGACTAGTCATTTCAGCACCTATGCAGTCGTTTATCGAACTAATGGAGCATCAATTACTGTAAATCAAAAACCAAGTGAAACAGATATCAAACCATTAGCCAACAGCTCTAAGCAAGTTTCATCTAGTCCAGACCTTGTTCAATCTGCAAATGATTCTCCTAAAGAACAACTTCCAGCTACTGGTGAAACATCCAATCCACTACTATTCTTGTCAGGATTGAGTCTAGTCCTAACAGCAACTTTTCTACTTAAGAGTAAGAAGGATGAATCCAACTAACGTTTAACCACACAAAAATCAGGATGAAGATAAGCTTCATCCTGATTTATTTTTTACAGTAGGTATAAAAAGGCTAGCGTCAAAAGACTTGCTAATAGCCCCACTCCCCAAAAGAAGAAATCAACCTTCCACTCGCTCCAAGGATTTCCTTTACCAGACAATCCTCCAAGCTCAAAATGGTGATGTACAGGCGTCATACGGAAAATACGTTTACCACCTGTCAGTTTGAAATAACTGACTTGCATCATGACTGAAGTTGTTTCAAAAACATAAACAATTCCGATAATCAAGAGAGTCCATTCTTGGTGGAGGGCCATAGAGATAGCTGCCAGCATTCCACCTAAAGCCAAACTTCCCACATCTCCCATAAAGACTTTAGCAGGCTTATGGTTAAAGACAAAGAAACCAAGCAAACCACCAATCATGGCAAGAATCACTAGAAGAATATCCATCTGACCTTGCACATAGGCAATAACTCCATAGGCAGACAAGCTAATCACAACTGAAATACTAGCTAGACCGTCAATACCATCTGTCAAGTTGACTGCGTTTGAAAAACCGACTAGCCAGAAAAGAGCGAAGACAATATAGAAAATCCCTAGATGCACTTGGTAACCAAAGACAGAGAGCATATCGCCCCCACGCTCATAAAAAAGGTAGAAAATGACGCCACCTAGCAGCTGAAGAGCCAATTTCTGTTTGGGATTAAGGCCCTCATTGATTTTACGAAAGACCTTGAGGAAGTCATCTAAAAAACCAACCAAGCCATACAAGACCAAAATAAATAAAATCATACCAACATTGTTGCTGAGTTGGTTACTAAATAAGGCAAGAAAGAAGGCGACTAAAACAGAAGCAATTAAGAAAACCAAACCTCCCATAGTTGGAGTTCCAGCTTTTGCCTGATGCTGCTTGACATCCTCATGCATCTGCTGTCCAGTAATCTGGGCTTTTCGATAAAATTGGATAAAGGCTGGAATACCAATAACTGTTAATAAAAAGCTAAGAATTCCAGCACTAATGGAACTGATCATGTTAATCTCCTAAAGTTACTTTCAAATTTTTTTAATATCTTTGATGGCAGTATTGGCACGAACACTCTGTTTTTTTGAACCGTTTTACCTGTACCATCCCACTCTACTTCAATATTCAACCATTTGGCAAACGCTTGAACATTTTTCCTGTGTCCATCCATACATATCCGGCATTTCTTCAAGCTTATCAGATAGGATTAAGATTTGCTGATTGGCTTCCAAATTATTCCCTTCAGAAACAGAACTATCTTTTAATCTTAATTCCTGTTCCAATAACGATTGGTTGAACAAGGTTACGTCGTAATTCCTCTGCTAAATCACCCGGCGTGTAATCCTTAGTTGCAGGCATTGCATAACTTGTAATCTTACTAAACTGCTCCAAATTCTTAGCAGTTGACTGAAGATTGAGTGATTCTTTCATAGCTGAGGCTCTTTCAAGAATTGGATTGGCAAACTCTCCAAGTTGAATACCTGAATAATGCTCAGGTTGTTGAACCGTCACATAGAGAATAAAGTCAGGATTTTCTGCTGGGTGCATAGAAACAACTGAGAAAATGTAGTTTGTTGAACCTGTAAGATAACCACCATTTTTCTCATCCGCAATCTGCGCAGTCCCTGATTTAAGGGCCACATTCTGACCCGGGACATTGACAGTTGCCTTGCCTGTACTATGATTATACATAGTTCCATATGTAGGGTCTGTTCCAACCATAACCATATGGTCACGCGTGACTGATGCCGCTTCTTTCGATACAGGATTCCCGACTATTTCCTTTTGAGACTTACGAACAGACTGGTCATTTGGATCATAAAGGGCACTGATAAATTTTGGTTCCAACATAACCCCATCGTTGGCAATGGCTGTAAAAGCACGTAGCATCTGGGTCTGCGTTACAGAAATCCCCTGACCAAATGCACTCATGGCAATATTGACAATATTATCTGCAGGCAATTGACCTGTGTACTCATCAGTCAAACCAAAACGCGTCGGCACCCCAAACTTAAAGCGATTGAGATAATCCAGCCAAGTCGCATCTCCCATTTTCTGCTCAAGCAAGGTCATCCCGATATTACTAGAGTGGGCAAAACCTTGAGAAAAGGTCATCGTTCCACCACTTGTCAAACCTTCGTTAACGTCCCAATCTCGAATGGTTGCATCTGCCAGTTTCAACTCGCTACTGTTAAAGTATTCTCCACCAGGGAAAGTCTTATTATCAATAGCTGCTGCCAACATCATCACCTTCATGGTTGATCCTGGCTCATAGTTACTCTGATAGAGGATATCGCGCCAAACAAAGTCTTTAGTGATACCATCCTTAGTGTCTGCATTAAAGGTAGGTCTTTGAGTAGTAGCGAGGATTTCACCTGTCTTAGCACTGACCAAGGTAGCTGTCATGTACTTGCCTTTTACCTTTTCTTGAAATGCATCCATCTGTGTTTCCATGAAGGACTGCAAGGGACTTGAAAGAGTGGTATAAACATCCTTCCCGTCTACAGTTTGTTGAGAAGCTTGCTCTGTACCTGGTACAATATTTCCCAGACGATCTTTTTCGTAAGTGATAATCCCATCTGTTCCCGCAAGGATTCTATTTAGAGAACTCTCTAAACCAGATGTCCCTAATAAACTCTTGCTACCATCTTCATTTTCATGAAGTTGAGCTAGACCAATAAATGATGAAGCAAACTGACCATTCGGATAACTCCTGTTAGGACTAGTTGTAAAATCAACCCCCTCCACACCAGCAGTCTTGAGGTCATTTTTAATAGCCATCATATTGGCATAAGTAATACCATTTCCTTTTGTACCAAACGATACCTGTTTCAGATTGGGCTGAGCAAGTTGTTCTGTCACATAGGACTCATCCATCTCCAGGTATTTATGAAAAATTTCTGCAACTTTACTAAATTTTGAATCTTCTACATAAAGAACTTTCCCAGTAGCCGACTTGTAGGTCTTGTCAATAACAGCATACACATTGTAAGAAGTCGCATCTTCTGCTATTGGCGTTCCATTTCGATCATAGATGGTTCCTCGTTTCGCCGGAATGGTCTTCGTTGTCTGGTGAACCTTCTTAGCCTCTTTGACCAAGTCTTTACCAAATTTACTACCCGTTCCAATAATGACCGCAAAGTTGACCAAAAAGACAGCGAAGAGTACGACTGCCAATAAACTTAGGCTCTTCCCTACTCTTCGGCGATTTTCTTCTGGTGATTTACGATTGCGAACGGCAAAACGGATAATTTTTTCTTTCAATTGTTTCATATCTTACTCCGCTGTTCGGATATTTTCGTTATTCAACTGCAAATCCTTAGAGTTTGCAATTTCTTTCAAACGTTCTGAACGAATCAATTCATTAACCTCTTGCTTGGCATCATCTAGTTCTGTCTTCTTTTCTTCTATCTGAGCATTAACCTTGGTCAATTCATTCTGAACTTGTAATAGCTTTGTCTGCATAAACACAACGCTAATCGCTAAAACAATTGTAGTCAAAGCAATCGAAAGATAAAAAGCCTTCTCCACACGTGAGAATTTTTTTATACGATTCTGCAAGAATTGACTGGTTGTTTCTTTCTTATCTACCATTTTTTCCTCTTACTTGTGAATTTTTCTGGCCACGCGCAACTTAGCTGAGTGCGAGCGGTTATTAGCTTCTAATTCTTCTGCACTTGGCAAGATTGGCTTACGGGACACCAATTCCATCTTGGGCTTAAGATCATCTGGGATGAAAGGCAGACCTTTTGGAACTTCAACCGTTGAAGCTTCCTTGAACAATTGCTTGGTCAAGCGGTCTTCTAAGGAATGAAAGGTAATCACTGAAATTCTACCATCCAGAGCCAACATCTCCATAGCCTGCTGGATGGACTCATCTGCCGCTCCCAGTTCATCATTGACTTCAATTCGAATAGCCTGAAATCTGCTTGGCAGGATGGCCCTTCTTCTTGAGCTCCTTGGCAGGTTTGGTCGACTTGATAATTTCTGCTAACTCAGTCGTTGTCTCGATTGGCTTGACTTCCCGTGCTTGTTCAATCTTACGCGCGATCTGTTTAGAGAATTTGTCCTCGCCATATTTGAAGAAAATACGAACCAAGTCATGATAGTCATAATGGTTCACCACTTCATAGGCTGTCAGACTAGCATCCTGATTCATCCGCATGTCCAGTGGCGCATCCTTTTTATAAGAAAAACCACGCTCACGCTGATCCAATTGAGGACTAGACACTCCCAAGTCATAACAAATTCCATCAATTTCCTGAACACCAGCTTCGCGCAAACGTGCCTGTAAATGACGGAAATTATCCTTGATAAAGGTTACCATCCCTTTTTCGATATAGGGTGCCAAACGTTTTTGCGCGTTGTCAATAGCATTCTGGTCCTGGTCAAAGGCATAGAGATGGCCTTTTTCACTTAATTTACTTAATAAATATTCGCTATGGCCCGCTCCACCCAAAGTCGCATCAACGTAGATACCGTCAGGCTTTACGTCGAGCATATCAATCGTTTCGTGGAGTAAGACCGTTACATGATGAAATTCTTTTGTCATATCCTATCTATTTTACCACAAATCCGAATAGCTTGCACTAGTCAGACAAATAGGTCAAAAAAAGTAAGATTTCTTTAAGAAATATGTCAAATATGCTTGACATCTATTTCATAGAAGAATATAATATAGTCAAATATATGCGACATAAATCAGAAAGGAGAACAGATGAATCGTGTGAAGAATTTCGCAAGGAACTAGGCATTTCCCAGCTCGAACTCGCCAAGGATATCGGTGTCTCGAGACAAACCATCAATATGATTGAAAACGACAAGTACAATCCAACCCTGGAACTCTGTCTCAATCTCGCCCGTAGCCTCCAAACTGACCTCAATAGTCTCTTTTGGGAGGATAATTTTTAAAAAAGGAGCCAACTCATGAAAAAAGAAACCTTCACTGAAAAACTTATCAAACGCACATACGGTATTTCTGGTCCCCTTGACGAATACAAACGGCGTGAGGCTGATCGTATTGGGAACCAAGTCTTTATCATCCTCTTTTATCTGATGATTTTCGGAAATCTTATTCCACTCCTTCTGGCCTATAAACACCCTCAAGAAGTGGCTCTAATCTATCCTCCTCTGATTTTAGTGATTGCCCTCATCGCTGCTGGCTATGTCACCTACCAAATGAAAAAAACAGGGATTACAGCTATTGATCCAGACATGCTGAGCGAGAAAGAAAGTAAGCAACTATACTACCCAGGTCTTAAAGCAGGTTTGTTCTTTGGTCTATGGATGTTTTTTATAACTCCTCTTCTCAGTATACTCATAGGTGAAGGTCAGGACTATTTTCATTCTCTCCTCACTATAAGAAATGGTGTATCAAGCATTCTCGGTTCTATTTTCTTCGGAGCGAGTATACAGTTCCTCATTTCCCGTCGCATTGCAAAAACTAAGAAAGATCAAGATGAGGATTAGGAGGAAACTCATGAAAAAAGAAAAGAAACAGTTACGTTATCCTGGTCTGAAAGCAGGTTCGATTTATGGAACAGTGATATTTTTTATAATTCCACTCATTGATACCCTAACAAGCGAAAATCCAAATTTTATCAGTTCTCTTCTAAATACAAAACATATTTTTAAAACTATACTGGGAGCTTTCTTTTTCGGAGTGATGATGCATATTGTCGACTCACTTCGTATTGCAAGATCTAAAAAAGACCAGGATTAGGAGGTGCCCTATGAAATCACTAGTAACTTTACTTACCTATCATCTTTTGTTTGCTTCTCTACTCACCTTCATCATCGTTTCAGGGAACTTGCCAATCTACGATATAGTCCTCCTTCCAGTCTTTGTTCCAGCACTCAACAAAGGATTGACTTATCTAAAGATAGATTCCCAAAAAACGCGCATACTCAACCTAGCACTATGCTTTATGATTCTATCCTTTCTATCCTTACCACAGCTGACGCTCATTTCAAGCAATTGGAAATATTATATACTGCTAACTATCGCCATCCTTTCTTCTATTACTTATCTTTATTATCTCTATCAATTCGTAAAAGAAACAAAATAACATCGTTCATTTAGGAGAAATCACCCATGAAAAAAGAAGACTTCACCACTCGCCTACTTCGAAATCTCTTTCATATCCAAGGGCCTTTTGATGAATGCCGGCAAGAAATTATCTACAAAGCCTGTGCCCGTTCCATGGTCCAAATCGTTTATTCTTCCTTCTTCCTCTTCTTGTTTTATCTGTTATTTGGACGCTTCATAGAAGCCGTTCGCTATGCCATGCCCTACGTTTACTCTGGACTCATTTTTTTCATTACTTTAAAAACCCAAAGAGCTGTCAAAGAACTCCATCTGGAAAAAGATGACAAGTCAGAAATCATCCTCAAAACCTACAGCAAAGCCCAAATCAAATTCCGAAGCTGGATTGTGTTTATCGGCCTTCAGATTGGCCTCTTTACCCTACTCATCTTTCATAAAGTCTTCGTTCAGCAGATGTCCTTTTCAGATTTTGGGAAGTTGCTCATGCAATTCGATAAAAGTGTCCCTTTCCTGATGTATGGCCTGATTATCGGTAGCATTTTTGGAACCCTGACCTACGGTTTTCTATCCCTACAGGAGGAAAAAACTCCTAAAAATACCAAACAGAAGGAGAAAAGAAAGCAATGACTTCACTATACGATTTTTCAGTCTTGAATCAAGACAATCAAGAAATCTCACTAGATGCCTATCGTGGGAAAATTCTCTTGGTTGTCAACACTGCTACTGGATGTGGTTTAACTCCCCAGTACCAAGGTCTCCAAGAACTCTATGATCGCTATCAAGAAAAAAGTTTTGAGATTTTAGACTTCCCTTGCAATCAGTTTATGGGACAAGCACCAGGTACCCCAGAGGAAATCAATTCCTTCTGCACTCTTCATTATCAAACTACTTTCCCACGTTTTGCCAAAATCAAGGTTAACGGCAAAGAAGCAGATCCTCTCTATGTTTGGTTGAAAGAGCAGAAATCTGGCCCACTAGGAAAACGAATCGAATGGAATTTCGCTAAGTTTCTCATCGGTCGTGATGGGCAGGTCTTTGAACGCTTCTCTTCCAAAACAGACCCAAAACAAATTGAAGAGGCCATACGAAAATTACTCTGATTTTTTGAATACATCCTTTCATTTAGTTTAATTTTTTTGAAAGGATGTATTTTTTTCTTTAAAAAAAGCAAATGAATTTCTTTAAGTTAGATTGATTTTTCTTACATTTCTCTATTGCATTTCTTGGAATAATTTAGTATATTTGTTATATTAAGGTTTTTTTGGGTCATTTTAAAGATTAAGATGGCAATTTAAATTTTTTTATCTTAAGATGAAAGCGCTTAAATAGGAGGAAGGTTATACTCAAACTATTGCACAAATTAACTATCATTAAAGAAATCGTTTCCAAGTCATACTTGGGCTCAGACAGTAGCTGACTGTCTTTATTCAAACTAGGAGTACATTATGAATCGATACCTTTTTGAAAAAGGGCAAACTTTTAGCATCAGAAAATTAACCGTTGGAGTTGCTTCGGTTATGGTTGGACTCGCTTTTTTTGCATCTGGAACAGCACTAGCTGACGAAGCAAAAATTGAAGCTACAAGTTCTCAACCAAACGTAGAAAAATTGGCTGAGGCTGAAAAAACCAAACCAGAAGTTAAAAATGAAAGTCCTGTAACCTCTACACCTCAAAAATCAGAGCAAACAGAGAAAACTGTTAAACCAGTAGAAGAAAAATCTGTAGCAGATACTAAGACTACTGACTTACTTCCTGAAGAAATCCACGATCAAGCTTATCCTGATACGCCCGTGAAAAACATAGATACTTCAGCAATCGTAGACAAGAAGGATAGCCCAAAAGTTGAGACAGAAAGCATTCTAAAAAACAAGGAAGAACTTCCAAAAGAAGTTGAAAATGGTAATCGTGCGATTATCAACGGTGGTCTAGATTTGAAGCACGTCCCTTATGAGGGACAACCTGCTACTGCTGCTAGTATGATTTACACTATTTACAATGGTGGTTCCCAACGCTATATCGTGTCTGGTTCTGGTATTTTTGTGGCACCAAATGTCATCTTGACTGTCGCTCACAACTTTTTAGAATCAGACCGTGATACAAAAGAAGGACATATTCGAGGTGGAGATTCTGCTAAGTTTTACTATAACCTCGGTTCCAATTCTGCTGTTCGCAATTCTCAACCTGTAACGGGTAATACTACTCTTTTCAAAGAAGAAGATATTCATTTTTGGAACAAGAAAGAATTTGGAAAAGGATATCAAAATGACCTGGCTGCTGTTGTAGCACCTGTTCCTCTTCAAATCGCTAGTCCAAATAAAGCTGCTACCTTTGTTCCCTTGGCAGAAAACAAAACCTATCAACCAGGAGATCCTGTTAGCACCATTGGATATCCAACTGATTCAAGCTCACCTGAGCTCAAAAAACCAATTGTAGCTGGTCAACTTTACAAGGCTGATGGTGTCGTGAAATCTGTTGATAAGTATGATGATAAAGGTTCAAAGGCATCACCTATCATATGACTTCTGTTTCAGGTCTTTCAGGTGCTGGCATTATCAACGGTGATGGTAAAGTAGTCGGTGTTCACCAACACGGCACAATTGAAAACGGCATCCCTGACAAAGACCGTTTCGGTGGTGGTATCGTCCTCTCACCTGAGCAAGTCAAATGGGTAAAAGATATTATCGCAAAATATGGTGTCAAAGGTTGGTACCAAGGTGATAATGGGAAACGATATTACTTTACTCCTGAAGGAGAAATGTTCAGAAATAAAACTGCTGTTATTGGTGAAAATCAATATTCTTTCGATGAAAATGGTGTTGCGACACTCATTAAAGGAATCGATTACGGACGTGTAGTTGTTCAACACGTAGATGAAACTGGTAATCCAATCAAAACTGATGATACTTTCGTTGAAAAGACTGAAGTTGGAACAGCTTTTGACTATGACTTCAAAAAAGAAATCGCTAAGACCGACTTCTATACAAAAAATCAAGAGAAATACCAGATTGTCTCTATTGATGGTGTCGAAATCAACAAACAACTCAAAGATGAGTGGACTTACAACGTCGTCAGCAAAACATCTCCAGGAACACGGATCATCAAGGTGGTTTATAAAGTGAATAAAGGTTCATTTGCCATTCATTATCGTTTGAAAGACTCAGAGCAAGAATTAGCAGATGTTGTTACTGATAATAATGACGGAAAAGAATACGATGTTTCCTTTGTAAACACTTTTGAAGCAAAAGAAATCGCAGGCTACCGCGCAATCACTCCACGCTTAGAAGCCAGCATCCAGCACAAGGGTGTGAATGATGTCGTCTTTGAATACGAAAAAATCTCTGATAGCTCTAATCCGACTTCAAATGTTTTACCTGCTACTCATCCAGAAGATAAAGAAACAGAAATCGGAAATCACGGTCCGCTTCCAAGCAAGGCTCAACTTGATTATCACAAGGAAGAATTAGCTGCCTTCATCCACTATGGTATGAATACTTATACTAATTCTGAATGGGGACATGGAAATGAAGATCCTAAAAACTTCAATCCAACTAACTTAGATACAGATCAATGGATCCGTACTCTAAAGGAAACTGGTTTAAACGAACTATTATGGTTGTCAAACACCACGATGGTTTCGTTATTTACCCATCTAAATATACAAATCATACCGTAGCTGCAAGCCCATGGAAAGATGGAAAAGGTGACCTTTTAGAAGAAATCTCTAAATCGGCTACTAAATACGATATGAACATGGGTGTTTACCTATCACCATGGGATGTTAATAGCCCTAAATATAAGGTAGCTACTCAAAAAGAATACAACGAATACTACCTCAATCAACTAAAAGAAATCCTTGGTAATCCAAAATACGGTAATAAGGGTAAATTTATCGAAGTCTGGATGGATGGAGCACGCGGTAGCGGTGCCCAAAAAGTAACCTATACTTTTGATGAGTGGTTCAAATACATCAAGGAAGCTGAAGGAGATATCGCTATCTTCTCTGCCGAACCAACAAGTGTCCGTTGGATTGGAAATGAGCGTGGTATCGCCGGTGACCCTGTATGGCATAAGGTCAAGAAAGCAAACATCACCGAAAATGTTAAGAACGAATACCTTAACCACGGTGACCCTGACGGAGATATGTACTCTGTAGGAGAAGCAGACGTTTCAATCCGTTCTGGTTGGTTCTACCACGATAACCAGCAACCAAAATCCCTCAAAGAATTGATGGATATCTACTTCAAGTCTGTTGGTCGTGGAACGCCACTTCTTCTCAACATTCCACCAAACAAAGAAGGTAAATTCGCAGATGCTGACGTGGCTCGCTTGAAAGAATTCAAGGCGACCCTAGACCAAATGTATGCGACTGACTTTGCCAAAGGAGCGACTGTCACAGCAAGTTCTACTCGTCAGAACCATCTCTACAAGGAAAGCCACCTGACTGATGGTAAAGACGATACCAGCTGGGCACTTTCAAATGATGCTACAACTGGTAGCTTCACAGTCGATTTGGGACAAAAGAGACGCTTTGATGTCGTTGAACTAAAAGAAGATATTGCTAAAGGGCAACGTATTTCTGGATTCAAAATTGAAGTCGAGATCAACGGACGTTGGGTTCCATATGGTGAAGGTTCAACCGTAGGCTATCGTCGTTTGATCCAGGGCCAACCTGTAGAAGCACAAAAAATCCGAGTTACGATTACTGGCTCACAAGCTACACCAATCCTAACCAACTTCTCAGTCTATAAAACCCCAAGCACTATCGAAAAGAATGATGGATATCCTCTTGGACTAGAATACCACTCAAATACAACGGCTGACAAGGAAGGTACAACTTGGTACAATGAATCGGAAGGTATCCGCGGTACTTCTATGTGGACCAACAAGAAAGACGCCAAAGTCACCTATCGTTTCACAGGAACCAAGGCTTACATCGTATCAACAGTAGATCCAAGCCATGGTGAAATGTCTGTATTCGTGGATGGTCAAAAAGTCGCAGATGTACAAACCAAGAACAGTAGCCGTAAACGTAGCCAAAAAGTTTACGAAACTGGTGATTTAGCGCCTGGAGAACACACTATTACTCTCGTTAACAAAACAGGTGAACCAATTGCTACAGAAGGAATCTACACTCTAAACAATAACAACAAGGGTATGTTTGAGCTTGAAGCAACTTCTTACGATGTCGAAAAAGGAAAACCTGTTACTGTTACAATTAAGCGTGTTGGTGGAAGCAAGGGAGCTGCTACCGTTCGCTTCATTACAGAACCTGGAACAGGTGTTCACGGTAAGGTTTACCAAGATACAACTCAAGATGTGACCTTTGCAGATGGTGAAACAGAGAAAACTGTTACCATTCCAACTATCGACTTCACCGAACAAGCTGACTCAATCTTTGACTTCAAAGCCAAACTCACTTCTGCGTCTGATGGTGCCCTACTCGGTTTTGCTACCGACGCAACTATTCGAGTAATGAAGGCTGATTTATTGAAGACGAATCAGACAAATTACGACGACCAGGCTAGCCAATTAGATTACAGTCCTGGCTGGAGACACGAAACCAACTCTTCTGGCAAATACCAAAACACTGAATCATGGGTATCATTTGGACATCTGACAGAGGATCAGAAGAAAAAGACAACTGTGACTGCTTATTTCTATGGTACAGGCTTAGAAATCAAAGGATTTGTTGACCCAGGTCATGGTGTCTATAAAGTATTCCTTGACGGTAAGGAAGTCACCTATCAAGATGGAATGGGAAATGCATCCATTATTGATGGCAAGAAATACTTTAGCGGTCACGCTGCCCAACGCCAAGGTGACCAGACTCTAGTCAGCCTAAAAGGACTTGATGAAAACTTGCACGCAGTAACTCTCCAACTAGACCCTGACAAGAATGATTTAACCAAAAATATTGGTATGCAAGTGGATCAATTCATTACAAAAGGCGAAGGTAGCGAGCTATACAGCAAAGCAGAAATCCTTCAATCTATCTCTAAATGGAAAGAAGATTTATCTAACTTTAATCCTGCTGGATTGAAAGATACTGCAACTGCACGCCAAGCGTTCAAGTCTAATCTTGATAAACTCACTGCACAATTAAGTTCTGATACGGTAAATGTACAAGATGTGATATCAACAGTCACTACTTTGCAAGATATTCTTAGCAAAGATGAAAATTACCAAAAACCTGGAGACGAAACAAGCCCAGAACAACCAGTTGAACCAAAACAGCCTGAAATCAATTATGATAAGGCTATGGCTAGCTTGACTGAAGCTATTGAGAAAAAAGTGGCTGAACTTGGTACTAACAACGATGCTAAGAAAAAATTAGTTGAAATTACTGATAAAGCAATCGCAGCTATCCAAGAAGCGAAGACTCAAGAAGACGTCAACAAAGCCCTTAACAACGCTCTTGAACAAATCAAGCAATTGCAACCTAGCCAACCAGAACAACCAGTTGAACCAAAACAACCGGAACAGCCTGAAATCAATTATGATAAGGCCATGGCTAGCCTGACTGAAGCTATCGAGAAAAAAGTGGCTGAACTCGGTACTAACAACGATGCTAAGAAGAAATTAGTTGAAATTACTGATAAAGCAATCGCAGCTATCCAAGAAGCGAAGACTCAAGAAGACGTCAATAAAGCCCTCAATAACGCTCTTGAACAAATCAAGCAATTGCAACCTAGCCAACCAGAACAACCAGTTGAACCAAAACAGCCTGAAAAACCAATTACTTCTTCAAGTCCTGAAGAAGGGGTTAAAGAGCTTGTCTTCCAACTCCCAAGTTTGGATATTGTTAAGAAGGCAGTACCATTCAAGACTATCCGTCGCGAAAATCCACAATTAGACAAAGGGAAAGAACAAGTTCTAGCAGAAGGGAAAGATGGTGCTATAATCGAGTATATCGCAGTAAATGGCAGCAATCGTAAGGTAGTTCAAACTGAATCAACTCCAGCTCTAGACCGAGTGATTGAAGTTGGAACGAAACAAAGTTCTGTAGGAACAGAGACACCACCAGTTGTGACTCTTCCTGAGTACCTTCTACCAAAAGAACCTGAAAAACCAATTATTTCTTCAAGTCCTGAAGAAGGGGTTAAAGAACTTGTCTTCCAGCTCCCAAGTTTGGATATTGTTAAGAAGGCAGTACCATTCAAGACTATCCGTCGCGAAAATCCACAATTAGACAAAGAGAAAGAACAAGTTCTAGAAGAAGGGAAAGATGGTGCTATAATCGAGTATGTCGAAGTAGATGGCAGCAATCGTAAGGTAGTTCAAACTGAATCAACTCCAGCTCTAGACCGAGTGATTGAAGTTGGAACGAAACAAAGCTCTGTAGGAACAGATACTCCACCAGTTGTGACTCTTCCTGAGTACCTTCTACCAAAAGAACCTGAAAAACCAATTACTTCTTCAAGTCCTGAAGAGGGAGTTAAGGACCTTATCTTTAAACTTCCAAGTTTGGATATTGTCAAGAAGGCAGTACCATTCAAGACTATCCGTCGCGAAAATCCAAACTTAGACAAAGGGAAAGAACAAGTTCTAGCAGAAGGGAAAGACAGCCTGCTAATTGAGTATGTAGAAGTAGATGGCAGCAATCGCAGGGTAGTCCAAACCAAATCAACTCCAGCTCTAGACCGAGTAATTGAAGTTGGAACGAAACAAAGCTCTGTAGGAACAGATACTCCACCAGTTGTAACTCTCCCTGAGTATGTTCTACCTAGAGAAACTGAAAAACCAGCTCCTGCAGTTGTAACAGAAGATTCACCAAGAAAAGATGAAAAAGTACCTGTTGCTACTACAGTTAAACAAGACAAGGAAAAACAACTCCCAGAAACTGGAGAACAAGAAGCAAATGCCTTCTTATTCTTGGCTGCTATTACTTCAGTATTGTCTCTACTCATCTTCCAAAAGAATTTCAAAGACTAATTAAAATCTTTACTTAATTCTTTTCAATGATTCTAGTTCCCCCAAAGAGAAGACCAGCGGTCTTCTCTTTTTCTATATAAATCAAAAAAACATCCATAAATTTCTATGGATGTCTTAGTATATATAAAACAGAATGATTATTGAACTTTTTATTTTTCGGAGCTTATGTAATTGAGGAATACGAACTACTGTATCATAAAGATGATGTACAGTTTCTTCGTGCCAGTGCAATTTCGTTTTCTATCCTGAAGATATTTAAATAGTTCGAGATATTATTCTTAAAAAAATTGAAAATAATTAAATAAATTAAATATTATTTCTAAATATTTGAAAATAATTGCTATTTGTATTATACTATCTTTGAGGTAACTATTATGAACTATATTAAAAGACCACATTATTTAGACTTTTTTAAAAAGACATCGTGACCGACAGATCATCAAAGTTGTGAGTGGAGTTAGACGAGCTGGTAAATCTGTTCTCTTTCAACTCTATAAAGAGGAGTTACTAGCAACTGGGGTAGACGAGAATCAGATTATATCCATAAATTTCGAAGATTTGAGTTACTATGAACTGCGACATTTTCAAACATTATTCGCTTATATAAAAGAGCGATTAGTTGAGGAAAAAACATACTATATCTTTTTAGATGAAATTCAACATGTTGAAAAATTTGAACTAGTAGCAGATAGTCTATTCATCTTGCCAAATGTAGACCTCTATTTGACTGGATCAAATGCCTACTTTATGAGTAGCCAATTAGCAACAAATTTGACTGGGCGTTATGTTGAGATAGAGGTTCTTCCTTTATCATTTGAAGAATACCTATCAGGTCAATTTCTCTCAGAGAATCTGAATACAACAGAAATTTAACAATTATCTCTTTAGTGCTTTCCCTTACTTATTGCAAACATCATCTTACGCTGAAAAAATTGATTATCTCAGAGGAATATATAACTCCATACTGTTAAATGATATTGTCACCAGATTGGGAAATCCAAATCCTACGATTATTGAGCGCATTGTCCGAACCCTTCTCAGTAGTACAGGAAGCTTAATATCTACAAATAAGATTCGCAATACCCTAGTAAGTCAAAACGTTTCAATCTCCCATAATACTTTGGAAAATTATTTGACAACTTTGACAGACAGTTTACTTTTTTATTCCGTTCCACGTTTTGATGTAAAAGGTAGAGCATTATTGCAACGCTTAGAAAAATATTATCCCGTTGATTTAGGTTTACGACATCTCTTATTACCAGACCACAAAGAAGACATTGGGCATATCTTAGAAAATATTGTATATTTGGAATTGAGACGTAGATATTCACAAGTATATGTTGGTAATTTAGATAAGTATGAGGTTGATTTTGTTGTTGTAACTGATCTTGGCCACTACGCTTATTATCAGGTCAGTGAAACAACACTTGCTCCAGAAACACTTGAAAGAGAACTTAGACCACTAGAAGCCATTAAAGATCAATTCCCCAAATATCTATTAACAATGGATACGATTC
>BNJU01004312.1_pt1 | contig 74748 bp, 85 predicted proteins | sample 8539281 | NCBI WGS metagenome assembly BNJU01 (sample SAMD00202456, study PRJDB9452) | human saliva metagenome | isolation source: human saliva | place: Japan
GCCCGATCACCGCCACTGGCGGTAAAATATGGCGGTGATGCCCATCACGCTCCCGCGCGCGTCGGCACCGGCGCGCACGCGCAGATCGGATCGGAGGAGCCCGCATGGCCCATGAGCCGCCGCTGGTGCGCACGGCCGAGATCAACGCACTGTGCATGGAGATCGCCGAGCTCGTCGGCGCACTCGGCTCCGCGTCCGCCCTGAGCACGAGTCCCGTGCTGCATCGCGAGCTGCGCATCACCACCATCCACTCCTCCCTCATGATCGAGGGGAACACGCTCGCGCGAGGCCGTCACGGCGATCCTCGACGGCAAACGCGTCCTCGGCCCCGCCAGGCAGATCCTCGAGGTGGACAACGCCCGCCGCGCCTACCGGCTCATGGACGATCTGGACCCCTCTCCCCGACGACCTGCTGCGCGCCCACGGCGTCGCGATGCGCGGACTCATCGATGACGCCGGGCGGTACCGCGCAGGGGAACACGGGCGTCTTCAAAGGAAGGAGGGCTCATCCACGCCGGCACACCGGCCCGCTGCATCCCCGAGGTCATGACGGATCTGTTCGCCTGGATGACCTCGACCGATCTGCACCCGCTGACGGCCTCCTGCGTCTTCCACTACGAGTTCGAGTTCATCCACCTTCTCGGATGGCAACGGCCGCACGGGCGCCTGTGGTATCACGCTGCTGCTGTCGCACTGGCGCCCGGCACTGGCGTGGTTGCCGATCGAGAGCGTGATCCGAGACCGTCAGGAGGGCTACTGCGAGGCGATCGCCCGCTCGAACGCGCGGGGATCGAGCGAGGCCTTCATGACCTTCATGCTCACGGTCATCCGGGACCGCGCTGACGCCCTATGCGACGGTCTCCTCGGCGCGGAATCGGCGAGAACAGGTCCTCCTGTTCCTCGACGCCAACCCGCGCGCGACGATCACGCCCTGGCCGAGCACCTGGGATGCCTCGCGCAGGACTGCGGAGCGGGCGGTCGCCGCCCTCGCGCGACTCGGGGCGCCTGGCGCGTGAGGGCAGCGCCCGCGCGGGGACGTGGCGCGTCATCGCCGACGGCGGAGCCGGCGGCCCCTGACGAATGCGGCGCGCCCCGGCCCGGGGCCCGCCCTACCATCGTCCCATGACGCCGAACGCGCCGCTGCGCTCAACGACCCGGGGCGACGTTCCCGCCCGAGGGTCCCCTGCGACTGGGCGGGATCGACCTGCCCGCGGGCGTTCACGTCCGCCCCGCCGACGACGCCGCGGACTTCGACGCCGTCGCCGCCGTCTCCGACGCCCCGCCGTGCGCGTGGGTGACCGAGGAGGCCGTCGAGACCGGGCTCGTTCAGCAGTGGGTGCGCCACCCTGGCCTCCCGCTTGGGGACACCGGCCTGTGGCCGATCGCGGTGACGGGGTACGACGACGGCCTCGAACGGCCGTGGCGCTCCGGCGAGGTCCTCGGCCCGGACGAGGGATCGGACTTCGACGTCGAGGCCTTCCTGCTCTCCCCCGGCGAGCTGGACGGCGTTGAGGACCCGGAGATCGTGGACTACCTGGGAGTCCATCGCCCCCATAGCGACGGTGCGGGAGCTGGGCGGTCCGGTCGCCGCCCCGCCGGCCGGACCCCAGGACCCTCCTGGTGCCGTGGGGACGCCCGGCCCGTGGCGCTGGCCCTCATCCCGGCCACGTCCCCGGCCGACGCCCCTGACGACGCTGGGATGGCTGGGGCCGGCGAACTACGACTGGAGGCGCCGCCATCGCGCGGATCGCCGTCTCCTGGGAGGAGCGCTACCACCTCACCCCGGTCGGCATCGACTTCCGACCTGCTCATGCTCCAGATGCCCCGCAGGGGCCTGAGCCGCCCTGAGGTCATGAGCCTTCTCGCGGAGGTCTACAGGGTCTGCCCGGACTCCTACGAGCAGGAGGCTTCCCCGATCTCGCCGCCTCGTCCGGGCCGTGGAGTCCCACCCGGTCCTGGGCCTGTGGTGGGACTGAGGCGCGCCCGCCCCGACCGGCTCGTCTCAAGCCTGCGGCGACGCCCCCGGCGCGCTCCGCTCAGGGTCCCAGCGCCCCCAGCGGAAGGTCACGGCGCCGTCGGGAAGCGGCATCGTGGGCCCGTCGGCGGTGACGACGGCGGTGAACGCCGGGGACGGCGTCCGCGCGGTGTCGACGTCGGCCACGAAGGCGGCGAGCGAGGCCTGCGCCGCCGGGATCTGGCGCCGGCCCAGCTTGACCTCGAAGGCGGCCCAACGGCCGTCGTCGAGTTCCACGATGGCGTCCGCCTCCTTACCGGCCTTATCGCGGTAGTGGTGGACGTGCCCGCCGAGAGCCTCGGCGAAGACCCTCAGGTGCTGCACCACCTGGGACTCGAACCACAGCCCGGCGATCTCCAGGTCCTCCAGGAGCCGCTCGGCGGACGTGGCCGTCACCGCGGCGGCGAGCGCGGGGTCGACGAAAGTGCACTTTCGGGAGGTGCGTACCGCGTAGCGCGACCGCAGGTGCGGCGCCCAGGCCGGCTGCTCCTCGATAATGAACAGGCGTTTGAGGGCGTTCACGTAGGCGACGGCGGTTTGCGCGGTCAGAGACTGCCCGGACACGTCCTGGCGATGGTGCTGAAAGACGCCCGTCCCCACGTGCCGGGCGAGGGAGCGCATGAGCGCGCGCAGGCGCACGGGGTCCCTGCGCGGTTCGCCGTCCAGGCGGCCGACGTCGATATTGATGACGTCCTCGACGTAGTCGCGCAAGTGGCGCTGCGCCTGGCGGGTCGTCAGGTCGTGGTCGCCCGGCCATCCGCCGTGCACCAGGTCGTCCAGGACCCGGGCACGCTGGTCCCCGAGTCGAGCACCGGTTCCGGAGCCCGGCCGTCGAACAGGCCCGCCAGGCTGACGCCGCCGTCGCCCCGGCCCCGTTCGAACAGGGTCATGGGCCGCATCCGATCCGTGAGAGCCGGTGCGCGCCGGAGTGACGGGAGGCGTCCTCGGCCGGGACGGAGGAGCCGGTGAGGATGAACTGCCCGGGAAGACGGCGGGAGTCGATCTGCCTGCGCACGAGGTTCCACAGCGAGGGCTCGATCTGCCACCATCTACGAGTCGCGGCACGTCGCCTCAGTGAGGAGCGACGGGTCGACCTCCAGGGCGGCGCGGATCTGCGGCAGCCCCGAGTCCAGTGCGACCTCGGAGGAGGCGTGCTGCCGCCCGGTCATGGTCTTGCCGCAAGCGCGGACGCCCTCGATGAGGATGCCGCCCGAGTAGCCGAGCGAGTCGTCGATGAGCCGGTCCACGACCCGCGGCAGGTAGCCCTTCTGCTCCATCGGCCTCTCCCTCAGCATGGCCGCACGACGTCGACCCGGCCCGCGGCACCTCCTCAGTCGTTCATCTGGCGCCGTTCCAGTCGTTCATCTGGCGCTCGTCAATCGTTCATCTGGCGTCGTTCCAGTCGTTCATATGGCGTCCGGGCCGCCGCGCCCCTGCCCGGCCCGCGCGGAGCGGTAGTACGCCACCGCGACCTGGGTCCGATTGCGCAGCCCCAGCTTGGCCAGGATCGAGCTGATGTGGTTGCGCACCGTCCCCTCGCTCATGAAGAGCCGCCGCGCCACCTCGGCGTTGTCGAGGCCCTCCGCCACGGCCTCGACCACCTCGTACTCGCGCTCGGTCAGGGGGCGCGAACACGGCCCCGCGCGGCGCGGGCCCCCTGGCCCGGCGCGCCCGTCCGCCCCAGGCCCATGGCGGCGCTGCGGGAGAGCACCTCCCCTCCAGCACGCACACCCCGGCCATGACGCTGCGCAGCGCCGGGCGAGACGGGCGACGTCCCTGCTTGACGAGGTAGCCGCGCGAGCCCATCTTCAGGGCCCGCACAATGTACTCGTCGTCGGAGAAGGTGGTCAGGAAGACGATGCGCGCGCCCTCATCCTCGGCGAGGATCCGCTCGGCGGCGGCGAGCCCGTCGCCCAGCGGCATCCGGATGTCCATGAGCAGGACGTCGGGCGCAGCCGCCAGTACTGCTCGACCGCCTCGGGGCCCGGAGCCGCCCAGGCCCACGACGTCGATATCGGCCTCCGCCGACAAGATGGTGGCCAGCGACTGGGCGACGAAGGCGTCGTCGTCGACAATGAGCACTCTCATGCTCCGCCCTTCGGAATCGTTGCGATGACGGTGAACCTCGGGTGCGGGGCCAGGCGCACCGCCCCGCCCAGCGCCTCGAGGCGCTCGCTCATGGAGCGCAGCCCCAGACCGGCGGGGGCGCCGTTCGGAAAGATGCTGCTCGGCGCCCCGCCGCCCGGCCACTGGCCGCGCTCGGGGAACGGCGCCGTCGTTATCGACCGCGACCCGCCAGAACGCAGGGTAGTCGGAGACCCTCACCCGCGCCGAGGAGGCCCGCCCGTGCCGCGCGGCATTGGTCAGGGCCTCGCGCACCACCGCGACGAGGCAGCGCGTCACCGCCGGCGGGGCGCCTCCTCCAGGGGGCAGTCGACCTCCACATGGCCGATGCCGCACCGCGAACCCAGCAGGTTGAGCGAGGTCGCCAGGTCCTCGCCCTCGTCGGACAGCGCGTGGACGGACCGGCGCATGGCGCTCAGGGCCCCGTCCAGCCCGCGGTCCAGCTCCGCCAGGTCGGCCGCGACGGCGGGCTCGCCCCGATGGGTGACGGCCAGGGCCTTGACCTGAAGGAGCAGGCGGGTCAGCAGGTGCCCGACGCCGTCGTGGATGTCGCGGGCGATGCGCGTGCGCTCGGCCAGGGCCGCGGCGCGCGTCTCGTGCTCCCGGGCCTCCTCAGGCGGGCGCGCGAGGGCCCGCAGTGCCACGACCTTCTCGTGCAGATCGTCCCTCATGGCGTGCAGGCGTCGCGCGCCGCCTCCCTCCCTGGGCGGTGCGCAGGGCCAGACGGGCCGCCAGGGCGCCACGACCGCGCCCGCCACCGCACTCCCCTGCGCCCGCGGCGCCCCGGGCCCGCACCACCAGGGACCACGGCAGCGGGGCGCAGCAGACCGCGAGCAGGCGGGCCTGCCGGGAAACCGAGGCCCACTGGCGCACCAGGTCGTAGACGACCAGCGGCGCCCACCGCCGAGGCCGCCCACGGGCAGCCGGCCAGCAGGTAGGAGGCAGGAAGGGCGATCGCCCCGCGCCGCCCGCGTCCGCCACCGCGCACAGCCCGCCGACGACGACGGCCAGGGAGGAGCCAGACGACCTCGGCCGCCCCGACGGCCCCCGCCGCAGGCGCCAGCGCCACGAGCAGGCACGCCCCCAGGACCGCGCCCCTGTCCGCCAGAACCCCTCACGCGGCGATTATCGGCGACGGGCGCCGCGAGCGCCGTCGGCGCGCGACGGGGCGATGACAGAAGTCATGCCCGGCGCCGCCGGGCCATGACAGCGGCACTCCGCCCGCCCGGGCGCGGACGCGAGCATGGACGCGCATCGCGCCACCGCGGAAGGAGACCACATGAACGACCTGGCCCCGCCCACGACCGACCGGGCCGACCGGGCGGTGACCATCGCTCCCCGGTCAAGCGCTACGGGGAGCTGATCGCGGTCGACGGGCTGTCGCTGGAGATCGGGCGGGGCGAGGTCCTCGGCCTGCTCGGCCCCAACGGCTCGGGCAAGACCACGACGATCAACTGCCTCCTCCAGCTGCTCACCCACGACAAGGGCGAGATCCGGGTGTTCGGCAGGCCCATGAGCGCCACCGCCTACGACCTCAAGCGCCGCATCGGCGTGGTGCCCCAGGAGGTGGCCGTCTTCGACGAGCTCACCGTGGCGGAGAACATCGACGCCTTCTGCGCCCTGTACGTGGGCGACCGCGCCTGGCGCCGCCGCCTGGTCGAGCGGCGATCGCCTTCGTCGACCTGGAGAAGTTCGCGAACTTCAGGCCCAAGAAGCTCTCCGGCGGCCTGCTGCGCCGGCTCAATATCGCCTGCGGCATCGCCCACGCCCCCGAGCTCATCATCTTCGACGAGCCCACCGTCGCCGTCGACCCCCAGTCCCGCAGCGCCATCCTTCAGGGCATCAGGCGCCTCAACGAGCGCGGCGCCACCATCATCTACACGAGCCACTACATGGAGGAGGTCGAGGAGCTGTGCCGCAGGATCGTCATCATGGACTGCGGCAGGCAGGTCGCCGCCGGCACCGCCGACGAGCTCAAGGCCATGATCGGCACCGGCGAGCGCATCCGCATCGAGGTCGTCGACCCCGTCCCGCTGGGCGAGGGGCCCCTGGAGTCCCTGCGCCGCCTGGAGCACGTGCGCCGCCTCCTGGCAGGCCCCGGGGCTCGTCGTCGAGTGCGCGCCCGGGGCGCACAACTCTCCGACGTCATGGGGGCGCTGGCCGGGCGGGCGCGACCTGCGGCCGGGTGACCTCCGAGCCCCCGACGCTCAACGACGTCTTCCTGGAGATCACCGGGCGCGCCCTGCGGGACGAGGCGGCCTGACATGAGAGCCGTCTTCGCCACCAGGTGCTCCGGCTCCTGCGCGACAAGGTCCTCCTGGTGTGGACGCTGGGCCTGCCCGATCGTCCCTGTCGCTCATGTTCATGGCGATGTTCTCGGCCTGGAGAGGGCCCTACGAGACCACCCCCATGAGCTTCGGCGTCGTCCAGGGACGAGGCTCACCGCTCGGCCCCCGGCCTGGACGCCCTCGTCGAGCGCGTCTCCGCCGCCGACGCCGACCCCGCCTCATCGCCGAGGTCGCCCACTCCACCGCGTCCGAGGCCGAGGCCGCCGCGAAGCGGGGCGACACCGCGGGCTACCTCGCCGTCGAGAACGGCGGCCCCGTGCTGCACGTGACGCAGGAGGGCGACGACGAGCCCTCGCTGAGGGTCCCTGCAGGGTGGTCATGGACCCTACGCCCAGACCCGGGCCCAGCGGGAGGCGGCCATCGCCGCCGGGGCGGCGCCCGAGCAGGTCGCCGGGCTCGAGGCGGCGCACGGCTTCACCCACCGGTCCCGGTGACGCGCACCCCGGTCAAAGCCCGCGACCCGCTACTACTTCGCGCTGCTCGCCTCGCCGCGGCGGCATGGGGCGACCGTCGCCCGTGCTCGCCGTGCAGGGCATCATGGCCGCCTCGCCCCTGGGCGCGCGGCGCACCATGGCGGGCCTGCCCCGCTGGAGAAAGTCCTCACGGCCGCGCTCGCGGCCTCGTGGGTGTGCGTCCTGGGCTGCCTGCTCATCGCCTTCGCCTTCATCGCCCTGGTCGTCGGGGTGGACTTCGGCCCGCACGCGCCCCTGTGCCTGGTGGCGATCGGCCTGACCGGCCTCATGTCGAGCGCGGCGGGCGCCGCCCTAGGAACGATCCGGAGAATGAGGATCGACATGGTCATTGCGATCACCGTCCTGCTGTCGCTGTTCACCGGGCTCTACGGGCCCGGCGCCCAGTCGCTGGCCGACGCCGTCGAGCGCGGCGCGCCCCTGCTGACCCGGGCCAACCCCCTGTGGCAGTGCGCGCATTGCTTCTACGGGCTGCTCTACTACGACTCCCTCGTCCCCTTCGCCCGCAGCTGCGCCGTCCTGACGGGCATGGCGGGCCTGTTCCCTCGCCATCGCCCTGATCCGCGCCAGGAGGATGAGCCATGAGCACCTTTAAGACGTCGCTGAGGATCGTGGCGGCCCACTGGATGTACGTCCTGGTCTACCTGGTCTGGCTGTCCATGCTCGGCCTGCTCACCGGCGTCGCCCAGAGCGGGGACGCGTCCGACCGGGTCGAGGAGACGACGGTGAGCGTGGCCGTCATCGACCGCGACGGGTCGACGATCTCGCAGGGGATCAAGCGCTACGTCGAGTCCGTGGGCGAGGCGCGGGACCTGGAGGACTCCGAGCGGGCCATGCAGGACGCCACCGCGCAGAACCGCATCGACTACATCCTCATCATCCCCGCCGGCTACGGGGAGGAGGTCCGGCGGGCCGCGCGCGCAGGAGGCGAGCCGCCGCGGATGGACAGCGTCATCGGATACGAGTCGGCCTCGGGCGCGCTCATGAACGTGCGCATCGACTCCTATGCGGGCCAGGTCGTCGACTACCTGTCCGCCGTCACCGAGGACCCGGCCCGGGCCGTCGCCCTGGCCGATGACACGACGGCCCGCTCCGTCCCGGCGCGGCGGATCGCCCGGGACGCCGCGCCGCTGCCCCGCAGCCTCGCCGTCTACGCCCAGTTCTCCCTCTACCCGCTGGTGGCCTTCGCCGTCGTGGCCATCTCGGCGCTCATGACGGCGCTGGGGCGCCGGGCGGTCCGCTCCCGCCTGGCCGCCGCCCCGGTGAGCGGCTGCTCGCGCAGCCTCGGGCTGCTGGGCGCCTGCCTGGTCATCGGCGCGGTCGGATGGCTGTGGATCTTCGGGCTCCGATCGCGGTCTTCGGCGCCGGCTCCGTGACGGCCTCGGCGCCCCTGCTGGGAGTCGTCGGGGCGGCCCTGGGCGCCTACGCGCTCGTGGCGGTGGCCGTGGGCTTCCTCATCGGACAGATCGGCCTGGGGCGCAGCGCGGCGAACGCGGTGGCCAATATCGGCGGCATGGCGCTGTCCTTCATCGCCGGGGCGTGGGTCCCCAGCGGCTGGCTGCCCGACGCCGTCGTCGCCGTCTCCCGCTTCACGCCCGGCTACTGGGCGGTCCGGGCGATCTCGGGCGCACACCGCCGCCTCGATGTCCGCCGACGCCATCGGCCCCTGCTGGCCGACTGCGGCGTGTGCGCCCTGTTCGCGCTCGCCATCGCCTGCGCGGGCATGGCGGTGGCCGCACCAGGCGCGGTCGTCGCTGTGGGCGGCGGCCCGCGCCGCGAGGGGCTCAGCGCCGCTCGGTCGTCGCTCGTGCCGTGGGCGTAGACAGCGGGCCCGGCGCCGACCCGCCCCGGGCGCGCCCGGCCCTTCCCGCATCCCGCCGCCCCGGAACTCATGGGCGCAGGCAGGCCAGCGGAATGACGAGGACGCCGTCGTCGCGGCGGTATGCGGTGGCGCCCGCGGTGACCACGGCGAGGAAGGACGGCTCGCCCATGCGATCCGCGTCCACGCGCTCACGCAGCCGCCTCAGGTGAGTCGCGGCCTCATCGAGCTGACGGCTGCCGAGCTCGACCTCGATCGGAGCCCACCGTCCCGTCCGCGAGGACGATGACGGCGTCCGCCTCCAGCCCGGTCTTGTCCCGGTAGTGGAAGACGGTCCCGTCGATCGCCTCGGCGTAGACCCGCAGATCGCGCACGCACAGCGACTCGAACTGCAGTCCGAAGGTCTCGAAGTCGCGGAGCAGGTCGGCGGGCGTCCAGCGCATGACTGCGGCGCCGATCGACGGATCGACGAAGTGGCGGGTCGGGCTTGTGCGAATCGCGGTCTTGGAGCGAAGCGCGGGATTCCACGCCGGCAGGTCCTCCACGACGTAGGCGCGGGAGAGGGCGTCGAGATAGTCGCTGACCGTGTTGGGCGCCATGGCGCCGTCGTTGACGGCCAGGTCCGCCGCGATCGTCGTCTGCGAGGCCCTGGGTGGAGACGTGACGGGCGTAGGCGCGCATGAGCGCGCGCATACGAGTCGAGTTCCGCAAGACGCCGTCCATGCGGGCGACGTCGGAGTCTATGAGGCCCTCGACATGGGTCCGCGCCAGGCGACCGGGGACTGGCGCAGCACCCGCCGTGACGGCGGCGGGCCATCCCCGCGGCACAGGACCCGGGCGATGTCCTCGACGTCGAGCGGGGCGACGTCGGCGACCTCCTCCTCTCCGTCGAAGAGACGCTGCAAGAGATCCGACCGCTGGAGTCCTCCGACTCGAAGAGAGTCATGGTCCGCATGACCATGGGGGCGATCCTCCCGACGCCGGAGTGCGCCCCGCCGACGGTGGGCGTTGACGAGCCGGTGAGAATGAACTGCCCCGGCTCCCCGCGGAGGTCGACGGCGAAGCGGACGGCGTCCCACAACTGCGGCGCCATCTGCCACTCGTCGATGAGCCGGGGCGTTCGCCCCTCCAGAAGCGCCGAGGGCTTGGCATCGGCGAGTGCGAGTAGGACGCACTGCGATCAGGGATCCTGGAGGTAGACGATGCTGGCGGCCTGCTGCAGGGATGTCGCCGTCTTACCGCACCACTTGGGCCCCTTCACCTGCACCGCGCCGCTGACGGCGAGAGCCTCGGCGAGCACGCCATCGGCGATCCTGGCCATATAACGCGCAGGCACCATCGACGCTCCTCAACCGAGAACACTGCTGTTTCGCGAAGAAGTCTACCTCATTGCGTGAGTTGGACCGGTTCCGTTGCGTGAGTTGGACCGGTTCCGTTGCGCGAGTCGGACCGGTCGCTCGGACGGGCGGAGGCCTGAGTGGGACACGGCCCGATGCCGACGTGGCCAATATCATTGTGCCGCCCTCGGGACAGCCTGAGCCCTCTCCCCGGCGCCGTCAGGGAGGGTCGGCCCTACGATGACGCGAGCAGACCGGGCCCGGAGGAACGCCGCCCGGGACATCGGCGGCCCGCGGAGCCGCAACGCGAACGACGCGAAGGAGACGCATGTCCACCACGTCCAAGGCCCTCAGGTCATTGGCGGCGCGGCGCTCGTCGCGGGCGCCTTCACCGCCTTCTCCCGCCTGCGCTACCGGCGCTCGGCGGCGACGACCCTGGCCGAGTACACCGTGCTGCCGACCAAGGCGCTCAAGTCCCGCATACCGGTGACCGACTGGATCGCGCGGGCGGCGGGCCGGCCCGAGCCCGCCGGGCGCTGTCCTCCCCTTCTGGTCGCGGTCCCACTACGACGTCGAGGGCGCGAGGACGACGGCATGCCCGTCTACTACGTCAGGCCGTACGCGCCGTCGGACACCGTGGTCGTCTCACCTTCACGGCGGCGGCTACGTCACCACGGCGTCCCCTGGGCCAGTCCCTGCTCATCGACAACCTCACCCGCCGCACGGGCGCCGACTTCATCGTGCCGCTCTGCCGCTGGCGCCCCATCACACGTGGCAGGAGGCGCACCGGCTCGTGCTGGACCCGTGCGCGCACCCCTGTCCGACAACCCGGACAAGCGGATCATTCTCATGGGCGACAGCGCGGGCGGGGGCCTGGCCCTGGTCATCGCCCTGTCGCTGGCGGAGCGGGGCGTCCGCCAGCCCGACGAGCTGATCCTCCTGTCCCCCTGGGTGGACATCACCCACACGAACCCGGACATCGCCCGCTACGCCGACGTCGACCCCTCACTGGAGCCCGGTCCCGCTCACGGCCGTGGGCGAGTCGTGGGCGGGCGGCACGCCCACGAGCGACTGGCACCTGTCCCCCATCAACGGGGACCTGTCCGCGCTGCACCGGGTCACCACCTTCGTGGGCAGCCGGGAGATCTTCCTGCCCGACAATGCGCTCCTCCACGACAGGCTCGTGGAGGCCCGGCGTCCACCCGACCTGCACGTGGGGAGAATCTCAACCACGTCTCACCCGATGCTCCCCTCCCCCGAGGGGCGCCAGCCCGCCACGAGATCATCCGGATCATCTCCGACCGCAGGGGCTCCCGGGCGCCGACGCCGCCCGCCGCCCGCTGAGGCGTCCGGCCCCGCTCAGATCGACCAGACCGGGATCGCCTCACGTCGGCCGTCAGGGGTAGGCCTCCCGGGTCTGGCAGATGACGGCGCCCGCGCCGACGTCGTAGTCGCCCACGTCGTCGAGGACGGAGAATCCGGCCGCGACCGCGCGGTCCACCGTCGCCGCCGTTTTGATTTCGACGGGATGGAGCACACGGCCCTCCTGGATGACCAGGTCGATCTCCCGCTTGCGGGCATCCCGGTAGAAGCGCACGTTCCTGGCGTCGCCGCCGGCGTTGAGGTGCGACTTGACGACCTCGCCGACGACGAAGGTCTCGAACATGTGGCCCGCCATCGCCCCCCTGCGCAGGGTCTGCGCCGTGTTCCACCCCAGCAGGTGGCAGGCCAGTCCCGTGTCCGTGAAGTAGAGCTGGGCGTCTTGGCCAGGCGCTTGACGGCGTTGGACCACAGCGGGCGCAGCAGCCGCACCACGCCGGAGGCCCGCAGGACGGACAGCCAGCCCTGCGCCGTCTTGGCGTCGACCCCGGCGTCCCGGGCGAGATCACTGCGGTTGACGAGCCCGCCCGTGCGCGCGGCGCAGGCCACGAGGAAGCGGTAGAAGCTCTCCTCGTCCTTGACCCGGATGAGATCGCGCACGTCCCGTTCGAGATAGGTGCGCACGTATCCCGTGTAGAAGGCGTCCCAGGACACCGAGGCGTCCATGAGCCGGGGCATGGATCCGCGGTGGATCGTGGCCCACAGGTCGAGGTCCTCGGGAGGATCGCGCCTGGCGCCGTCCGCGCCCGGCGTCGGGACGTAGGGGCCCCGTCCCCCGCAGCCGGTGAACTCCCGCAGGGACATGCCCGTCATCTCCAGGACCGCGACCCGTCCCGCGAGCGACTCGCTGACGCCCTGCATGAGATGGAAGGTCTGGGAGCCGGTCAGCACCACGAGTCCCGTCTCATCGGACCGGTCGACGAGGAACTTGACCTGCTGGAACAGTCCGGGCGCCCGCTGAACCTCGTCGATGGCCACGGGCGGGCGGTTGGCGTCGAAGAAGAGCGCCGGGTCCTCCCGGGCGAGCACGCCGCCCGGGGGTCGTCGAGCGTCACGTAGCGGAAGCCTCCGGGCAGCACGTGCTGGAGCATCGTGGTCTTGCCGACCTGGCGCGCCCCGGTGATCAGCACCACCTGAACTGTCCCCATGAGGGATCTCAGCGTCGCCTCGACCTCCCGGCGCCTGTACCGCACGACCGGCTCTCCTCCCGGTATGTCCCCACATTAGGTGTGAAAATATGGAGTTCAACTCCGGATTTTCACGGGGCGCCGTCGTCCTGCGCGTCCCGGCCCGCCGTCCCGCGCGCCCCGCCCGGCAGCAGCTCGGGGACGCTCCTGACGCCGAGCCGGAGCAGCGCCGTCGCCGTGTCGACTATGAAGTCCTTCGTCTCGGGGTCCAGGTCCGCGAACGCCCGCGCGGCGGTGGGGATATTGCGGCGCCAGTCGGCCCGCAGCTCGCGCGTGGTGCGCACCCGGCTCGCCTCGACGACCGAGTACAGGGTGTCGATGAACCGCTCCCGCTCCTCGTTCGTGCGACTGCTCAGCCAGGCGCTGATGGCGGCGTCGAGGTAGCGGGCGTCGGGCGCCAGGTCGTCCAGGTAGACGAAGTCCCGTCCGTCGACCCGCCAGGAGAACGGGTCGTGCTGCCAGATGAGCAGGCGGTTGCTCTTCACGACGCGGAACCTCCTGCTGCTCCAGGAGCATCCCCACGAGGGAGGACTGGGGCAGGGGTCTTGTCGATGCGCGGCGCCACGTTCGCGAATCCCCGGTGGCCAGGAACTCGGGAGGAAGCCCGGGCCGTCGTGGAGAAGACCCTCGTAATGCGCCCGCCGACGTCGGCCGGGACGCTCGCCGCCGCGTAGACGGCGAGATTGCCGCCCTTGGAGTGGCCCCCGACGACGAGCTCGCCGTCGAGACGGCCCGCGACGTCGGCCAGGTGGCGCGCCGCCGCGACCTGGGAGGGCACGGGCAGCGGAAGGACAGGTTGAAGTCCTCCTTCCAGCCCACGAGCGTGGAGTCCGTGCCCGGAACGCGACGTAGGACAGGTCGTCCGTCAGCCGGAACGTCACGGCGGCGAACTGCTTCGGCCCGCACGTCCGTGGACTCGACGTGGCCGACGACGCGCACGTCGCGCAGCCGCGGACTGGCGGCCGCGGCGGCCAGCAGGCAGGCCGTCCTCCTCGCTCCACATGCCCGCGAAGCAGTCCCCGAAGTACTCGGCCCGGTGCAGGTCCGCCAGGCGCACGCCGTCCACCCGCGGATCCCGGCCACGACTCGTCCGCGTCCGCGGGGATCCGCAGGTACGCCATCCAGGACAGGATCAGGCTGTCCATCGCGCACAGCCCGCGCCGGAGAACGTCTCGAGCTCCCCGGCGCGCGTAGTCGAGCATATTGCCCGCGCGGGCGCCGCCGTGCCGGCTCGACGGCCCGCCCGCCCCGGACCGGTCGGCGCTCACTCCCACTCGATGGTGCCGAGGGGCTTGGAGGTGCAGTCGAGCACCACCCGGTTGACCTCGGGCACGGCGTTGGTGATGCGCGTGGAGATGCGCGCCAGCACGTCGTGGGGCAGGCGCGCCCAGTCCGCCGTCATGGCGTCCTCGCTGGACACCGGCCGCAGCACGATGGGGTGGCCGTAGGTGCGCCCGTCGCCCCTGCACGCCCACGCTCCTGATATCGGCCAGCAGCACCACCGGGCACTGCCAGATCCCTCGTCGAGCCCCGCGGCGGTCAGCTCCTCGCGGGCGATGGCGTCGGCCGCCCGCAGGATGCGCAGGTTCTCGGCCGTCACCTCGCCGATAATGCGGATGCCCAGGCCCGGGCCGGGGAAGGGCTGGCGCGCCACGATCCCCTCCGGCACGCCCAGCTCGCGGCCGATGGCGCGCACCTCGTCCTTGAACAGGGTGCGCAGCGGCTCGATGAGCTCGAAGTCGAGGTCCTCGGGCAGACCGCCCACATTGTGGTGGCTCTTGATATTGGCTGCGCCTGACCGCCGCCGGACTCGACGACGTCGGGGTAGAGCGTGCCCTGGACCAGGGAAGTGATCCGGCCCCCGGCCGCGCCGACCTCCTCCACGACGCGCGCTGGGCCGCCTCGAAGGAGCGGATGAACTCGGCCGATGATCTTGCGCTTGGTCTCGGGGTCCTTCACCCCGCCAGCGCCGCCAGGAACCGCTCGGACTCGTCGACGGCGATGACGCGGATGCCCATGCCCCGGGCGTAGTCGTGCTCGACCTGCTCCCTCTCGCCGGCGCGCAGCAGACCGTGGTCGACGAAGATGCAGGTGAGCCGGTCCCGATCGGCCCGGTGGACGAGGGCGGCGGCCACGGAGGAGTCGACGCCGCCGGACAGGCCGCAGATGACGTGGGCCTCGCCCACCCGCTCGCGGATGGCGGCGACCTGCTCGTCGATGATGGAGCCGGGGGTCCACGTCGGCGCGATGCCGGCGCCGTCGTGCAGGAAGTTGGCCAGGACGGCCCGCCCGTACTCGGAGTGGAGGACCTCGGGATGCCACTGGAGGCCGAACAGGCGGCGCGAGCGGTCCTCGAAGGCGGCGACGGGGGTCTGCTCGGTGGAGGCGGTGACGACGAAGCCCGCCGGCGCGGTCTGGACGGCGTCGCCGTGGCTCATCCACACGGTCTGCCGCGCGGGCGTTCCGGCGAACAGGCGGGAGGCGGTGTCGACGTCGGCCCCGGTGCGCCCGTACTGCGGGTGCCGGTGCGCTCGACCACGCCGCCCAGAGCCGGGCCATGACCTGGAAGCCGTAGCAGATGCCCAGCACCGGCACCCCGGCGTCGAAGACGGCCGGGTCCATGCCGGGGGCGCCCTCGGCGTAGACCGACGCCGGGCCGCCGGAGAGGATGATGGCGGCGGGGCGGGCGGCGAGCATGGCCTCCGCCGTCATGGTGTGCGGGACGATCTCGGAGTAGACGCGGGCCTCGCGCACGCGGCGGGCGATGAGCTGGGCGTACTGGGCGCCGAAGTCGACGACGAGGACCGGGCCGGGGGCCCGCCCTCACGCGCTTCGGGGGCGGGACTGGTCGGGTGGTCGTCACGCGCCCAGGATAGCGGCGACCGCGCGCCCACCGGCACGTGACACGACTATCACCCTTTTGTCTGTACATGGTGGACCCGCCCTCCTAACCTCGTGCGCGCCGGGGTCTTGCGCGCCGTCCGCCACTCCGCTATATCTGTCATTACAAAGTGATCATCATGGCGGGCGCGCTGCAGCACCCGCGGACCCGAATTCCACGTCGTCGGGGACGGGTCCGGTCGCGGCGGACGACCGGGCCGGGCGTCGAATGTATGATGGAACGCCCCATCGCCTTCGAGGGAAGCTCCATGCCCGCCACACCGTTCCGGCCCGACATCCCCATCGATCGCACGAGCGGGACCCCCTCTACAGCCAGATCGCGGAGGCCCTGGCGACCCTCATCCTCGACGGCGCGCTGGAGCCCGGGACCCGGCTCGAGACGAGGTCTCCATGGCCCGGCGCCTGGAGGTGTCGCGCCCGACCGCTCGGCAGGCGCTCCAGCGCCTGGTCGACCGCGGCCTCATCTCGCGGCGGCGCGGGGCGGGGACCGTGGTCACCTCCCCCACGTGCGCAGGCCCATGGAGCTGTCGAGCCTCTTCTCGACCTGACCAGGAACGGGCACGAGGTGTCCACGACGATCATCGAGTACTCCATGCACCCGGCCGACGAGGAGGAGGCCGAGCACCTGGGCGTCGAGCCGGGCGCCGGCGTGACGAGGATCCGGCGCCTGCGCCGCGCCGACGGCGAGCCGATCGCCCTCGTGGACAACCTCCTGCCGGTGGCGATCGCCCCCTCCTACGAGGATCTGGAGCGGGAAGGGCTCTACAACCTGCTGCGCGCACGGGGCGCGGTGCCGGCCACCGCCGTCCAGCGCGTCGGCGCGCGCAACGCGACGGCCGCCGAGGCCGAGGCCCTCGGCGAGAAGCGCCGGGCGGCCCTGCTGACCGTCACCCGCACCGCCTACGACGCCTCGGGGGCCGTCATCGAGCACGGCGCGCACCTCTACCGGGCCTCGCGGTACTCCTTCGAGACCAAGCTGTTCAGCGCGTAGGCGCTGGCCGGGCTGGCGGGACGGTCCCGACAAGAAGAGGACCGCGGCACGCTTTGTCTGGACAAATCGTTGACATTTGCGCTCCGCCCCGGTTGAATGTGGGGTCACGGGCCACACCCGGCGAGGACGCCACCCGCGGCCGCACCCCACGGAGAGAGCAGTTGATGAGCATCGAATACACGCCCGGCCCACTTCTCACGGCCACCCGCACCACGCCGACCGTCCTGTGGAACGACTCCGCCGACCCCGACGAGCTGCGCCAGTCGATCTCCTTCGGCTGCGTGGGCGCCACCTGCAACCCCACCATCGCCTACACCTGCATCAACCAGAAGAAGGAGCGCCGGCTGCCGCGCATCGCCGAGCCCGTCGCCCCGCGGATCATGAAGACGCTGCTGTCCATCCCCGAGTTCGTGCGCGCCTACGAGCCCGACGGCATGACCCGGAGGAGTTCGACACCTACGGCGCCACCGTGCGCACCCTGCGCGGCTTCCTCCAGGCCGACGCCGACCTGGACGCGCTGGTGCGCGACGTCATCATGCCCCAGCCGTGAGCCCGACCCCTCAAGGAGATCCCGACATGCTCAACATCGCCGTCATCGGCGGCTCGCCCGCCCCGCTGCACATCCCCACCTGCTGGCCGCCGCCAGGGCCGGCGAGGCGGTCCCTGTGCGAAGCCCATCGCCCTGGACATGAAAGGACGTCGAGGCGGCCTGCTCCGAACTCGACGCCGTCGAGGCGCCTGTCATGTTCGGCTTCAACCGCCGCTTCGACCCCACCACTACCCGCCCACCACTACAACCCCGCAGGGCGCCGTCGCCGCAGGTCTGAGAGGAGACCCCTATGTCACAGGGAGTCACAACGTCCCTGCGCGAGCTCACCAGGGAAAGAGCTCAATGAGGCGGTGGCCAGGGACCCCGGCCTCGGGCAAGCACTGCGGGCGTCGTCGCCATCGCCGCCGTGGCCACGCTCGGCTCACTGCTTCGGCTACGACACCGGCGTCATCTCCGGCGCCCCTGCCGTACATGTACATGCCCCACGCCGCCAAGGGCCTCCAGCTGACCGCGCTCGAGGAGGGGGCCATCGGCGGCACCCTCCTGGTCGGGGCCGCCATGGGCGCGCTGCTGGGCGGGCTCATGTCGGACCGCTGGGGCCGGCGCCACAACATCACGGTCCTGGCCGCCCTGTTCTTCATCGGCGCGATCGGAACCACCATCGCCCCAACGTGTGGGTCGCGTACCCCTTCCGCGTCGTCCTGGGCTTCGCCGTCGGAGCCGCCTCCGCGACCGTCCCCGTCTACCTGGCGGAAACGGCGCCCAAGCGCATCCGCGGCTCCATCGTGGCCATCGACCAGCTCATGATCGTCACCGGCCAGCTGCTCGCCTTCTCGATGAACGCCATCATCAACTCCATCCAGGGCGGCCCGAGGATCACCATCGCCGACGACCCCAGCGGACGCTTCTCGCCGGGCACCTACGTCTTCGACGAGATCACCGGGCTCCAGGCCTCCAAGGGCGGCCCGATGAGCGCGACCGACTACCACGCCTTCCTCGACCAGCTGAGCATCGGCGCTGCAACGGCCAGGCCTGGCGCTACATGCTCGTCCTGTGCTCCATCCCGGCCGTGGCCCTGTGGATCGGCATCCGCCTCATGCCCGAGTCCTCGCGCTGGTACCTGGCCAAGGAGCGCCTCCACGACGCCATCGGGTCCCTCAAGCGCGTGCGCGTGCCCGAGAAGGACGGCCCCATCGAGGACGAGATCATGGAGATGGTCGAGGCCCGCCGGCGCGAGAAGGAGGAGGAGTCCCAGCGCAGGATTCGGCCATGTCATGGCCACGCCATGGCTGCGCAAGCTGCTCCTGGTCGGCATCTTCCCTGGCCATCGTCAACCAGACCACCGGCGTCAACACCGTCATGTACTACGCCCCAAGGTGCTGGAGTACGCCGGCATGTCCACCTCGGCCTCCATCACCGCGCAGGTGGCCAACGGCGTCATGTCGGTGATCGGCTCGTCCCTCGGCATCTGGCTCATCCTGAAGTTCCGCCGTCGCCAGGTGCTCATCGCCGACGTCATCGGCGTGGGCATCACCCCTGCTGGGCATCGCCGCGACCTTCCAGTTCTTCATCGCCCCGCACATGGCCGACCACACCGCCCCGCCCGCCTGGGCCGCCCACCTCATCCTGGGGCTCATGGCCGTCTTCATGCTCATCGTGCAGTCCTCCAACGGCACCATCGTGTGGACGATGATGGGCGAGATCTTCCCGGCCAACGTCCGCGGCATCATGAACGGCACGGCGATCTTCTGCGTGTGGACCGCCAACGCCATCATCACCTGGACCTTCCCGCACATGATGGAGACCCTGGGCGGCGCACCACCCACACCATCTACGGCGCGCTCAACCTGGTCATCGCCGTCATCCTGTTCAAGATCATGCCGGAGACCAAGGACAAGTCCCTGGAGGAGATCGAGGTCGAGATGGAGAGGCGCTACTCCTGACCCCGGCTCCGACGCACGCGCTCCCGGAGGAAGTCCCAGATCAGGACGAAGTCCTGCTGCCAGGTCCGTTGCACGGGCCGGCCGTCCGGCACGGACGCGGGCACTCGCCTCCCGGGGGCGCATCGACGCCCGCGGCATCGTCATCGTCGCGCAGTGGTTCTCCTCCTTCATCGTGCTGACCATCGTCTCCGCCCTGCCCCTGCTGCGGTAGCGGGCGGCGGCCCCGGGCCCCGGAGCGGCCCCGTGTGCCCGTTCCCACAGTCGCGAAGCGCGATAGCCGCGGGCCTTCGGCCGCGCGCGGGCGCCGCACGGGGCACAATCGGGTGGAGCGGCGCCGGGGGAGCCGGCGCGGCACTCGACGTCGAGACGCGGAAGGGACCCACACCGTGGCGCGCAGCATCTACATCGCCTCCCCCAATGCCGGAACCGGCAAATCGACCGTGGCCCTGGGCCTGATCGTCTGCCTCACGAAGGTGGTCGCGAAGGTGGGCGTCTTCCGCCCCTTCGTCGACTCGCGCGACGAGGACCCCTTCCTCAACCTCCTCCTGGCCCGCTCGGGCTCGGCCACGCCCGGCCGCGCAGTGCATCGGCGTGACCTGGGACGAGTACCACGCCGCCCCCGAGGAGTCCCTGTCGCGCATCGTCGACGCCTACCGGGCCATGGCCCGCGACCACGACGTGGTCATTATCGACGGCTCGGACTTCACCGACGTCGCGGGCACCCCGAGCTGGACCTCAATCGCGCGTGGCCGCCAACATCGGCGTGCCGGTGCTGCTGGTCGTCTCCGGCCGGGGCGCCCTCGAGGACGTGCGCGCCAGCGTCGAGGTCTCCGTGGCCGAGATCGCCGAGGACCACGCCCGCACCGTGGCCGTCATCGCCAACCGGTGCCCCTGCCGCCGCCCGCGGGGCGGTGGCCGCCGCCCTGTCCGGGATCGAGGGCCTGACCGTCACCACCCTGCCCGAGGTCCCGCTGCTGTCGGCGCCCAGCGTGCGCGAGGATCGCCGACGCCGTCGAGGGCACCCTCATCGCCCGACGACGCGGCCCTCCCTCGAGCGCGAGGCGGAGGGCGTGCTCGTGGCCGCCATGGACGTCTCCCACGTCCTGGAGCGCCTGGCCGAGGGCAGGTCGTCATCGTCCCCGCCGACCGCTCCGCCGTCATCATCTCCCTGGCCGCCGCCCACGCCTCGACCGGCTTTCCCCAACCTGGCCGGCCTCGTCCTCAACGGCGGCTTCCGGGTCGCCCCGCACGTGCTCAAGCTCATCCGCGGCCTGGAGCAGCCCCTGCCGGTCATCACCTCGCCGCTGAACACCTTCGCGGCCGCCTCGGTGGCCGGCTCGCTGCGCGGCAGGCTCGGCAGGGCCTCCGAGCACAAGCTCGACGTCGCCGTGACCACCTTCGAGCAGGAGACGGACCTGGGGGCCCTCCTGGCGACCCTGGAGGTCGAGCCCAGCGATGTGGTCACCCCCATCATGTTCCAGGCCGAGCTCGTCGAGCACGCCCGCGCCGTCCGCAAGACGATCGTGCTGCCCGAGTCCGACGACGACCGCATCCTGCGCGCGGCCGACGCCATTATGCGCCGGGGCATCGCCGACATCGTCCTGCTGGGCGACGAGACGACCGTGCGCGCCCGCGCCGCCGAGCTGGGCCTGAACATCTCCGCGGCCCGCGTCGTGTCCACCTCCGACCCCGCCCTGAGCGAGAAGTACGCCGCCGAGTTCGCCCGCCTGCGCGCCAAGAAGGGCGTCACCCTGGAGCAGGCCCGCGAGAGGATCCAGGACGTGTCCTACTTCGGCACCATGATGGTGCACATGGGCGACGCCGACGGCATGGTCTCGGGCGCGGCCCACACCACCGCCCACACGATCGTGCCCTCCTTCCAGATCATCAAGACCAGGCCGGGCACCTCGATCGTCTCCTCCGTGTTCCTCATGCTCCTGGAGGACCGGGTCCTGGTCTACGGCGACTGCGCCGTCAACCCCGAGCCCACCGCCGAGCAGCTGGCCGACATCGCCATCTCCAGCGCCGCCACCGCCCGCCAGTTCGGCGTCGAGCCGCGCGTGGCCATGCTGTCCTTCTCCACCGGCACCTCGGGCAAGGGCGCGGACGTGGACAAGGTCCGCCGGGCCACCGAGCTGGTGCGCGCTAAGGCGCCCGAGCTGGCCGTCGAGGGCTCCCATCCAGTACGACGCCGCCATCGACCCGACCGTCGCCGCCAAGAAGGCCCCCGAGTCCGCCGTCGCCGGGCGGGCCAACGTCTTCATCTTCCCGGACCTGTCCAGCGGCAATATCGGCTACAAGGCGGTGCAGCGCTCCTCGGGCGCCGTCGCCGTGGGCCCGGTCCTCCAGGGCCTGAACAAGCCGGTCAACGACCTGTCCCGCGGGGCCCTGGTCGAGGACATCATCAACACCGTCGCCATCACCGCCGTCCCAGGCGCAGGGCTGAGCGCCGCGGCGCCGCCGGGCCCGCCCGCGCCGTCGGAGGCCCCTCCGCCGTCCGGCCCGCGCCCGCCGTCCGCGCCGTCGGACCGCACCGCCGACCACCCACCGAAAGGCTCTTTCCGTCCATGACCACCCGCACCGTCCTCGTCATCAACTCCGGCTCCTCCTCCATCAAGTACCAGCTGGTCGACCCCGACTCCGGCGCCTCCCTGGCCTCCGGGCTCGTCGAGCGCATCGGGGAGGAGACGGGCGCCATCACCCACAGGCACGACGGCGAGAGGTTCGAGCTCGTCGAGCCGGTCCCCGACCACGGCTTCTGGCCTGGCCGAGGTCCTGCGGATCTTCGCCGAGCAGGGACCCGACCTCGACGAGGCCAATATCGTCGCCGTCGGCCACCGCGTCGTCCAGGGCGGGCACTACTTCTCCGGCCCCGCCCTCGTCGACGACGACGTCGTGGCCAAGATCGAGGAGCTCGTGCCGCTGGGCCCGCTGCACAACCCGGCCCACCTCAAGGGCATCGAGGTGGCCCGCCGACTGCTCCCCGACGTCCCCCACGTCACCGTCTTCGACACCGCCTTCCCAGGACCTGCCCGAGGAGGCGGCCCGCTACGGCCTCAACCGCGAGATCGCGGACAAGTACTCGATCCGCCGCTACGGCTCCCACGGCACGAGCCACCACTCCGTGTCCGGCGAGGTCTCGGCGCTGCTCGGGCGCGACGACCTCAAGCAGATCGTCCTGCACCTGGGCAATGGCGCGTCCGTCTCCGCCGTCGTGGCCGGGCGCGCCGTCGAGACCTCCATGGGCCTGACCCCGCTGGAGGGCCTGGTCAGGGGCGGGCGCACCGGGGACATCGACCCGGCCGCCGTCTTCCACCTGGCCCGGGTGGCGGGGATGGGCATCGACGAGATCGACCGCCTGTTCAACCGCGAGTCGGGCATGAAGGGCCTGGCGGGGGACAACGACATGCGCGAGGTGTGGAAGCGCATCGACGCCCGGCGAGCAGGAGGCCCGCGACGCCATGGACATCTACCTCCACCGCCTGGTCAAGTACGTCGGCGCCTACACCGCCGTCATGGGCGGCCTGGACGTCCTGACCTTCACCGCCGGCATCGGCGAGAATGACGACCGGGTGCGCGCCGAGCTGTGCGGGCGCCTGGCCCATATGGGGATCCGCTTCGACGCCGGGGCCAACGCCGTGCGCGCCCGCGAGGCCCTGACCATCTCGACGCCTGAGTCCTCCGTGATCGTCGCGGTCGTGCCCACCAACGAGGAGCTGTCCATCGCCCGGCAGGCGCTCACCCTCATCTGACCGGGGTCTTCAGAAGAGGGCCGGCGGAGCCGGCTCGGCGCTCCGACCCGTGCCGTCGTTCCCGCCGCCGAATCCGACGGCGCCGAGGCCGCGCCCGCGCGGGTCCAGCCTGGCCCGCCCGCACCTCCGTCCCCCGCTGGTGGGCGGTGGCCGCGCGCGCGGGCGCGTGCGTCCGCGCCTCGTTGAGGGGTGGCCGGCATGCCGCACCCACTCGAAGCGCACCTTCTGCTCCCTGCAGCGCCTCGTCGAGCCGCTTCACGAGATCGTCGTTGAGCACCGGCCTGCCGTCGGCCTTGCGCCAGCCGCGCCGCTTCCAGCCCTTCATCCACCGGGTCAGGAGTTGATGACGTACTGGGAGTCGGCCTGGACGAGCAGGTCCTCCCGTCCGCGCTGTCGCCCGAGGCAGCCCAGGACGGCGGTGAGCTCGCTGCGGTTGTTGGTGGACCAGGGCCAGCCCCCGGCCGCCCCAGCAGCCCTCGTCCACGTGCCACGCCCACCCGCGGGGCCGGGGTCCCAGGGCGGACCCGTCCGCCGCCGCGATGATCGTCATGCCGCCCAGCCTACAGGGCTGCGGCGCGCCGGCCCGCACCGCGCGATGGGCCCGGGCGCTCAGCCGCTCAGCCTGGGAAGAGCCGTGACAGGCGGCCGCCAGCATGCTCACGGCGATGGCGGCCAGGATCATCCCAGCGAGCCGGGTCACAATGGTGCAGCGTGAGCGACATGTGCCGCCCTGATGGTGCTGGAGAAGTGCAGCACGGCGCCCAGCGCCCCCAGGACCAGGACGAGGGCGAGCACGACGGCGGCGATCCCCTCGCGCCGCCGGTCTGGGTGAACAGGACGATACGGTGGTGATGGTCCCGGGACCCACGATTATGGGGAAGGTCATGGGGTAGAAGGCGACGTCGTTGGCGACGGCGTAATCGGCGGCGGGCCTTCTCCGTCTTGCTGCCTCGTGCGCGCTCGCGCCGCGCCCGCTCAGCATGCCCAGCGCGATGGTGAGCAGGACCAGGCCGCCGGCGACCCGGAAGTCGTCGAGGCTGATCCCGAAAGCGCAGCAGGGCCGAGCGCTGACCGCGACCACCGCGCACATGAGGGCGCTGAACAGGGTCGTGCGCCAGGCGGTCCGCCGCTGCTGGGCCGGCTCCTGGCCGGCCGTCAGGGACAGGAAGAGCGGCAGGTTGACGAAGGGGTTCATAATGGCGAAGAAGGCACCAGAGCCTCGACGAGCAGGGTGAGGTCCATGACGCCATTGTGCCCCCTTCACGATCGTGGGGCGCGCACCCGCGGTGCGCGCCCCACGCCGGATGAGCGGGCGGTCCGCCCGCGGCGCCTCAGGCGTCCAGGTCGGTCTCGAGGAGGGCCTTGAGCTCCGCGAGGGCGCTCTCGGATCCGTCAGCCTCGGAGGTGAGGGTGACGACGTCGCCGTGACCGGCGCCCAGCGTCATAACGCCCAGGATGGAGGAGGCGTCGACGGGGGCGCCGCCCTCCTGGCGATGGTGAGCGGGACGCCCTTCTCGGCGACGGCCTTGACGAAGGTGGCGGCGGGCGGGCGCAGCCCGACCTGCGAAGCGATGGTGGCGGTGACCTGTGCCATGAGCGGCTCCTTTGAGATGAGAGGGCGGCACCTCGAGACCGTATGCGCCCCATGATTGACGCGCACCAGCTGGAGGGCTGGCGTCCTGACTGACAGTACCCGACGGGGCGGCCTCGTCGCAGGCGCATGGGCGGGCCGGTGCGATCCGATCGCGATCCGAACGCGCGCACCGGCTCGTCGCGCGCCGGGCGCTGCCCAGCTCGGGGCGTGGGGGCCAGGACGATGCCGACGCGCTGGAGCTCCTTGACGTCGGAGTAGCCGGTGGTCGCCAGGGTGCGGCGCAGGGCGCCGACGATATTGAGGGTGCCGTCCGCCCGGTCGGAGGGGCCGGCCAGGATCTCCTCCATGGTGCCCACGGTCCCCACGAAGGAGCGGTAGCCGCGCGGCAGGCGCCGTGGCGGGCCTCGGCGCCCAGTGGTAGCCGCCGGGCGCCTCGGCCGCCCGCGCCAGGGCGGCCCCGAGCATGACGGCGTCGGCCCCGCAGGCGATGGCCTTGACGACGTCCCCGGAGTTGCCCACCGAGCCGTCGGCGATGACGTGGACGTAGCGGCCCCCGGACTCGTCGAGGTAGTCGCGCCGGGCGGCGGCGACGTCGGCCACGGCGGTGGCTATGCGGCATGTGCGGCCCAGGACTGGCGGATCGAGGAGGGCGCCCCGCCCTGGCCCACGAGGACCGCGGCGGCGCCGGTGCGCATGAGGTGCAGGGCCGCGGTGCTAGGTGGTGACGCCGCCGACGACGACGGGGACGTCGAGCTCGTAGATGAAGCGCTTGAGGTTGAGTGGCCTCGACATTGCCGGACACGTGCTCGGCGGAGACCACCGAGCCGCGGATGACGAGCAGGTCGACGCCGGCCTCGACGACGGTGCGCCAGTGCCGCTGGGTCTGGGCGGGGCTGAGCCGGGCGGCCACGACGACGCCGGATCGGCGGATCTCGGCCAGGGCGCGCCGATGAGCTCGGGCGCACCGGCGGGCGGTAGACCTCTGCAGGACGCGGGTGGCCTCCTCGGGGGCGGCGGCGCGATGCGCCCCAGGCGTCGGCGGGGTCCTCGTAGCGGGTCCACAGGCCCTCCAGGTCGAGCACGCCGATGCCGCCCAGGCGCCTGACGAGCACGGCCGTGGCCGGGCTCCTGACCGAGTCCATGAGCCGCCATAACGGGCGAGGTCCACGTGGTAGGCGTCCACCTGCCAGCCCACCCGCACGTCCCGGGTCGTCGCGGCGTGCTGCGCGCGGCACGACGGCATGATGTCGTCGAAGGAGAGCCCGGCGGCCCGCTTTGGATCGCCCGATCTCGATCTCTGCGCTCATGGCGCGCGATGGTAGCGGCGGGCGGGGCCGGGGCCGGGGACCCGATTGATGTCGCAGGCGCGTGGCAGACTTCCGGCCATGACCACGCGCACGCCCTCACCGCCCCGAGCTGGGTCACCGGCCCCTCCGCTTCGACACCGAGACCACCGGCGTGGATCCGCTCAGGGGACCGCCTCGTCACCGCGGCGGTCGTCTCGTGCGGCCCCTCGGCGCCGATGGCGCCCGCGGCCGGACGTGCGCACCTGGCTGGCGGACCCGGCGTCGAGATCCCCGAGGCGGCGGCGGCCGTGCACGGCATCACCACCGAGCGCGCGGGCGGAGGGCCGCCCGCAGCCCAGGTGCTCGAGGAGGTCGCCGGGGCGCTGGCGGCGGCGATGGCTCGGGTCACGGTCGTCGCCTTCAACGCCTCCTTCGATCTGGACGCTGATGGAGCCGGGCTCGCCCGCCACGGGCTGCCCGGCCTGCGCGAGCGCCTGGGGCGCGGCGGTGGCGGGCGCGGGATCGGCCCGATCCTCGACCCCCTCGTCCTGGACCGGGCGGTGGACCGCTACCGCCGGGGCAAGCGCCGCCTGGGCGACCTGTGCGCGGTCTACGGGGTGCGGGTGGATGAGTCCCTGCACACCGCGGAGGTGGACGTGGAGGCCGCGCTCGACGTCCTGGAGGCCATGGTGCGGGCCCACCCCCGTTTGGGCTCCATGAGCCTGGAGGAATTGCAGGGCTTCCAGGTGCGGGCGCACCGGGAGTGGGCCGAGTCCTTCAACGCCTGGCTGGCGAGGAAGAACCCGCGCGCCGGGGCGGACCCGTCCTGGCCGCTGGCGAAGGAGCTCCGCGCACTCCGGTGACAACCGGCGGAAAATGCGTTACGCTTCACGTGTATATTTGTGTCCAACGAAGGAGCCGCGGTGCCCACTCATGAGCCTCGGGTATCGACACCGACTCGAACCATCAAGAAGACGTCAGCCGGTACCTACGTCGTCGTCCTAGTCTCAGCGGGTTTCCTCAGCGCCGCGCGTCAGACCAGCTCTACGGGAAGTCCTCGACCGCCTCAGCTCGTGGCTGGGGGCTCCTGCCGAGCCGAGCCCACTAGGGCTCCGCATCGGCAGGCGGTGTCCACGGGCGCGTCCGAGGAGACCAATGGAGCAGTCCGTCAGGAGCAGCCTCCTCGCCATCGGTGCACAATTCCTTCGCAAAAGGATCCGGCAGCAGAATGAATCGAGGACCTCGACGCCGGTGAATGAGTCCGCTGCGCCAGCACCCGGCCCGCTCCTCGATCCCGACACCGGGGAGTTCACCGGATCTGATGACGTGCTCATCGAGCGGTGCTCGCTCCAGGGCCTTCTCGTCAGGTACCGAGGACGATGGCAGCGGCGCATCGTCCAAAACCATCACCTCGAAGACGCTCAAACTCATCACGTCGGTCCGCATGAGCATCGACGTGTCCGGCGCTCGCTCGCGGTCATCCTCGATGAATGGGACATCGGGCGCCCACTCTACCGCCGTCTCCACCGGGATGCTGCCGGGCCCCATTCTCGGCATCGACGCGCGGGACGGGCGCGGCGCCACTCAGCATCGCCCGGCGCCACGAGAACAACGAGGCGACCACCTACCAGCTTCTCGCGGTCGCCTTATCGGCAGGGCGCCGCTCCGCCCCGGGCGCCGACCCGCCGCGCACGACTCGTGGGTTAGAAAGTCGCCGCGAAGACGGTTATCATACCTCAAGCACTGGGAAGACCCCTGAAACCGTCGCGAAGGAGTTCAGAGCAGATCGAGGGCATGCCGGACGACATCAAGAACTTCGCGATGTCCGCAGACTTCCTCAACGAACCTCGATTACCTCAAGCACTACTACACGCTCCACGTGGTCTCACACCTCGCGACGACGAGCACAGGGTCCGCGACGACGTTCTGAAGATCTCATGGCTCGAGCGCGCCGCCCGGACCAGGCTCGGAATAGGCGATGCACTCAGATCCGTATTCGTTTCCCGGCCCGTGGCCTACGCGATCGATCTCCCCTCTAACCGGATCCAAGCACGGCGGCACGCATATTCGCCTCTTATTGCACCCGAGGACCCGGAGATCGGGCGATTGGCCTCGCCTTCGGCGACCAGGAGATACCGCTGCTGCCGCAATCGACCGGCAGCGCGTCCGACTCGCGCCCGTACACGACGCCCCAGACCCTTTCCGATGATCATTCCAATCCCGCGGTCGAGTTGACGCGCAACAGGCGGCAGGCGGAGATCCTCGTCCATCCGCGGACCCTGACAGATCTGGAGAACAGGATAATCAATAAGAACAAGAATAACACATCAGATTCATCGCAGTGGGTGATGACCGCGACCTTCAATCCCGGACACCACAGGTTCCTGCTCCCGGTCGCCATCAATCTTATCGCCACGGTGGCCCTGCTCTGCCTCGCCACACCACTCTCATGGGGACCGCATCCGCCCCGACGCCCTCGACGGCATTCCTCTCGATGATCCCGCCCTGGTCACGATGTACTTCGCGAGTCGCGAGAGCACGCGATCGCGGGACAGTTCCACGCCTCGGGCGCATGCTCGTGACCTCTCCGCAGGAATCGCGCTTCTATACGCGGCCCTCGAGACCTACGACACGTCCCGGACGTCGATGCACTGCCTGCCCCTCGGGCATCCACTGAACCTGTGCGTGGGCGCGCGGACGTTCTTCGCGATCGTCATATCGGTCTGCTGCCTGTCCATCCTCCTATCTCGTCGTCCTGATGGTCTCGGTCAACGCCTCCCCATATCGACGCCTTCCGCCTCGGAAGAATCTGGCCGCCGCCCGGAACCTTCTTCCCGAGGAGCAGACGAAGAACGGCGCACTGCGTCGGAGACGACGCTCGCTCCACCGCCAGGGCGTCATATCCATGATCTTCATGACGCTGCTGGTGAGGCGGAACTTCGACGCTCCCCCTCCCGGATTCGATGAGTTATCGGCGTGGACATCGTGCTGTAACCGACGCGCCGCCGGCGCTCCGGCACGGAGCCCGGGCAGCGCCAGCCTCAGCCCCGCCCGGCGTGGTTGAGGGCCTCGACGGTCATCTGGACGTCGTGCGGGTGGGACTCGCTCGAGCCCGGCCGCGGTGATGCGCACGAACCGGCCGCGCTCCTTGAGCTCGGCGGCGACGGTGCGGGCGCCGACGTAGAGCATCGACTGGTGCAGCCCGCCGACGAGCTGGTGACGACGTCGGCCAGCGCGCCGGAGAAGGGCACCTGGCCCCTCGATGCCCTCGGGCACGATCTTGGAGTCGAGGCCACGTCCGCCTGGAAGTAGCGGTCCTGGAGTAGGGACGCGCGCCGCGCGAGCTCATGGCGCCCAGCGACCCCATGCCGCGGTAGCGTTCCACTGCTTGCCGTTGACGAACACGAGGTCGCCGGGCGACTCTGGTGCAGCCGGCCAGCAGGGAGCCGAGCATGACGGTGTCCGCCCCGGCCACGAGGGCCTTGGCGATGTCGCCGGAGTACTGCAGGCCGCCGTCGGCGATGAGCGGCACCCCGGCTGGCGCGCAGGCGCGGGCGGCCTCGTGGACGGCCGTGATCTGCGGGACGCCCACGCCGGCCACCACGCGGGTGGTGCAGATCGACCCCGGCCCCACGCCGACCTTGACGGCGTCGGCCCCGGCGTCGACGAGCGCCCGGGCGCCGTCGCGGGTGGCGACGTTCCCGCCGATGATCTCGATCCCGCGGAGGCCGGGTCGCCCCTCGAGGCGGGCGATCGTGTCCAGGGCGAGGCGCGCGCCGCCGTTGGCGGTGTCGACGACGATGACGTCCACTCCCGCCTCCGCCAGCGCGCCGCGCGCTCCCAGGTGTCCCCCAGTAGCCGACGGCGGCGCCCGACGAGGCGCCCTCCTCGTCCTTCGTGGCAGCAGGTACTGCTCGGTCTTGACAGAAGTCCTCGACGGTGATCAGGCCGGTGAGGCGGCCGGCGGCGTCGACGAGCGGGAGCTTCTCGATGCGGTGCTCGGCCAGGAGCCTTGGCGTCCTCGCGGGAGATGCCGGTGGGGCCGGTGATCAGGCGCTCGCGCGGGGTCATGCACTCGCGCACGGTGAGGAGCCCACTTCTCGGCGGGCACGAATCGCAGGTCGCGGTTGGTGATAATGCCGAGCAGGTTGCCCTCGGAGTCGACGACGGGCGGGCCCGGAGACCTTGTAGTGCCCGCACAGCCCGTCGAGCTGGGCGATGGTGGCCTGCGGGCCGATGGTCACCGGGTCGGAGACCATGCCGGACTCCGAGCGCTTGACGCGGCGGACCTGCTGGGCCTGGTCCTCGATGGACAGGGTTGCGGTGGAGGATGCCGATGCCGCCCTGGCGGAGCCATGGCGATAGCCATGTCGGACTCGGTGACGGTGTCCATGGCGGCGCTGGAGCAAGGGGTGGACAGGGAGATGCTCTTGGTCAGGCGCGAGGTCGTGTCGACCTCGGAGGGATGACGTCGGTGAGTCCGGGCGGCAGGAGGACGTCGTCGTAGGTCAGAGCGGTGGGGCGAAAAGGTCGGGGCTGGTGATCGAGTCGCTCCACGCCCGCATGGTAGGCGGGGGCAGGGGCGTCGCATCCTCGAGCCGGGGACGGCTCCGCCCTCCCGCCGCGGCCGGCGCCGGGGACCGACGGCGCGGATCGCATCCGACCTCGCCGCCGCACACTCCGCACGAGGAGTACCTATGTGGGCTGGAACGCAGTAGGCTATTCGTCTGAACGTCTGACGCTCGTCGAGGAGGGATCCGCGTCATGCCTGAACGTTCACGGCAGCCTGGCCCGATCACGGCGTTGTGGGAGTGGCGGTACCAGGGCGCCTGCCTGAGGGATGGACTCCTCGATCTTCTTCCATCCGGAGGGCGAGCGAGGTTCCCGGCGCAGGCGCGACGAAGCGCGAGCGTCGTGCGCCACCCTGCCCGGTCATCATCAGTGCCGCGAGCACGCCCTGGCCACCCACGAGCCCCTGCGGTGTGGGGCGGCCTGACCGAGGAGGAGCGGCGCCCAGATCGCGCGCCAGGGAGCAGCGCCATCGCGACCCGCCGGTCGCCTGAGGCCGGTGCGGGGCGGCTCACGGCCGCCGCCGGCGCCGTCCGAACCAGGGGCGGGCGGGGACGGAGGGCAGCGCTCTTCGTCCCCGCCCGCCCGGGACGCGTCACTTAGCGACGACGGCCAGGACGTCGCGCGCGGAGAGGATGAGATACTCCTCACCCTGGTACTTGATCTCGGTGCCGCCACTGAGTAGATGACCACGTCGCCCTCGGCGACGTCGACCAGAATGCGCTTGCCGGAGTCGTCCACGCGGCCGGGGCCCACGGCCAGACCTTGCCCTCCTGCGGCTTCTCCTTGGCGGTGTCCGGAATGACCAGGCCGGAGGCGGTGGTCTGCTCGGCCTCGAGCGTCTGGACGACGATGCGGTCCTCGAGGCGGCTTGATGGAGATCGCTGCAGTCTCCCCCTTCTCGCTTCTTCAGCGTACGAGTGGTAACTGGATCCGCGTCCTGACGGTGCCGGTCCGCCGTCGCGGGGGTCGGTCCGTCAGCGCCGAGGGCGCGTGCCGCGGGGCCGCACGGGCTCCGCGTCTGACGAGGATATGCGCGCGCCGTTAGCACTCAGTCAACGCGAGTGCCAGATCCGGCCCCTGGGTTCGCCGACGGTGCGCGGCGCTTCCCCGGCGGCCGCGAGCGCGGGCTCGCCGCCGCGGCGCGCCGCCCGTCAGGGCGCCCGGTGCGCCCGCGTCCAGGCGATCGCCTCCTCGACGCTCGTCTCGCGGCGGCCCAGGATCGGCTCGCGCCCGCTCAGCACGTCCCAGGCCGCCTTGACCGCCGCCGCCCGTTCCCTCAGCCAGCTGCGCACCCAGGTGCCCCGGTTGTTCCTCGCCAGGTGTCAGCCACCCCGCGGACCTCGACCCCCGCCGCCGGCACACCGACACGGCCCGCGGCTCGTGGAAGTCCTGGGTGACGATGATCGCCCGCGTCACGCCGAAGATCCGGCGCGCCCGCACGCAGGTGTCGTAGGTGTCAGCCCGCGTAGTCCAGGGCGATCGCCTCGGCGGGATCCCCGCGGCACCAGGTAGCGGCGCATGGCGACCGGTTCGTTGTAGTTCTCCACCGTTGTCCCCCGGACACGAATGGCCTCCACCCGTCTGGAGCGGTACAGCCGGGCGGCGGTGTCGAGTCGGTAGCGCAGCCACGGCGAGGGCTCGCCGGAGGGTGGACGGCGGCCCCTCAGGACGATGGCCACCGGGGCGGCGGCGGTGTCGTCCGCGCCCCCAGCTCTCGATCCGGCGGCGCTGGCGCCCCAGATCGAGACGTTGGCGGAGACGACGACGAGCACGACCAGGAGACGACGACACCGATCACCGCCCTCACCCTCCGCTGTCGGAACCACCGCGCCGCCTGCCGGAGCCACTGGGACCATGCAACCACGAGTACCGCCTTCCTGCCGGGCGCGCCGCCGCGGCGGATCCTCGCGGGCGCCCGGGCGCCGCCACTGTAGCCGCCGCACGGCGCGCGCCGGATGGCGGCGGTCCCTGCCTCCCACGCCGACCGCCTTCGGCGCGCGCGCCTGCAGGGCCGTGCCATGATCGAGCCGATGGATGACTCGACGCCCGCCGACCACCCTCGCTCAACTGCTCACCCGCAGGGGCTGGGCCCCTGCTGCGCTCCCCTGCCCGACTACGACGAGGCCGCCGCCCCGGCCCTGGGGAGGAGCTGCGCCCGGGGAATCCGGGTGATCTCGTGGCCGCCGCCCTGACCCAGCAGCGCCTGCGCGCCCGCGCCGCCGCCAAACTCGGGCCCTTCGCCTCCCAGATGCTCTTCACCCCCGACGGCCTGGAGCAGGCCAGTCGCCTGTCGGTGGCCGCGCACCACGCCGCCCGCTACGCGCGCGCGCCGGCGTCCGCCGCGTGGCCGACCTGGGCTGCGGCATCGGGGGCGACGCCATCGCCCTGGCCGGGCTGGGCCTGAGGGTGCTCGCCGTCGAGCGCGATGAGACGACGGCGGCCCTGGCCACGGTCAATCTCATGACCTTCGAGGACGTCGAGGTCCGCTGCGCCGACGCGCTCGCCGTCGACCTGGAGGCCGAGGGCGTCGACGCCGTCTTCGCCGACCCGCCCGGCGCCGTGCCGGGCGGCGCATCGCCGATCCCGAGGGTGGTCGCCGCCGCTGAGCGTCCGTCCTGGCGCTGCGCGAGCGGGTGGACGCCGTGGGCGTCAAGGTCGCTCGGGCATCGACCACGCGGTCCCTGCCCTCCCGACCCGCACGTGCAGTGGGCGAGCGCGGCCGGGGACGTCGTCGAGGCCGCCATCTGGTGCGGGCCACTGGCCTGAGGGCCCGGCCGCTCCCGCGCTCGTGCTGCGTCCCGACCCGCACCGGGACGGCGAGGTGCGCACCCACCTCCTGGTCGATCCCGCCTGCTCCGACCCCTCCGCCCCGCCCGCCCAGCTCGAGCCGATCGCGGCGCCGTCGGACCTGGGGCTCTACCTGCACGAGCCCGACGGCGCCGCCATCCGCGCCGGGCTCGTGGCCGAGTTGGCGCGGCGGACGGGGCGGCGCCCGTGGCCCGCGCATCGCCACCTCACCGGTGACGCTCCCGCCGCCGGTCCTGGCTCCCCTCATGCGCTCCTGGCGCGTGAAGGAGGTCCTGCCGCTGCATCTCAAGGCCCTCAGGGCCCGGGTCCGCGAGCGCGGCATCGGCCGTCTGGAGATCCGCAAGCGCGGCGTCGACGTCTCCCCCGACGCGCTGCGCCTGGCCCGTGCGCCCGCGCGGCCAGGCGGGCGAGGCTGCGCTCACGCGCCTGGGCGAGCGCGCGGGCGGGGCGAAGGGCGCCGTCATCGTCGTCGAGCCCGCCGAGGCGGGCCCGGGCGAGGCCGGATCCCGCCCCGGCCGCCGACCCGCCCCCGCCGACTCCCGACTCTAAGAGGAATCCCCATGCCGCTCACTCCCCGCCCACCGCGTCCCCCTGACCTCGCCGACTCGCCGCGCTCGACGCCTCGGCATCGATGGGAGCTCCAGCTCGTGGACCGCGACAGCCTCGACCTGCGCCAGTGCGCGGCGGAGATCCTGACCCTGGTGGGCGACGACCCCATATCCACGGGGAGATGATGCTCAGCACCGTCGAGCTCGTCTCGGGCGCCCGGCGCGCCGTGGCCCGAGTGCATCGAGGACATCGCCCCTGGCCTACGACCGGCTCCTGCCGGTGACCGTGCCGCTGCGGGTGGACCTGGCCAGCGCGGCACCCACCCTGCTCGCCGACCCCTGGTGCAGAAGGTGACCGACGCCGAGCGCTACGCCCGGCTGGTGGACCGCACCCGGCTGGGGGCCACCAGATGCTCATCTTCGGCACCCACGTCCACGTCAGGGTGGAGCACCGCGCCAAGGTCCTGCCGATCCTGCGGGCCCTGCTCACCCGCACCGCCCACCTGCAGTGCCTGAGCGCCTCCTCCCCCTTCTGGGCCGGGGCGGACACGGGCTACGCGGACAACCGGGCGATGATGTTCCAGCAGCTTCCCACCGCGGGCGCGCCCCACCAGTTCGACTCCTGGGAGGAGCTGGAGGCCTACGCGGGGACATGGTCCACACCGGCGTCATCGAGGACTTCACCGAGGTGCGCTGGGACGTGCGCCCTCCCCGCGCCTGGGCACCATCGAGGTGCGCGCCTGCGACGCGGCGACCAACCTCACCGAGCTGGCGGCGTCGCCGCCCTCACCCAGTGCCTCGTGGAGGACTTCTCCCGGCGCCTGGACCGCGGCGAGGAGCTCGACGTCCTGCCCGACTGGTACGTGGCGGAGAACAAGTGGCGCTCGGCGCGCTACGGCATGGAGGCCATTCTCATCGTGGACTCCGGCGGCCGCGAGGAGCCCGTGACCGAGACCGTGGCGCGCATGCTCGCCGACCTCGAGCCGGTGGCTCACGATCTGGGGTGCTCGGCCGAGCTGGCCGGCGTGCAGGGCCACGCTCGACGTCGGCGCTCCTACCAGCGCCAGCTGGCGGCGGTGGGGGCGGCCGGGGCGCCCACGAGGCGGCCGTGCGCCTCATGCAGGCCGAGTTGCGCGCCGGGCGGCCACTGCTGCCCACCGAGGTGCTCGCCCAGTCCCGCTGAGCCCGGGGCCGCCCCGCGCACCGGGGAGGCGGGCCCATGGACGCCCCGCGGAGCGCCGCCTACGGTGGCGGCATGACCTGCGCGCCCTGCTCCCGCGCCCGTCCCGTCGGGCAGGCTCGTGCTGCGCTCCCGGGCGGACGTGTGGCGGTACGGCTGCTGCACCGCCGTTGCGGGCGTCCTGATCTCCGTCTCCTGGTCCCATGAACATCGCCACATGGCCCTGCCGCGCCCTCCGGCGGGACTCATCAACGCGATGCCATGTGCCTCACCGTGGTGACGCTCCCGTGCCTCGCCGCAGATATTCGTCGAGGGGGTTCACGGTCATCGGCACGTGCACCGTCGTCGACGCGCGCGGCCTGGAGCTGCGCCGGTCCGGGAGGCTCTCCGCTTCATCCCCTGGAGGAGGCCCACGGGCGGATCACGGTCAAGACGGTCACCGAGTACGCCCCCAGGGGGCTCGGGCCACCATGGGCATGGTGGCTGTGAGCCTCGATCACGAGCAGGTCGTCCTGCCCGGAACCCCGCATGAGCGTGCGCGGCCAGAACTTCATCGAGCGGGAGGTCCGCAGGATCGCCGCGCAGATCCTCGTCTTCGACCCCTGGGGAACAGACGAGGCCCCCTCATGGACCAGGACCAGTCCTTCCGCCCCCTGGGCCGTCCGCCGCGGATGTGGCGCTGGCCCCGCGCCGGGCGGGCCTCGGCGGGCGACGACGAGGTCCAGGGGCATGCCCGAGTCGAGCGAGCCCAGGGGCTGGGGGCGAGCCCCGCGCGCACGGCAGCGGCCCCAGCGCCGCGATCTGGGCGCCGTTGTCCGTGCGGTAGCGCAGCGGCGGCACCTGAGCTCAGGCCGGCCGCGTCGCAGCGCTCTGGCGGCCAGGCTGCAGAGCCGGGAGTTGGCGGAGAAGCCGCCGCCGATGACGAGGTGTCGCAGCCGGTGTCTGGCAGGCCCGCACGGCCCTCTGGCGGTCAGCGAGTCGTTGACGGCCTCGGAGAAGGCGGCGCACGTCGGCCCGGGGACCTGGCGCCCGGCTCCTCCAGGGACTCCACGTGGCGGGCGACCGCCGTCTTGAGGCCGGAGAAGGAGAAGTCGTAGCGGTGGCGGTCGCGGTCCTTGCCGGCGGCCAGGCCGCGCGGGAAGCGGATCGCCCCCGGTCGCCGGCCCTGCGAGAGGCGGTCCACGTGCGGCCCGCCGGGAGGCGGGCAGGCCCAGCAGTCGGCCGACCTTGTCGAAGGCCTCCCCGGCGGCGTCGTCGAGCGTGGCGCCGAGCTCGACGACGTCGTCGGCGATATCGCCGACGCTCAGGATGCTGGAGTGCCCGCCGGAGACGACCAGGCCGATGAGCGCTCGGGCAGCGGCCCGTCCACGAGCTCGTCGACGGCCAGGTGCCCGATGACGTGGTTGACGCCGTAGATGGCGCGCGCCAGGCAGGCGGCCAGGCGCCTGGCCGCCGAGACGCACGACCGTGAGGGAGCCGATGAGGGCCGGGGCCCGCGCTCACGGCGACGGCGTCGACGTCCTCCAGACCGACGCCGGCGCGCTCCAGGGCGGCGTCGAGCACGGGACGAGGGACTCCAGGTGGGCGCGGAGGCGATCTCGGGGATGATGCCGCCGAAGCGCGCGTGGGCGTCCATGGAGGTGGCGACTGCGTCGCCCAGGAGTTCGCGCCCGCGCACCAGCGCCGCGCCGGTCTCGTCGCAGGTGGACTCGATGCCCAGGATCGGTGGCTCGCTCACGCGCACAGCCTCAGCCTCGACCCGGCGGCGCCCGGGAGGCGCCCGCCGGCTCAGGCGTGCGCCCTCTGCCCCTTCCACAGGGCGTGGCCCAGGTCGCGGTTGAGGCGGGTGATGACCTCCAGGGCACCGACTTGACACGGCCGCGCACTCGCCGATGTTCGTGCAGCCGCCGAAGCCCTCGGCGTCGTGCTGGCTGAGCATGCCCACCACGCGCGCCAGGCGCTCGGGCTGACCCTGCGGGAGCAGCCCCAGGTGGGAGATCTTCGCCCCCGTGAACAGCATGGCAGAGGGCGTTGGGGCAGGCGGCCACGGCAGCGCCGCAGCCGATGCAGGCGGCGGCCTCGAGGCGGCGTCCGCCTTCCTCCTGCACGGGCACCGAGTGGGCCTCAGGGGCGCCCCGGTCGCTGACTGAGATGTAGCCGCCGGCCTGGACGATGCGGTCCAGGGCGGGCGGTCCACGATGAGTGTCCTGCGGACCGGGAAGCCGGTGGAGCGCCAGGGCTCGATGGTGATGGTGTCGCCGTCCGCGAAGGAGGGGTCCTCGGCCAGGTGGCGCATGTGCAGCTGGCAGGTGGTGGGAGCGGATGGGCCCGTGGGCCCTGCCCTGTTGATGACCACGCCGCACTGGCCGCAGATGCCCTCGCGGCAGTCGGAGTCGAAGGCGACGGGCTCCTTGCCCTGGGCGAAGAGCTGCTCGTTGAGCAGGTCGAGGACCTCGAGGAAGCTCATGTGCTCCTCGATGTCGGACATCGAGTACGTCTCAAGTACCCCTTGAGTCCCGGGTTCTTCTGGCGCCAGATCTTGAGCTTGATGTTCACTTGTAACTCCGCTGCTTGAGCTCGATGTCGCTTGTAGATGAGGTCCTCCTTGTGGAGGATCGGCGGCCGGTCCTCCCCGGCCCACTCCCAGGCGGCCACGTAGAGGAACTCGTCGTCGTGGCGCATGGCCTCGCCCTCGGGGTCTGGGACTCGGCGCGGAAGTGGCCGCAGGACTCGCGCCGTGCAGGGGCGTCGATGCACATGAGGCTCGGCCAGCTCGAAGAAGTCGAGCAGGCGCCCGGCCTTCTCAGGGACTGGTTGAGCTCCATGGCCTCGCCGGTCACGCGCGCGTCGCGCCAGAACTCCTCCTTCAGGGCCCGGATCTGCTCGATGGCCTCGCGCAGGCCGTCGTCGCGGCGCTCCATGCCGCAGTACTCCCACATGATGCGCCCCAGCGCCATGTGGAAGTCGTCCACGCTGCGGCTGCCGTCCAGGGCCATGAGGCGGGCGATGCGCTCCTCCACGGACCGCTTGGCCTCGGCGATCTCCGGAGCGTTCGGGTCGACCTTGCCCGAGGCAGCAGTGTCCGCCAGGTAGTCGTTCATGGTGTCGGGCGGGACGAAGTAGCCGTCGGCCAGGCCCTGCATGAGGGGCCGAGGCGCCCAGGCGGTTGGCGCCGTGGTCGGAGAAGTTGGCCTCCCCGCCGATGTACAGGCCGGGGATGTTGGACTCCAGGTCGTAGTCGACCCACAGCCCGCCCATGGTGTAGTGCACGGCCGGGTAGATGCGCATGGGCACCTCGTAGGGGTCGTCGCCGGTGATGCGCTGGTACATCTCGAACAGGTTGCCGTAGCGGGCGGACACGGCGTCCTTGCCCAGGCGCCCGATGGCCTCGGAGAAGTCGAGGTGAGACGCCGCGGCGCATCATGCGCTCGGTGCCGTCGGGGACCTTCTCCCTGATGGCCCGGGGCCCACGCCGCGGCCCTCGTCGCACATGTTCTTGGCCTGCCGGAGGCGATGTCGCGGGGCACCAGGTTGCCGAAGGCCGGGTAGATGCGCTCCAGGTAGTGGTCGCGGTCCTCCTCGGCGATCGTGCGCGGGTCCCTTGTCGCGAGTCCTCGGCCCGCTTGACCCAGATGCGCCCGTCGTTGCGCAGCGACTCGCTCATGAGGGTGAGCTGGACTGGAAGTCGCCGGACTGGGGATGCAGGGTGGGGTGGATCTGCGTGTAGCAGGGGTTGGCAAGTAGGCGCCTTGCGGTATGCGCGCCAGATGGCGGTGCCGTTGCAGCCCATGGCGTTGGTGTGGACAGGAAGAAGACGTTGCCGTACCCGCCGGTGGCCAGCACGACGGCGTCGGCGGGTGGTCTCGATCTCGCCGGTGACCATGTCGCGGGCGATGATGCCGCAGGCCCGGCCGTCGACGACGATGAGCTCGACCATCTCGTGGCGCTGGAACTCCTTGACGGTGCCGGCCGCCACCTGGCGCTCCAGGGCCTGGTAGAGCGCCGATGAGCAGCTGCTGGCCCGTCTGGCCGCGGGCGTAGAAGGTGCGCAGACACCACCCCGCCGAAGGAGCGGTTGTCGAGCAGGCCGCCGTGCTCGCGGGCGAAGGGCACGCCCTGGGCCACGCACTGGTCGATGATATTGGCGCTGACCTCCGCCGGGCGGTAGACGTTGTCCTCGCGGGCGCAGTGAGTCCGCCCGCCTTGACCGTGTCGTAGAAGAGGCGGTAGACGGAGTCGCCGTCGTTGCGATAGTTCTTCGCCGCGTTGATGCCGCCCTGGGCCGCGATGGAGTGGGCGCGGCGGGCGGAGTCCCTGGTAGAAGAAGCGCGACGTTTGTAGCCCTGCTCGCCCAGGAGGCGGCCGCGGCGCCCCGGCCAGCCAGAGCCGACGACGATGATGTCGAGCTTGCGGCGGTTGGCGGGGTTGACGAGCTGGGCGTTGAACCAGCGCTGCTCCCAGCGCCGGGCGATGGCACGTCGTGGGGGCCTTGGTGTCGGCGATCTTCTCGCCCTGGCGGTACAGGCGCGTCGATGAGGGGCTCATCGTTCTCATCATTCACTCGCTCTCGGTCAGTGGGTCGGCACGGCGCACTGGGCGAGACTGCTCGGCGGACGAGCCGATCGCGTCGCAGAACTGGGGGTAGTAGTCGGCGGCGGACATGGGCGGGTCCACCCAGCCGAAGAGGATGGCCGTGGGCACCGCCATGAAGCAGGCGAACAGGCCGAAGGCGACGACGAAGGCGATGAGCCGGATGAAGGGGACGGTGTCGCCGCGGGTGGCGCCCAGGGTCTGCAGCGCCGACCACACGCCGTGCCACACGTGCAGGCACAGGGCGGCCAGGGCGACGAGGTGAGATGAGGTAGACCCACCACAGCTGGAAGCCGTACCACATGTTCATGTACGCGCGCCCGTGCTCGTAGTGGCCGCCGGGCGTCAGCGTCAGGGTGGTGAACTGGAGGATGTGCCAGACGACGAACAGCAGGAGGATGACGCCGCCCCAGCGCATGGTGCGCATGGCGTAGCAGGGAGGCGAAGTAGTCCGCGCCGGGCCTCTTGACCGCGTACCTGTCCGTGCCGCGCGCCCGGCGGTTGCGCATCCACAGGTAGAAGGCGCTTCCGGCGTGCGCCAGCAGCAGGACGACGAGCACCGCCCGCAGGATCCACAGGAATCCGCTGTGAGGGCAGGATCGGCACGAGGAGCGCGCAGGAAGACGGCGGCGTAGTGGTCGTAGGCGATCTCGCCCTGGAAGTAGTGGGTGTTGCGCGTGGGCGGAACAGGACGAACAGGATGAACACGATGCCGGACCACGCCATGAGGCGCTTCATGAAGACGGTCGTTGAGACGCGGTCCGCTTTTAGGGGGAAACAGTCGATGAGGCCACGGAAAAAGGAGTATCCCGCCGCCGGTCCCGGTTCGCGCCGCCGGGCCGATCGGCGGGCCAACGATGCGCCGAATTCCCAGGGTTCTCGCAGGCGGCGCAGCGGTGCGCGCGCGCGGGACCCGGCACGCAGGGCGCGGACCACTCACTTTTCCGTGACACCCCGTCAGACAAATGAGACGGGCTCTCTCCCTCCCGACGACCCCCGTCCAGGGCAGGCATGACCAGGGCGTCCTCCACGGGGGCGGTGTGGTAGCGCCTGCGCCCGGCCCGCCGTCGTGAAGCCGTGGCGGGCGTGCAGGGCCCGGGCGGCGGCGTCGTTGGAGACCCGCACCTCCAGCAGGACGGCGCGCACGCCGCCGCGCGGGCAAGCCGATCAGCTCGCGCAGGCTGGCGGCCAGGCCCGGCGCCGCGCCCGCGGCACGGTCACGCAATGGTGAGCAGGTCGGCGTCGCTGCGCCCCGTCGCCCAGCCACACCCGCGTAGCCGAGGATCCCCCGCCGCCGCCAGGGCCGCCCTCGACGACGACGTAGCGGCGGTCCGCGCCGGCGCCCCGGAGCGGGCGAGTTCGCAGGCCAGCAGGTCCTCGCTCCAGGCCTCGCCGCCGAAGAGCCCGGCCCTCCAGGCGGGCGATGCCCTCCAGGTCCCGCCGCCCGCAGCGCAGCTGCGCGGTGGGCGGGAGGGCGGCGCGGGATCACTGGCGCCCGCCGCCGGCATCTGCACGTCGGCGCGACGCAGGTAGAGGGGCTCGATCAGCGCCCCCCGCGGCCAGGCGGGCCAGGGCGATGCGGACTCTGGGCGCGCGTCGCCCAGAGCCGCGGCGAGCACGGGCGCCTGCGCGCGATCCGCGGGTGAGTACGGCGCCTGAGCCAGCGACCGCACCGCCCGCCCAGGTCCGCGGTGCTCGCTCGAGAGGCCCACGACGAGGTCGCCCAGGCGTTTCGACGTCGTCGGCCCCCGGGCCCCGGTAACGCCGCAGACTTCTGGCGGCGGCGCATCGGTCGCCACGAGCACGACGGCGTCGGCGCCGCGCCCTCGGCGGCGAGCCGCTCGCCGGAGGGCGGCGCGGCCAGCGCGTCCGGGCTGCACGCCGTGGACGGAACGAGCGCGGGCGCCCGATGACGCGGGCGGTGACCAGGCCGCGCGCAGGCCGGTGAAGGCGCGGGGCTCGGTGGCGACTGACGACGGCGTCGAGGGCGCGATCGCGACGGCGGGTCCGCCAGCGCTGGCGAGCATGGGCCCCCAGGGACTCGGCGTGGCGGCGGGAGTCGGCCTGCTCGGCGTCGGCCAGCACCTCAGGCGGACCGCGTCGGCGGCGGGACTGCCGCCCGCACACGAGGAGCCGACTTCCCCAGGGAGGAGTCGATGGACACGATGAGCACGGGTGCGCCTGCTCCGCAGCGCGTTCAGGGTCGGCTCGCGGCCCAGCGCGGGCCGAACGCGGTCACGGCGATGGTGCGGCGCCCGTCGTCGGCCCCGGTCGAGGTCGGTCGGCCCGCGCGCCGCCGGCATCGGCGCCGGGCTGGGCCGGGCCTGCATCGAGGCCGCCGCGGGGGCGGGCGATGGCGATCCAGGCGGTCGTCGGCCAGGGTCCCTCGACCTTGCCCTCGCCCCATTGCGACGAGTGTGACCGACTCTCGCATGGAGGACCTCGGTCGAGAGCGTCCGACCTCTCCAGGAGGAGACGCGGTAGGCGTCGACGTGGATGAGGTCGCGCCTCCCCAGAGCCGGGTGGACGCGGGGCGATGACGAAGGTGGGCGAGGAGATCCGGCCGCGCACGCCCATGGCGGAGCCGATGCCCTGGGCCAGGGAAACAGTTCGTGGCGGCGCCCAGGGCGCCGGAGAGCAGGACGAGGTCGCCGGGCGCGCAGCAGGCGGGCCAGGCGGGCGCCCAGCGCCCGGGTGCTCCTCGGGCCGGCGACCCAGGCCGGGCGCGCCAGACGGACCCGAGCTCATGCGCTCTCGGGGCCAGTGCGGGCGTCCCGGCGGGCGCGGGCGCGCGCCTCACGGGGACGCGGGGCACGCGGGGCCCAGCCGGGTGACGATCTCAGAAGTTGATGGTGGCGCACGCCCCGGCCCACTCGTCGGCGGTGGGGTGGCGGGTCTGGCGCCGTCGGCCCGCGGGTCGCCCTCACAGGACGGCCATTGTCCCCGGCGGCCGCGGGCGCGGCCAGGGGCGGCCGTCGGCGTCGACGGCGGCCCCAGGTCGATGACGACCTGGTCGCATGCACACCCTGCCGACAATGGTGGTGCGCAGCTCCGCCACGGCTACCGCCTGCCGTCGGCGGCGGCGCGGGGGATGCCGTCGGCGTAGCCCAGGGCACCAGGGCGAGCCAGCGGTCGGTAGGGGCCCTCCAGGTGCCGCCGTGAGACACGGGCCTGCCCGGCGGGCACGCGCTTGACCTGGGTCGAGGGCGCCTCCAGGCGCATGACGGGGTGCAGGTCGAGGGATGCGGCCGGGGCCAGGTCCGCTGAGCGACAGCCCGTACAGGCCGATGCCGATGCGCACGAGGTCCAGGCGGGTGTCGGGGTGCCACAGCAGGCCGCCGGTGGCGGCCAGGTGGCGGATCGGGGGGCGCAGGCCCGCCTCGGCCAGGACGCGCTCGGCCGCCAGGAAGCGGGCCAGGTGCTCCTCGGTGGAGCCGCAGGCGGGCCTGTCGGCCCGCGACAGGTGCGACCACAGGCCCACGACGTCGACGTCGCCCGCCTCCTGGGCGGCGCGGGCGGCCCCGGCCAGGGCGGGCAGGTCCTCGGCGACGGCGCCGGCGCGGGACATGCCCGTGTCCGCCTTGAGGTGGATGCGGGCGGGGCGCGCTCGGCGCGGGCGGGCCCCGGCCAGGGGCGGCGTGAGCTGGTCGGGGTGACACGGACAGGTCGAGGTCGGCTCTCAGGGCCCCGGCGCAGCGCCGAGCCGGGGGCGGCCGCCCGGGAGGTCGAGCACGGGGCGAGCCAGCACAGGATCCTGGGGGCGTCCGAGGAGGGCGCGGCCCGGGCAGGGGGCGGGCGAGGGCCCTCGGGCGTCGAGCAGCGCGCGCAGGCGGAGGGCCTCGTCGAGCTGGGCGACCCTGAGCCAGGTGGCGCCGCGACGTCCAGGCAGGTGGTGGCCACGGGCGATGGCCGTGGCCGTGGCGTCGGCCTGACCACGGCCATCCAGGCGTCCTGGCCACCGCCGCCAGCACGTGGGCGTTGTGGGCGAGGGCGTCGAGGTCGATGACGGCGCGCGAGGTGGTCGCCGGTCCGCGGGGCCGGGGCGGCGTCGGGTCCTGAGGTGGCTCACGCCGGTATTGTCCGCCCCGCGCCGCGCGCTCACCTCGGCGCGCCGTCGTGACGGCTGCGCGCCCCGTGCAGCGCGGACCAGGCGGCGGCAGGGCCCCGGCCAGGTCGAGGGCCGCCAGGGGCGGCCGGCGCGGCCCCGCGCCGCCGGCGGCCAGCTCGGCGAGCGCGTGCGGGCGCACGGCGAGCGCTGCGGTGAGGGCCGGCTCGGCCGGGTCTGCCGGGTCCGCGGGCGGTTACCGGCTCGGCGGGCGGCCCGCCGCCCTCCCGCCGGGCGCCCCGCGCGGCCAGGAGAGCCCCCGAGGATCGGCCAGGACGTCGCCGGACCCGGCGGTGGCCAGCCAGCCGGCCCCTAGGTCGACGGACAGCGGCTGGGCGGGGCCTAGGGGCCGACGACGAGGGTGGGGTGGCCTGAGCAGGACGGTGGCGCCGGTCGCCTCCGCCAGGGCGCGGGCGGCCCTCGGCCGGGGCGGGCCTCGACCCGGCGCGGGTGCGCGCGGCCCCAGGGCGGTCAGGAGCGCAGCAGGCCTCGCCGGCGTGCGGGCTCAGGACGTGGACGGCGCCCTGGCCTCGCGCCGTCGGCCATGACGGCGGGCAGCAGGCCCAGGGCGCCGGCGTCGATGACGGCGGGCAGAAAGTCGCGCGCGGCCGCGTCCAGGGCCCGGCGCAGCTCGACCGCCCGGGGCGTCGGCCGGGTCGGTGCCCGGGCCCAGGACGAGGGCCTGGGCGCGCCCGGGGCAGCAGCACGACCTCGGGGCGGCGGGCCAGGACCAGGTCCGTCACGCGCCGGGGCGACCAGGCGCACCATGCCGGCGCCGGCGCGGCACGGCGGCCGAGCAGGTCAGGACCGCGGCCCCCGGGTGGCGAGCGAGCCGCCCACGCGCCCACGACGCCGCGGGTGTACTTTGTGGTCGGCGCCGCCGGGGGCGCGCAGGAGGCAGGGCAGGTCGGCGTCGTCGGGGCGCACGGCCAGCGGGGTCTCCCGCGGCAGCAGCAGGCCGAGGTCGACGACGTCGAGGCGTCCGACGGCGCGGGCGGCCGGGGGCAGGAGGTGGGCGCCCGGGGGCAGGTGAAGGTGACCGAGCGGTCGGCGGTCAGGACGGGCCGGGGACGGGTGCCGTCGTCGACCCCGGTGCCGCTGGGCAGGTCGACGGCCAGGACCCGGAAGCGCTCGCCGCAGGGGCCCGGCCCCGCGCAGGGGAGGCGATGAGCTCGGCGGCGCGGCGGCGCAGGGGCCGCGGGCGCCGATGCCGGTCAGGGCCGTCGATGACCAGGGCCGCCGCCGGGCGCCGTCGCGCGCGGTCTCGGCCAGGAAGCGCGCGACGGCGGCGCCCGGGCGCTCGGCGTCGGCATCCCGTCCCCGGCCCCGGCCCCGGCGAGGTCACGCCGGCGGCGCGGGCGGGCGCGCAGGCAGGCGCGCGGGATGGTCGGTGGCGCGGCGGCGGCTCACGCGGCGCCGCGCTCGGCCAGGAGGGCGCCGGCGAGCAGGGCGTCGCCGCCGTTGTCCCGCCGCCGACCAGGAGCAGCACGCGCGCTCGGTCAGGCGCCGCGCCCGGCCTCGCGCAGCTCGGCGCGGGCAGCGCGCACGAGGGCAGCCGGCGGCGGCCCGCATGTAGCGGTCGGTGCCGGCGGTCAGGGGCGCCTCGGCCGCGGCGATCGCGGCGGCCCTAGTGGGCGAGTGGTCGGGGCGAGGGTCGCGGTGCTCACCGTCCCCATGGTGCGCGCTCCCGGCGCGCCCGAAGGGCGGCCGAGGGCGGGGCACACTGGACCCGTGATCGTGGGCATCAGGTGGACGTGGTCGACGTGGCGCGCCTGGCCGCGCGCGCCTGAGCGGCGCCGGGGGCTGGGGCGGCGCCTGCTGACCGACGCCGAGGCGGCCGCCTGCGGGAACCGGGCGCGGGCCGTGGCGGCGCGCCTGGCCGCCAGGGGAGGCCGTGCTCAAGGCCTGGGCTCGGCGCTGGCGGCCGCGGGGCCTGGAGGCGCCGGACGGCTGGCGCTACCGCGATATCGAGTCCTGGGCGGCGGGGCGGCTCCCCGCGCCTGGCCCTGAGCGGGTCGTGGCGGCCGCGGCGGCCCGGGCTCGGGGCGCGGCCGGCACCTGTCCTGGCGCACGACGCCGGCATCGCCAGGCCTTCGTCGTCGCCGAGTCCCGAGCGGCCGTCCGCCACCTCACTCACGGTGACGGACTTGGCGAGGTTGCGGGGCTGGTCGATGTCCAGGTCCTGGCGTCGGCCGGCGGCGGCGAAGATCTGCAGCGGCACCACGGTGAGCAGCGGCCACATGAGGGTGGGGCGTGGCGGGGACCCGGATGACGTCGTCGGCGAAGGGGTCCACGGCGGCGTCGCCCTCCTCGGCGACGACGATGGCGCGCGGCGCCGCGGGCGCAGACCTCCTGGATGTTGGAGATGACCTTGTCGTGCAGGACGGGGCGGCGGGGCGTGGGCACGATGATGAAGACGGGCAGGCCCGTCCTCCACCAGGGCGATGGGCCCGTGCTTGAGCTCCCCGGCGGCGAAGCCCTCGGCGTGGACGTAGGCGAGCTCCTTGAGCTGAGCGCCTCCAGGGCCGCAGGTAGCCCACGCGCGGCCCAGGAACAGGAAGGACGCCCGGTCGGACGGCTCGGCGCCCAGGGCGCGCATGACCGCTCCTGCCCGCGTCGATGAGGCGCTGGATCTTGGCGGGCATCCGGCCGAGGCTTGTCCAGGTAGTCGGCGACCTCGTCGGGCCACTTGTTGCCGCGCAGCTGCGCCAGGTACAGGCCCAGCAGGGTAGCAGGCGGTGATCTGGGCGAGGAAGGCCTTGTGGAGGCCACGGCCACCTCCGGCCCGGCGGTGGGTGGACGGGACGGCGTCGGCCTCGCGGGCGATGGTCGACCCGTAGGTGTTGACGATGGCCGGGACCTGGAGCCCTGCTCGCGGGCGTGGCGCACCGCCTGGATGGGTGTCCATGGTCTCCCCGACCGGGGAGATGGCCACGGTCAGGGTCTTCGCTCACAATGGGGTCGCGGTAGCGGAACTCGTGGGCCAGCTCGATCTCCACGGGGATGCGGCACCAGTGCTCGATGGCGCACTTGGCCACGTGCCCGGCGTAGGCGGCCGTGCCGCAGGCGACGACGATGATCTTGTCGATGCTGCGCAGGATGGTGCGGCCTCGATGCGCATCTCGTCCAGGACGATCGCGCCGGCCCGTCACACGCGCCCGCGCAGGGTGTCGGCCACGGCGGCGGGCTGCTCGTGGATCTCCTTGTCCGCCGAAGGTGGCGTACCGCCCCTGACGGCCGCCGAGGCGTCCCAGGTGACCTCCCCAGGTCCTGGGCTCGACGGCGTTGCCGTCCTGTCCCACACGCACGGCACGTCGGCGCTCAGGGAGCCAGGACCTGGTCGTCGTCGACCTCGGCGGCCCGGGAGGTGAAGGCGACGAGGCGGCGACGTCGGAGCCAGGAAGTTCTCCCTCGCCCAGGCCGATGACCAGCGGGCTGGAGCGGCGGGCGGCGACGATGACGCCGGGCGTCAGGGGTCAGGACCAGAGGGCGAAGGTGCCCTCAGGCGAGCGGCGACGGGCGCACTGGACTCCACCAGGAGCATTGCGGCGGTGGCGGTGGCGGCGGGGCCGAGGCGTCAGCGCGGAGGAGGCAGGGCGTCGGAACCGGCAGGGGCGCCGTCACGCGGAGGGACGAGGGCTCAGGAGCCCGGCGGCGGCCAGGCGGGCGTGTAGTCCAGGTCCAGGAGGTGGGCGACGACCTCGGTGTCGGTAAGTCGGACAGCAGCACCCGGCCCGCGGCCTCGACCTCCGGTGCGCAGGGTGCGGGAAGTTCTCGATAATGCCGTTGTGGACCACTGCCAGCCGCCCGGCGCGGTAGGGGAGTGGGGCGTTGACGGCGGTGGGGCGCCGTGGGTGGCCCAGCGGGTGTGCCTGATGCCGCCGTGGCGAGGGCGGGCGGGTCGGCATCCAGGGCGGCGCGCAAGCCCGCGAGCTTGCCGGGCGACCTTGACCAGGGTGACCCCTCGACCGGGTCGGTACCGAGGAGCAGCGCGACCCCGGCCGAGTCGCACTGCAGTACTCCAGGCGCTCCAGCCCGTCCATGCGGACGGTCAGGTCCAGTTCGAGGGGATCCAGGGGACCCACGTGTCCAACAATTCCACACATGGTCCCCGATGGAAGCACGCCGCGAGGGCCCGCACAGCGGTCGCACCGGTGGTTCGTGTGATTCCGTCGGCACCCTGACACCTGGTGCGAGATCGACCTGACAATGCAGTCACACTGACCCAGTGAGCATCCCGTCCTCGGTCCCGGCGTCGCCCACCTCCTGAGTCGACGTGCGACGCCCGCCCGCCGCACCCGGCCAGATCGGCACCCTGGGCGCCCGACGTCGGCCGCATGCCCCACCAGACTGGCTCGGGTGTGCCCGGCGTCGGCAGGCTCACCTGGCCAGCCCAGTACCGCGCCCGAGGTCAGCGCCTCACTACCTGGAGCTGGGGCGTAGCAGTGGTCGCCCTGGCCTCCACGCCCCTGCCCTGAGCGCAGGCGCGGACGTGGAGAAGCTGCGCGGCCTGGGCGACCCCGGTGACCTGGCGGAGGTGGACGCCGTCTACCGCCCCTGTCCGCGCTGCTGGAGAACATCTCCGCCGCCGCAGGCGCGCCCGGCGCACCGCCGACTCCTGGGGGTCAGCGGCCGCCACCCCCTCGTGGTGGCGGTGGCGAGCAACGGTAGCGTGGGCAAGTCGACCACGGCGCCGACTCTGGCCCACCTGCTGGCGCGCTTCCCGGACCACCCCGCAGGTGGACCTGGTGACCACCGACGGCTTCCTGCTGCCCAACGCGGTCCTGGGCGGCGGGGCCTGACGAGGCGCAGGGCTTCCCGGGTCTACCGACCGGCGGGCGCTGCTGGAGTTCGTCGGCGGCGGTGAGTCGGGGGCGCGGGTGCGGAGCACCGGTGTCCTCACCACCTACGACGTGGTCCCCGGGGCGCGCACGGTGGTGGAAGCGCCCTGACGTGCTGGTCCTGGAGGGCTCAGCGTCCTCCAGCCGGCCCCGCGCCTGCGCGCCCCTCCGGCGTGGGGCACGCAGCAGCCTGGCGGTGTCGGACTTCATTGACTTCTCCATCTACGTGGACGCCTGCAGCCAGGACATTGAGCGCTGGTACCTGGGGCGGTTCCTGACCCGCAAACACACGGCCTTCACCGCCCCGACTCACTTCGGCGCTTCGCCCAGATCCCCGACGCCGGTGGACGCCTGGCGGGGATCTGGGAGGCGTCAACCTGGCCAACCTGCGGGAGGAACATCGCCCCGACGCGAGACGCGCCACCTGGTCCTGGTCAGGACAGCACGCACCATGAGCTGGTCCACTGCGCAAGGCGTGAGGCGCACCGGGCCCACTCGTCGCGGGAACGATAGTATTGCTCGTGAACGGAGGACGTCCACGCCTCTGCAAGAACTCGTCACGCGTGGAGAGCACCGCCCGACGTGGGGCACTCACGCTCGCCCTGCCCGCGGCCCAGGCACCGCCGTGACGGGGAGCGCCACCCTGGTCCTGGTCAGGACAGCACGCACCACATGAGCCCCTGCTGACAGGGCGGTGAGGCAGAGCGACGGCGCCCAGAGCTCGCCCCGGGCGGAGCTCCGGGTCACTGCGGATCCTCGCCACGGGCAGTCACCAGCCCAGCCGCACGTCCTGGGCGCAGCTGTACCGGCACCTGGGCGCTCACGACCCTGACCGACGGCTCCGGGGTTCCTTCAGGATCTTGCTGTTCAGCAACCTGTCTCCCAGCCGCCAGCAGTACCACGCGACCGGCCCGACCCCCACCAGAATGATAGACAGCGGTCCAGACGACCTTCCCGGCAGTTGGCATAGTGTTGTTCTGCGCCACACCTGGACCAGCGCGACCACGGTCAGCACTAGGACAATGACCAGCACACATGACGTGCTAGGGGGCTGTACACGATCGTCGTGGGTTTCCTGCATCATCTTGTCCCACCAACAAAACACGTTATGACAATATTACTGGTAGCACTCACCCTCGTCATCGTCCGCCCCATTGATGGGGGCGGCTGGCGGACCTCAATGCCCTCGTTTCTAACGACTTTGTCACGACACCCCGAAAACGCTCTGACCTGCAGATTCCCGAGGCGAATAACGTTACACAACGTCAGCAAGGCCTGGTTTCGCCTCTTGCCTCGAGAACCGCAGGTCAGAACGATCTCACAATAAGCGAACACGCTTATTGCCCTGGTCTAGGCGGGCTCGCGCCGCCGTCCTGGCAGCCCCACCGGGTTTACTACTTAGACTCTTCAAATTGATAGGGACGATCGGCATCCCCACCCGCTCACAGAACGCGGGTGGGGACCCTGGACCACCTGCGGGGCGGGACCGCCGGAGGGCATTGCAGCCGGAGGCCGAGATACCGACGCCGTCGTCGGCGAACCGGTACTCCGTGGTCACACCGACCCACTCCATGCGGTCCACGGGCCTGCGACCATCCAGAGCAGCCAGTCACGGGCGCGGGCGACCTGTTCCTCAAGAGACCCGGAACCTCTGACTGGGCAAGCACCTGTCATCAGGCTGCAGGCACATGCACTGGCAGTGCATGGAGCCCACGACGGTCTGCTCCCCGTCGTCAGAAGGCGCCCACGGTGAGCAGCGCGTAACGGTCCGCCACCAGGTCGTACCAGTGCCATGCAGCGCCCCTGGGGGCTCGGCCTCCTCCATGCCCCTGGTACCAGTCAGGCGCCAGCAACATGGGGCGCAGCTCCTGGGGCATGGCTGCGGCGCATGAGCGCGACCCACCTGGCCTCGGCGGCCGTCAGCCCGGGGCCAGGTCCGCTGCGGGCCTGCCCGTCCGGGGCCGCGGTATCTGGAACTGCGGTATCCGGGGCCGGGTCCGCGGCATCCGGGGCCTGCCCGTCCGGGCTCACTAGCACTAGGTCCGCGCCGCGGGTTTGGGACGCCAGCCACCTCCTCTTCTAAAGGCTCTTGTTGCTCACGGTCCCCGCCTGAGACGGGGAACCTCTGCAGCAGGCCCTGCCGGGCGCCCAATGACCGGTCCGGCCCCGGGCCCAGCCCGCCGGGCGCCAGGCACCGCGGCTGGAGCACCAGCAGAAGTCCCGCCACCCGGCACCACGCGTGGCTGTGCTTGAAGGTGCTGTGAAACCGCGCGGGTCCACCGCGACGCACGCATGAAGTCATCAGCACCTTCACGGCCTCCGAGTCCTCCGCGCAGCCACCCGCGATTGAGACCAGGGGCCTGGCACGCGCCTTCGCGCTCACCGCCCTGTCGACTCCTGATCTGGAGATCCCCGCCGGCATCGTCTACGGGCTGCTGGGCCCCAACGGGAGACGGCAGAAGTCGACGGCGCTGCGGCGATCATCCTGCCCTGCTGGCGCCCGACCCGCGCCGGGGCGACTGGTCTGGGCCACGACGTCGTGCGCGGCGCGCCAGCCGTGCGCGGCCTCATCGGGGTGACGGGCCAGTACGCCAGCGTCGACGAGATGCTCACCGGGGCGGAGAACCTGCGGCTCTTCGGCCGCCTGCTGGGCTGGGCCGGGCAGGCGCGCGAGCAGGCCGACGAGCTGCTGGCCGCCTTCAGCCTCACCGGGGCCGGCGGCAAGCGGGTGAGCAGCTACTCCGGCGGGATGCGGCGCAGGCTGGACCTGGCCGTCTCCCTCATCGCCCGACCCCCGCTCATCTTCCTCGACAGCCCACCACCGGCCTGGACCGCGCACGCGCGAGCAGATGTGGGACGTCATCCGATCCCTGGTGGAGGGCGGCTCCACGATCCTGCTGACCACCCAGTACCTGGAGGAGGCCGACCGCCTGGCTCACCGGATCGGCATTATCGACGCCGGGCGGCTCATCGCCGAGGACGCCCGACGAGCTCAAGACCGGGTGGGCGGCAGCTCGCTCGTCCTGACCCCGGCCGCGCCCGACGACGCGGCGGCCACCGCCGCGATCATCGAGCGGGTCACCGGCCGCGCCCCGGCGCTCGTCGACCAGCGCACTCACCTGCAGACGCCGCTGAGCGAGGCCTCGCAGGCCACCGAGGTGCTCGTGGCCCTGCGCGACGCCGGCCTGTCTCAGGACCGTCTCGGTGGACCGCCCCAGCCTGGACTCGGTCTTCGTGGCCCTGACCGGCCCGACCCCATGGAGGACGACGACGGCGCGGCCTCGCCCGCCGCAGCGCCGTCGGCGCCTCCCCTCTTCCGCGAACTCCCCGTCCTTCCAACGCCAAGGAGCAGTCGCGACCTCCCCTGCAGCAACCGCCCCGTCCCCATCGCGGCCCCGCCCCAGGCGCCCCGCTTCAGCGAGGCGCGCCTGGTCCCCCGACACCCTGGTCATGGCCTGGCGCTCGCTCATCGTCATGGTGCGCAACCCGGGAGTTCTACGACATCCTCATCCAGCCGATCATGTTCACCGTCCTGTTCGGCGAGCTCTTCGGCGGCGCCATCGCCGGGGACGTCAAGGCCTACCTGCCCACGATCGTGCCGGGTCTGATCATTATGAACGCCCTGACCACGAGCCAGAGCGCGGGCGTGGACCCTGCGCGAGGACATGGACAAGGGCGTCTTCGACCGCTTCCGCACCATGCCCATGTCGCGCATCGCCCCTCGTCCTGGGGCCCATGGTCTCCGACGTGCTGCGCTACCTCGTGTGCACCTGCCTGACCGTGCTCACCGGCTGGGCCCTGGGCTACCGGCCCGTCAACGGCTGGTCGGGGGCCGTCGGCGCCGTCGCCCTGGCCACGGGCTGCGCCTGGGCGATCGCCTGGACCTTCCTGCTGCTGGGGACGGTCTTCTCCTCGGCCCAGGCGGTCACCTCCTTCACGGTCATCGTCCTGTTCCCCCTGACCTTCCTGTCCAACGCCATGGTGCCCACCTCCACGCTGCCGGGCTGGCTCAAGGTCTTCGTGCGCAACAACCCGGTCTCCCACATCGTCGACGGCGGCCGCTACCTGCTGGACGGGACCACCGGCTCGGCCGGGGACGTGCGCGCCGCCATCATCGGATCCTCCTGGTCCTGGCCGTCATGGCCCCGCTGACGATCCTGCGCTACCAGCGGCGCAACGCCTGACCGGACTATCGCGGTCCCAGCCGGTCCCGCCCGCCAGGTCGCGGGCGAGGCCGGTCGCGCGCGCAATGAGCCGGGCGCGGTCCAGGACCCGATCCTCTCCTCGGCCCGCGCCAGCGCCGGGGCGTCCACCCGCTCGGTGCGGGCGCGCAGGTAGTCGCGGGACAGCAGGGCGGCAGGTCTGGTTGGTGCCCACGGCCAGGGCGGCGGCGACCAGCTCGACGCCGCGCCCCGCTGCGCCGAGCCCGCCCGGGGCGGCGGCCGCGACGGACAGCCGACGGCCGCCGCGAAAGCCATGATCGCGGGGATGTCGCGCTGCCGGGGCGGGGTCGGACAGGATGTCGCGCAGCAGGGGCACCGCCCGGGCGCGGACGGCCGCGGCGTCGGCTCGGCGGCGTCGTCGGCGTCGAGCTCGACGTCGGTGACCCGAGGCACATGTCTCAGATGTAGAGCTCCCACTGCGACCCCGCCCCCAGGAGGGAGCTCCAGTGCCCGGCGCAGCGCAGGCTCATGCGCTGGATGAGGGCGGCGGTGCGCGCGTTCCCGCGGGTGAGCTCCAGCTCCCCGCGCACGGAGCGGGCGATGAAGCGCATGGTTCCGGGCAGATCGACGGGCTCCGGGGCCTTGAGCAGCTCGCTCAGCCGCCTGCGGCCGCGGATCGGGGTAGACCGCGCAGTAGGGCCCCTCCAGTCGCAGCGTCGTCGTGAGAACCCGCCGCAGCTGGGCAGGATCCGGTCCAGGAGCGCCTCGGCGCGGGCGCACGCCTCGACGACCCGGTCGTAGCGGCCCAGGGACATGAGCACCTGCAGGCGGTGCAGGTGCAGCTCGAGGAGATGGACGCCGGCCATGTCGGCGCCGTGAGCCGCCCCAGGAGGGTCTCGATGGTCTCCAGGGAGGCGCGGGGTCGCCGTCGTCCTCCTGCCGGCGGCCAGGGCGCGGGTCGCCGCCCAGGCGACCCAGGGTCGGCGTCACCGGCCAGTTCAGGCCAGCTCGCTCGCTGGCGCGCAGGAAGCGCCGCACCGGCGGAACTCCCCCTCGCCGTCGAAGGGCTCCGACAGCAGGGAGCGGACCTGGGCGGGCATGCGGCCCAGGAGCCCGAGCAGGGCGACGCACAGGGCCAGGACGCTCAGCCCCGCCTCGTTGCCGCGCGGGCTCCCCGGCCGGGCGGGCGGCGGGCCATGAGGCGCGGGCCGCAGTGAGCAAATGCGCTCATAGCTCCAGGTGACGCTCCACAGCCGCATGAGGGCGGCGCCGATGAGGCAGATCTCGTCGCGCAGGTCCCCCGGCGGGAGGTCCGCGCCCCGGTCCTCGGCCCGCGCCAGGAGCCGGTCGAGCTCCTGGACGATGACGGCCTCGTCGTCGGCGACCCCGGAAGAGGCGGTCGTGCAGGCGCGCCGCGGGTGGCCGGCGTCGCCGAAGTCCCCGGCGTTGATGGGGTAGCGGATCCGGGAGCACAGGCCCACCGCCCACTCGTGCAGGGCCGCCCGGGCCGCCGCCTCGTCGCCGGAGGCGGCCAGCCGCCCCAGGGCGAAGTCGCGCACGACGACGAGCATGTGGAAGCGGGGCGAGACCGCGCTCGCGCACCGCCAGCAGGCGGTGGGCCACCAGGGCGTCGAGGACGTCAGCGGCCCGATGTCCGACGAGGGCCTCCGCGGCCCGCCAGGGTGAAGCCGTCGGCCAGCAGCGCCAGGCGCGCCGGGGCGCGGCGCTCGGCGGCGTCGAGCAGGTTCGACCACTCGATGACCGCGCTCAGGGTGCGCTGACGGGCCGGCGCGTCGCGCGAGCCCGTGAGCAGCCCGGGCCGGCCGGGCAGCCGCTCGGCGATCTGCCCCGCCGACAGGGTGCGGGTGCGGGCGGCCGCCAGCTCAATGGCCGGGATGCCCTCAACCGGGCGGAGGATCGTCCAGGTCCGCGTCGTCGATGACCTGGCCGGGGCGAGACCGCCAGCGCGGGCGCGGAACAGCTCGGCCGCCGCGGCGCCGTCCAGCGGCTCCAGGCGGTGGACGCGCTCGCGCCCAGGTCCAGGGGCCGTCGCGAGGTCGCCAGGACGCGCAGGTCCGGGCAGGCGGCCAGCAGCGCCCCGACGAGGTCGGCGACCCCGTCGGCCAGGTGCTCGCAATTGTCCAGGACCAGGAGGGTCCCCGGGCCGGCAGGGCGGCGCGCGGGAGCGCGCGCGGCTCGGCGCCCGCCGGGATTGCCGACGGCGTCGAGCACCACCCTGGTCAGGTCGGCGCCGAGCGCCACCTCGGCCGGGGAGCGGCGACGTAGACGGCGGGGCGGCGGCTGCGCTCGGCCACCGCCCGGGCCAGGGTCGTCTTGCCCACTCCCCCGGCCCGGTGATCGTCACCAGCGGTGGGCACTCAGGGACCCCCACAGGACGCCCGCCCACATCCGCCCCGCGGCCCAGGAAGTGCTCGGGGACCGGCTCCAGGCCGCGGCGCACCCGGGTTCTCGGCGGCCAGGACGGCCTCGTGGGCGCGCGCGGCCCGCGCGCAGGCACGGCTCCGCGCCTCGCGCAGCCCGGCGGCGGTGCTCCTCGTAGATCTCCAGGGCGGCCGCGGCGAGCGCTGCCCAGGCCTCGGCGGCGCGCATGAGCGCGGCCGGGACAGCCTCGTCGCGCCGGTCGCGCCGGGCGGCCTTACTCGCGCAGCAGGGCGCGGCCCGCTCGGGCTCGCCGGCGGCCTCTCAGGGCCAGGGCGCTCGCGGCGGGCGGCCGCCGCATCGGGCGGCGCTCCCCGCAGGCGGGCCAGGGGCGTCGCGACCCGCGGCTCGGCCGCTCGGGCCCGCCGGCGGGCGGGTCGGGCAGGGCGCCGGTGAGCTCCAGGACCCGGTCCCACCGGCCCGCGGCGGCAGCCGGCGGGCCCGCGCCGCCCGGTCGGCCAGGTCGCGGGCGTCGACCTGCGCGTCCGGGCAGCGCCAGGCGGTAGCCGCCGCCGGTGCGCTCGACGACGCCCTCGCCCACCGCGGCGCGCGCCCGGGAGACGACGACGTGCAGGGCGCGCAGCGGGCGGGTCGAAGCGCGCCGGCCACGGCCTCATGAGCCCGCCGTCGCCGCCCTCGCGGGCGCCCTCGACGCCAGCCAGGGCGGCGAGCAGGTCGAGGTCCGCGCCGCCCGGGGCGCGCCGTCCCACGACGGCGCGGGGATCCGCAGGCGCAGCCGGGGCGGGCCCGCGGGGCACCCGCGGGCCCGCCCTCGCCCGTCGGCCCCGGTCACGGGGCGAGGTTGTCTGACGACGACGTCGGCCAGGGAGCGGGCGATGCGGTCGGCGTCGGCCTCGGTCGGCGGCCTCGACCATGACTTGCACGAGGGCTCGGTGCCCGAGGGGCGCAGCAGGACACGCCCGGTCTGGCCGAGCTCGGCCTCGGCGGCGGCCACGGCGTCCTGGACGGCGGTCGGTGCCCGCGGCGGCTGTCGACGCCGCCCATGTGACCGGGGTCTGGGGCAGCCGCGGTGACGATGCCGCCAGCTCGGCCAGCGTCTTCCCGGTGCGCTTGACGCGGGCGGCCACGCGCAGGGAGGTGAGCACCCCGTCGCCGGTGGTGGCGTGGATGGTGTCGATGACGTGCCGGACTGCTCCCGCCGGTGAAGCCGCCGAGCATCCTCTCGGAGCACGCAGCGGTCGCCCACGCCGGTCTGGATGATGCGGATGCCGTGCTGCGCATGGCAGGATGAGGGCCGAGGTTGCTCATGACTGGTGACCACGAGGGTGTCTGGAGCCAGGCGTGCCGTCCGCCTTCATGCCCACGGCGAGCATGCCCGCCGATCTGGTCGCCGTCGACCAGGACGCCGGCGGTTCGACGGCCAGGCAACGGTCGGCGTCGCCGTCGTAAGCATGAAACCATGTCCGCGACGGCACGCACGCAGCTTCTGTGCTACTCGGTGTGGGTGGAGTACCAGTCGGCGTTGATATTGAGGCCGTCGGGCGAGGCGTTGATGACAATGACCTCGGCGCCGGCGGCGCGGGGCGGCAGGGGCCCCAGCGCTGGCGGCGCCGTTGGAGGTGTCGCGACGATGCGCAGGCCCGACGGGTCGGTGGAAACCACAGGTCGACGAGGTGGTTGATGGAGTTCTGGTCGGCGACCATCTCTGATGACGCGGCCCACGCCCGGCGCCGGTGGGCAGGTCGTCGACTCTGCCCAGCAGCGTCTCGATCTTGTCCTCGACGGCGTCGTCGGGCTTGCAGCCGCCGCGGGCGAAGAACTCGATGCCGTTGTCCTGGAAGGGGTTGTAGGGAGGCGGAGATCGTGACGCCCAGGTCGATGTCCTGCGTGGCGGTCGGGTGGGCGATCGCGGGTGGGCAGGATGCCCACGCGGGTGACGTCGACGCCGGAGGAGGCCGGGCCGGCGCTGATGGCGTGGTCGAGAACTCGCCGGACGCGCGGGTGTCGCGGCCGACGATGGCGAGGCCGGCCCGTGCGCGATGGCTCGCGGCGGGGTCTCGCGGGTCAGGACGCGGGCGCCGCTGACCAGCCTGACCGCCAGGCGGGGGTGAGCAGGTCGTTAGCCAGGCCGCGCGCGCCGTCGGTGCCGAAGAAGTCGTGCCATGAGCGGGTTCCTCCTATGGGTGTGCGTTGGGCGTGCTCTATCCTCCCACGCCCGGCCGGGCGGCGAGACGACAGGGCCCGCCTTCGCCGTCGGGTGACGGAAGAGGGCGGGGCGGCCGGGCGCCGGATCAGCGCTTGAGGTACTGCGGGGCGCGGGCCTTGTACGAACCGGCCTTCTTGCGCTCGACGGCGCGAGGCGTCGCGGGTCAGGAAACCGGCCTTCTTGAGGGTGGCGCGGTTGGCTCGCGGTCGATCTCGTTCAGGGCGCGGGCGATGCCCGGGCGCAGGGCGCCGCCTGGCCGGAGACGCCGCCGCCGTGGATGCGGGCGACGACGTCGGAAAGCGGCCCTCAGGTCGAGGATGGTGAAGGGGCGCGCTGAGCTGCTGGTGCAGCTTGTGCAATCCTCCAGGGTGCGGCCGTTGAGCGTCCACTGGCCGGTGCCGGGCAGCAGGCGCACGCGGGCGACCGCCTCCTTGCGCCGCGCCAGGCCCGCCCCGGGGGCGGTGACGGACCGGCCCTGGCCCTCGAAGGTGCCGCTGGTCTCGGTGGTGTAGCTGGCGGGGCGTTGTCCTCGTCCAGCGCGTCGATGTCGACAGTGGTCTCAGCCACGATGTGTCCTTTGCTTGTCGAGGGGTGCCAGGCGCGCGGGCGCCTGCTGGGCGACCTGGGTGATCTCGAGGCCTGCGGGTTCTGCGAGGCGTGCGGGTGCTCGCCGCCGGCTGACCCCTGAGCTATCTGAGGCTGGGCGCGGCCGAGCGCTGGTGTGGGCACCATGCCCCTTGACGGCCTTCTCGACGGCGCGCTCCGGGCGGGTCGCCAGCAGCTCGCGGTGGGAGGTCGCGTCAGGCCGCCGGGGTAGCCCGGGTGGCGGTAGGCGAACTTCTTGTCGGCCTTGCCGTTGGGTCAGGACGACCTTGTCGGCGTTGATGATGATGACGTGGTCGCCGCAGTCCGCGTGGGGGCGAACCGGGGCTTTAGCTTCCCACGGAGCGGGTTCGCGGCCTGGGCGCAGGCGGCCGAGACGACGTCGGTGGCGTCGATGACGTACCAGTTCTTCTCGACGTCGCCGGGCTTTCGGTGTGCGCGTGCACGGGCGTTGCCTTCGTTTCTCTGGCGGGCGGGCGCGTCGAGAGCCGCGTGTGAAAGCGTCACGGCTCGGCGAGACCACCGCTGGTCAGATGGGTGGTCGGAGCACTGGCGATCCGGGGCGAGTGGGATGGCACCGCGGACGCGCGCCATCGTGCTGCACGACGCTCGCTCACGATACCGGGGCCCGGTCGGAGGGGTCAAAGATCCGTCCCCGCGCGTCGTGAATCCCGCCACGCCGCCCGCGCTCAGCAGCCGCAGTCGCGGTCGCGGGCAGGGATCTCGCAGCGCGCGGGACAGCTCCGCCCGCTCCCCAGCCGGTCGTCCGGCGGATAGGAGACCCCGCCGAGGTCGGCGCGTGGGCCGGGGCGGCCGGGCGGCCGAGGTCCCCGGCTGCGGGCGGCAGCAGGCGCGCCGGCCAGTCCACCCGGCCGCCGCCCGCGCCCGACCGCCAGCCCCGCCCCCCGCCAGCAGCGCACCATCGAGTGGCAGAAGGCGTCGCGACGACGACGAGCACGACCAGTCCGGCGTCTCGGCCCGACTCTCGCGCCGCCAGCGGACGTGCCTTAGGGTGCGGATCGTCGTCGCCCCGCACGGGAGCCTGCAGGACAGGAAGGTCGTGCTCGCCGATCGGGCGGCTCGACGCCGCCGCCAAGCCCGCCACGTCGAGCTCCCCGTCCGCCCACAGCACGGCGCCGCCGGCACAACGGGTCGCGCCCCGCCGGTCCGCTCGCGGCGTCGGCGACCCGGTAGACGTAGCGGCGCGACAGGGCGGAGAAGCGGGCGTCGAAGCCGGGCGGCGAGAGGCGGCCCGGTGGACCACGACGTCGGCCGCGCGCGCGCAGCCGCCCGATGCGCCAGGCGCGCCGCCTCGCCCGCCTGACGGGCCAGGACGCCGGTCAGGCGCTCCTGCAGGCCCGGCCGCTCGTGCGGTCCGAGCGCGCCGGGCAGGGCCAGCCAGGCGGCCTCGTCCACGTCGACGTGCGCCGTCTGCGCGGCGGCGTGCACCGACGATCCGTGCGCCCGGCCACGGTCAGTCGCACGGGGTGGCGCACGACGGCGGCCAGGGCCAGCCGAGCTCGCCCTCGACGAGTGCGCAGCGGGCTGGGCGAGCCCAGCCGTGACCGGCGCCGTCGTAGGCCAGGTCCGAGCGCACCCGCACGCGCCCGGGCGCGGGGCGTGCGAGCCCGCGAGGGCGCTCGGGAGCGAGGGCGGGTGCGGTGCAGGCCCATTCGATCACGCGGCCCCGGCGATCGCGCCGCCCACCGCCGCCGGGTAGCGTCGTGCCACGACCAGCTCGACCACCTTGTCCGTCGACTGCGGCGGCGGCATCGAGCCTCCGTCCTCGACGCCGAGGGCGCCATCATCTCCGCGCGGTGCGCACCGCCACCGCTGCCGCCGCCACGCTCGTGGAGACCATCGCCTCCCTGGCGGGCCGGCTGCCGACGGCGGACCGGGTGACGGTGGGGATGCCCGGCATGATCCGCCACGGCGTGGTCATCGCCACGCCCCACTACATCACGCGCGCGGCCCCGCTCGAAGGTCCTGCCCGAGCTCGTGGAGGCCTGGGCCCGCTTCATGTATGCCCTGCGCCATCGGCGAGCGGCTGGACCTGCCCGCCCTGGTCCTCAACGACGCCGGGTCGCCCGGCGCGGCGTCGTCACCGGCGCGGCCTGGAGATGATCGTCACCCTGGGCACGGGGCTGGGCAACGCCGTCTTCGACAACGGCGTCCTGGCTCACGTCGAGGTCTCGCAGGGCCGATCCGCTGGGGGCTGAGCTACGACGACCATCGGGAGCACGAGCGCCTGCGCCTGGGCGACGCCCACTGGTCCCGGCGCGCTGCGCCGCTGTCGTCGACGGCCTGCGCCCCAGGTACGCCTGTGGGACCGCCTCTACCTGGGCGGCGGCAATTCCCCGTCGCATCACGGCGCTGCAGCTGTCCGCATGGGCGACGACGTCGTCGTCGCAGTGAGGCAGGGATGACGGGGGCGCCCGCTGCTGGGACATGGCCCGCCCTGAGCCGTGCAGCCGGGCGGCAGACGCGAGAGCCGGGAGGTCCGGTCGCCCCGCGCGACCGGACCTCCCGGCATCGGCATCGGTCACCGCCCTCATCAGGGGCGCCCGCCTCGGATCACGAGGCCCGGCGACGACGGACGGCGAACACGCCGGCGCCGACCAGGATGAGAGCCACGACGGCGATGACGCCGGCGGCGGTACCCGTGGGCCAGCCCCGAGGGCGGAGCCTGGCGGTGGCGGCGCTGCTGGCGGAGTGTGCGCCGCCGCCGGGTTGGCGGCTGTCCCGGCCGGCAGCGTTGGCGGCGCCGTTACCGGCCACGGCGGGTTGGCAACAGTTACCGACCGCAGGCGGCGGGTTGCGTACCGTCCCGTCGGCAGCGGCAGGTTGGCGCGGTTGCCGTCACCGGCGGGCGGGTTGCCGGCGGCGGCCGGGGCGGCCGCCGTCAGTCCGGCGGTCGGCGGCTGGAGCCGGCGAGCCGGCTCGCTCGTGGCGGGCGGCTCGGTGGTGGCCAGGCTCGGTCGTGGCCGAGAGCGCGTCGGCTCAGGTCGGTGGCCGGAGGCTCGAGTCGTGGCCGGAGCGGTCGGCTCGGTGGCAGGGCGCGGTGGGCTCAGTCGTGGCCGGGCGCAGTCGGCGTCGGTGGTGGCCGGAGGCTCGGTCGTGGCCGGAGCGGTCGGGCTCGGTGGCGGGCCGGAGGGCTCGGTGGCCGGAGCAGTGGGCTCGGTGGTGGCCGGAGGCTCGGATGGTGGCCAGGGACGGTCGGGCTCGGTGGTGGCCGGGAGGGCTCGGTCGTAGCCGGGGCAGTGGGCTCGGTGGTGGCCGGAGGCGGTCGGTCGGTGGCCGAGGGCGTGGTCGGGCCTCGTGGTCGGCGTCGGCGCAGCGTCGGCGTGGCTTGAGCCGTCGCCGTAGCCCTCGCCGAGGCGTCGGCCGTCGCCGATCGCCGTCAGCGTCGTCGCCGAGTCGTTGACCGCCGCCTCGTTCGAGACGGAGCTCGCCGTGGAGCCGGAGGTGTGAGGGGACGTGGCAGACGGTGGACGCGGATGTCGTCGTCAGGTCACCGTGCGAGTCCCTCGTTGTACGCGGCGTCATGGAGCCGCCAGTAGTGGGACCAGTCGGTGTCCGTGCACTCCACGTAGCGGTAGTCCCGCCTGGTCGACCACGCCTGTAGGAGGTGGCGCCGGAGACGTTGACCTCCCACGTCCACGTAGTTGCCGTCGTCGTTGACCGGCTGAGCCAGCCGATCTTGAAGCTGTTCGGGTCGGCCTTCTTCGGGATCACGCCGTCGCAGCTGATGTCGCAGGTGCCGTCGTTGTCGTCATCGCCCGGAATGACCGTGAAAGTCCATGCCGTTGACGGTGACCGTGGTCTGCGTCTTGCCGATCATCTTGTCCGTCATCTGGGCGTGGATGGGAGCTCGCCGTCGTCGATGCTATCCCACTGCTCAACGGTGTCGTTGAGGGTGCAGACGAGGGTCTTGTCGGCCCTCGTGGATGGCGCAGTCGCCGATCTTGACGTTCTCGTCGCCCTTCTGGTCAGCTGGAAGTCGACGCCGCCGAGCCAGCGCAGCCCCTCCCCGAGAGAGGCTGATGGTTCCCCGGCAGCCGGGTTCTGTCGGTCCAGGTCGCGGTGATGTCGATGCGCTGCCAGGCCTGGACCGTCGTCGGAGTCGTTGCCGTGGAGCGTCCGGGTCGTGATGCCCGTCACCTCGAGCGGTTCCGCCGCCTGCGCCTCGAGGCCGCCAGTGCCGTCCACCCCAGGGGTCGTCGCCAGTCCGCCGCGACGAGGACGCCGAGGGCGCGTCGGCCAGGAACAGACAGTCGCCCTACTACGCAATGTGTCTGTCAGGGCGTATGTAACTCCCAGTAGTCAGGTCGGGACTCAATATGGTTTCAGCCTAGCGCGATTGTGACCGGACGGAGACCTCAAGTCGCGATTCCCACAGATCCGCATGAGTCTTGTCACAACGAGGGTGCGGGGCGGCGCTCAGAGCATCGTCGTCCCACCCTCCCCGATGCTCGCCGTCCCCTACGGGTACCTTGCATGCAGCGGCGCCGCGGCGGCGCCGGGCGGCATCGGGGCGCAGCGCCCGGCTGTGCGCGCCATGGCGGTCGGGCCGACTGTGATCTCACGGCGACGCGGCTCCGGCGACGCCCCGTGCGCAGCGCGTGGGCCGATCCGGGGTGAGGGCCGGACGTTGACGGGGTCGGGCACTCCGACTCAGATGGCGGGACCGACGGCTCACTTCAGGCGGGCGTCGGCGTCGGCCTCCTCGGCGTCAGCCTCCTCGCGGCGTCGACGCGCGTCCTCGACAGCGGCCGCTCTCGGCGCCGACGGCGACGAGCGGTCTCCTCACGGCCTCGGCGCTCGGTCGCTCGGCCTCCTCGGCGCCTCGACGGCCTCGGCGGCAGCCCTCTTGGCGGTGGCGACGGCGTCGTCACGATCTCCTTCTTCGCCACCGAGCTCGAGCACGAGGAGATGACGGCGATGGGGCGTTATCGCCCTTGCGCGGCGCCGTCTTGACAATGCGGGTGTAGCCGCCCTCGCGCCCCTCGAACTGGGGCGAGCTATCTCGAACAGGCGGTACACGGCCTTGTCCGTCACCTTCTTCATCACGGTGCGGCGGGCGTGCGGGTCGCCGCGCCGCCCTTGTGATGAGCTTCTCGGCGTAGGGGCGCAGACGGCGGGCGCGGCCTCCGTGGTCCTGATGGACTCGTGGAGGGAAGAGCTGGGTGGCCAGGGTTGGCCAGCATGTGGCGCTCGTGCTGGGGAGCCGCCCAGTCAGGGGCCCTGGTGGGGCGAGCATTGTTGTCTCCTAGATGAATGGCGAGCAGGGGCTCAGGCCAGGTGCTCGTCGCTGAAAGTGGGGTTGGTGTAGTCGTCGTCCGCGAGGTGAGTCGACCGGGGAGTGACCAGCCAGCCCCAGCTCGGCCAGCTTCTCCTGATCTCGGAGATGGACTTGGCGCCGAAGTTGCGGATGTCGAGCAGGTCCGCCTCGCTGCGCGCGACGAGCTCGCCAACGGTGTGGATGCCTCGCGCTTGAGGGCGTTGGAGGAGCGGGCCTGCAGGTCCAGCTCGTCGATCGCGAGGCGAGGTCCTGCTGGAGGGCCTGGTCCATGGGCGAGGGCCGACCTCGATGCCCTCGCCTCGACATTGAGCTCGCGGGCCAGGCCGAAGAGCTCGACGAGAGTCTTGCCTGCCGACGCCAGGGCGTCGCGCGGGGTGATGGAGGCCTTCGTCTCGACGTCGACGACGAGCGGTCGAAGTCGGTGCGCTGCTCGACGCGGTGGCCTCGACGGCGTAGGAGACCCTGACCGGCGAGTGATGGAGTCCACGGGATGCGGGAGATCTCCGCGTTCGGATCCTTGTTCTGGCTGGCCGACACGTAGTCCGCGCCCGCGCTCGACCGTCAGCTCGATCTCCAGCTTGCCCTTCTCGTTGAGGTGGCGATGACCAGCTCGGGGTTGTGGATCTCGACGCCGCGCCGGCGGGGTGATGTCGCCGGCGATGACGGCGCCCGGGGCCGGACCCTGCGCAGGTACATGACCACCGGCTCGTCGTTCTCGGAGAGCACGATCTCCTTGATATTGAGGATGATCTGGGTGACGTCCTCCTGACGCCCGCGATGGTGCGGAACTCGTGGGGCTACCCGTCGATGCGCACGGACGTGACGGCCGCGCCCGGATGGACGACAGCAGCGTGCGCCGCAGGGGAGTTGCCGAGCGTAGCCGAATCCGGGCTCCAGGGCTCGATGACGAACCGCGAGCGGCGGTCCTCCTCGACGACCTCCTCGGTGAGCGTGGGTCGCTGTGCGATGAGCACGTGGTTTCCTTCGTCGCGCGCCCGCTATATGACGCCGTTCCCTCGTGACTCGGGCGCCGCGGGCCGCCGCAGTGCGCGCGCGCCCGCCCGGTCGGCGGGGCGCATGAGCCGATGGCGCGGCCGTGCAGGGCGGCGGCGCCGTCGGCCTGAGGCCTTTTCAGACGCGGCGGCGCTGGGCGGGCGGCAGCCGTTTGGCCTGAGGTCACGTCCGTGATGGAGCCGACCTCGAGACCGGCGGCCTGGAGGGAGCGGATCGCGGTCTCGCGGCCCGAGCTCGGGCCCTTGACGAAGACGATCGATCTTCTTCATGCCGTGCTCCTGGGCGCGCCGGGCGGCGGCCTCGGCGGCCAGCTGAGCGGCGTAGGGGTCGACTTGCGCGAGTCCTTTGAAGCCGACCTGCCGGAGGAGGCCCAGGCGATGACGGCGCCGTGCGGGTCGGTCAGGAGACAATGGTGTTGTTGAAGGTGGACTTGATGTAGGCGGGCCGTGCGTGACGTTCTTGCAGGTCCTTGCGGCGCGGCTTGCACGGCGGTGCGGGTCTTGGGGGGCATTCTTCCTTCTTCGTTCGGGATCGTCGTCCGCGGCGGGCCCTCGCCTGCGCCGCGGCCGCTGCTTACTTGGCCTCTTCTTGCCGGCCACGGTGCGCTTGGGGCCCTTGCGGGTGCGCGCGTTGGTCTTGGTGCGCTGGCCGTGCACCGGCAGGTGAGCGGTGGCGCAGACCCTGGTAGCAGCCGATCTCGATCTTGCGGCGGATGTCCGCCTGGACCTCGCGGCGCAGATCGCCCTCCACCCGGTAGCTGGAGTCGATGTGGGTGCGCAGGGCGACGAGCTCGTCCTCGGTCAGGTCCTTGACGCGGGTGTCGGGGTCGACGCCCGTCGCCTTGAGGGTCTGATCCGCGCGGGTGCGCCCGATCCCGTAGATGTAGGTCAGCGCGACTCGACTCGCTTCTCGCGAGGCAGGGTCGACGCCGGAAATGCGTGCCACGGTGTGGTTCTCCTGTGTGCTCCCGGAGGTCGTCACCCGCCTCCTCCGCTGTGGCTGCGGCCCCGGCCTCCAGACCGAGGGTTGCGCCGGCCGGGGCCGGTCGCCGGGACGGGTGCTGATGGCGGCCTCCCCGCGGGCCGTGCGCGAGCCTCAGCCCTGGCGCTGCTTGTGGCGCGGGTTGTCGCAGATGACCATGACGCGGCCGTGGCGACGGATCACCTTGCAGCTGTCGCAGATCTTCTTGACGCTCGGCTTGACCTTCATAATGCCCTCCACGCCCCCGCGAGGAGGACCGTCACCTGTACCGGTAGACGATGCGGCCGGGACAGGTCGTAGGGCTCAGCTCACGACTACGACGGTCCTCGGGAGGATGCGGATGTAGTGCTGCCGCATCTTGCCGGAGATGTGCGCGAGCACGACGTGCCCGTTGCTCAGCTCCACCCGGAACATCGCATTCGGAAGGGCCTCGACGACCGATCCTCGACCTCGATGACGCCGTCCTTCTGTAGCCATGTTCTCCGGTGCCTTCTCCCGAGTTTCTCCTCCGACGGCGGCGCCGAAGAGGGCGCCGAGCGGGCATACCGCCGGGCGCACCGACTGCTCAGGATACGACGGCCTGCCGGGGCACCACGCGAGATGAGGCACATTCGCGGTGTTTCCGGCCACAGGCCTGCAGCTCAGCGCACCGGGCGGGGCTCGATCCCGAAGGGGCCAGGCCCTCGACCCCGCCGTCGGGCGCCGTGAGCACCCAGACCGCCGGGGAACGATGGGCCACCGTGATGCCCCACTGGGCGGCGCGCGAGCCGTCCTGGGTGACGACCGTCCAGCCGTCGTCGAGCTCGCGGACCCGGGCGGACCCGGCGGTGAGCATGGGCTCGATGGCCAGCACCATGCCCGAGCGCAGGCGCGGGCCTGCGCCTGACGGAGTAGTTGGAGTACGTCCGGGGCCATGTGCATCCGCGTGCCGATGCCGTGGCCGACGTACTCTCCAGAATGCCCAGGCGCACGCCGTCGCGCTCGGCAGTGCGCCTCGACGACGTCCTCGACGGCGTCGCCGATGGCGTTGAGGCACTGGGCGCCCGTCGGCCTGGCCCGCGGCGGCCCGGGCGACGGCGGCGATGGCCGCCCACAGGTGAGCCCTGATGGGTGGTGCCGTCAGGGATGCGGTCGGAGTCGCCGTCGCAGCGCCCGCCGACGACCGTGGTGAAGGCGGCGTCGCCGTGCCACTGGACGCCGTCGTCGTCGGTGATGCAGGCGCCGCAGTCGAAGGTGACCAGGTCCCCGGCCTCGCAGCACCCGCGGGCCCGGGATGCCGTGGACGACCTCGTCGTTGACCGAGACGCACACCGTGCCGGGTAGTCGTAGTAGCCCAGGAAGTTCGAGCGGGCGCCCGCGGCCCTCGATGACGCCCGGCGCACACGGCGTCCAGCTCGCCGGTCGTCACGCCCGGGCGCACGTCTCGCGCAGGGCCGCGTGGATGTCCGACACCACGAGCCCCGGCACGGCGCATGTGGCGCACCTGATCAGGGGTCTTGAGCTCGATGCGCTTGCGGGAGAACACGGCACTCACACTCAGTCGGGCGGCCAGGGCGCCATGATCCGGTCCGTCACCTCGTCGACGCCGCCCATGCCGTCCACTCGCGCAGCAGGCCCCGGCCTCGTAGATCGCGGCCAGCGCGCGTGGCCTCGGCGCGAGACCTCGAGCCGACGGCGATGACCGGCTCCGTGTCAGTCGGCGCGCCCCTGCTCGGCGGCGCGGTAGCAGGCGCTCGACGACGACGTCGGCGTCGCGTGATCTCGACGACGACGTCGAGGGCCTCGCCCGCTCGGAGAGCGTGTCATCCAGGGCGTCGGCCTGGGCCCGCGGTGCGTAGCCGTCGAGGAGGAAGCCGGAGGCGGCGTCGTCCTCGGCCAGGCGGTCGGCGACCATGGCGTTGGTCGCGGGGTCCGGGGACGTACTCGCCCTGTCCATCGCCCGGGCGGGCCGCCGCTGCTCGGTGCTCCCGGCGACGTGGGCGCGGAAGATGTCGCCGGTGGAGATCGCCGCGGATGCCCAGACGCCGACCGATGCGGGCGGCCTGTGCTCTTGCCCGGCCGGGGCCTAGGAGGGACCATGCGTGCGCTCATGAGAGGAAACCTTCGTGGTGGCGCTGCTGAGCTGAGTTGATCTGCCCCGACCGTCTGGAGGCCCACGCCGACCATGCAGATGAGGATCGTCGTGCCGCCGAAGGGCAGGCTCGTGGACAGGCCGAGCCACAGGACGGCGATGGTGGGCAGCAGGGCCAGGACCACGAGGTAGACCGAGCCGGCCACCGTCCGCGGTTGATGACGTAGGAGAGGTAGCGCACGGTCGGCTCCCCGGCGCGGATGCCGGGGATGAAACCGCCGTACTTCTTCATATTGTCGGCGATCTCCTCCGGATTGAAGGTGATGGCCGTGTAGAAGAAGGTGAAGAAAGAGGATGAGCAGGCCGTAGAGCCACGAGGTAGAAAGGTGTCGGTCTGCTGGGGTTGTTCGAGATCCACCGCACCCAGCCCGCATCGGTGTTGGAGAACTGGGCGAAGAGCTGGGGCATGGACAGGATCGAGGAGGCGAAGATGACGGGGATGACGCCCGCAGTGTTGATCTTGATGGGGATGTGTGGTCGAGCCGCCGTACTGGCGCCTGCCCACCATGCGCTGGCGTACTGCACCGAGATGCGCCGGGTGGCCTGCTCGATGAGAGACGAGCGGCGATGGTGGCCACGAGGATGATGGCGACGACCGCGAAGAACTGGCGGCCCCGCGCCGCCGAAGACGGACAAGCAGGTTCTTGGGCATGCGCGCGACGATGGAGGTGAAGATGAGCGAGGACATGCCGTTGCCGATGCCCTTGTCGGTGATGAGCTCGCCGAGCCACGTGATCAGGCCGGTGCCCGCGGTCATCGGTGACGATCGCGAGGGGCCATGGCCGGGGAGGAGTTGGGGACCAGCGGGTCCGGGCATCGCATGCCGAAGGGCTGGGCGGTGGAGGCGGTGGCCACGATCGCCGAGGACCGGAGCACGCCCAGGCCGATGGTCAGGTAGCGGGTGTATCTCGGTGAGCTTGGCGGTGCCGGACTGGCCCTCCTTGTGCAGCTCCTCGAAGCGCGGGATGACCACGCGCAGCAGCTGGATGATGATGGAGGCCGTGATGTGGGCATGATCCCCAGGGCGAAGACGCTCAGCTGGAGCAGGGCGCCGCCGGAGAAGATGTCAATGAGGTTGACCGGGCCGGGATCATCCTGTTTCTGCTGGCTCATGCACGCCTGGACGTTGGCGAGGGAGACGCCCGGGGTCGGCAGCACGGACCCCTGAGGCGGAACAGGGCCATGATGCCCAGGGTGAAGAGCAGCTTCCTCCGAAGGTCAGGCGTCTTGAAGGCCTGCATGAACGCGCTGAGCACTCGGTCTCCTGTGGCTCCGGGAACGATCTGACGGCGGCCGCGCGCAGGGCCTCCGACGGCGGTACCGGGACAGCACCGTGAGCCACCCTACCGCGTGCGCCACCGCCGCGGTCCATCGTCGCCTCGCCTGTAACGGGGGTCATCCGTCACCATCGCGCCCGCAGGCGTCACCGCCCGCCCGGAAGGTCGAGGCACATCCGGCGGTCTCGATCACCCGGTCCGCCCGCATCCCGCGACGAGCGGGAACGCGTCTGGCGGGCGCATGGAGCCGTCGCCGCGATCGGGATCCCGCTCGTAACCGGTTGCGACCACCACTCCGACACCTTCGTCCCGGGTCGCGGCTCGGTGCTCCCGATGGGCACGACCGTCCCGCCAGCGGCGGCCACGAGACGCGCACACGCCGTCCCAGAGCGACGAGGGTTCAGCTGGACCGCGATGTTGTCGGCATTCTGGATCACCTTGCAGGTCACGGGCCCGGCGATGTTGAACACCTGCGCCTCGGGCCAGTGCTCGAGCGCACTGCTTCACAAGGACGCAGAAGCGCGCCCGCAATGAGGGACTGCACCTGCCGACGATCAGAACGGGCTTGGCGGTGATCTCGTGGAAGGTGTCGGCGTTTGCCGTCGTAGGTCAGTGGCTCAGCGTCGTGGGCCTCACCGCCTCGAAAGCCCCTGATCGATCAGGTCGATCGCCACGTAGGGCTCGGTCTTGTCGTGAACTGACCGTTCCGCCCTCGGCGTCGAGGACCCCCACGTATCTCAGGGGCGGTAGGGCCGCCCCTCCCTCAGTCCGACGAACTGCTGGATGACGATCACGTGACCCCAGCCTCCCAGGATCGCGCCAGGCGGGTGCCGAGCGTCGACGAGGGTCGAGGTAGGCAATGTAGCTTTGAAGGTCCGGGCTCAGCAGCACTTAGCTCATCGGGCCTCCTCGCCGAAGACCAGGATCGGGTCACGGCGCGGCGCAGGGCGGAGTCGAGACAGGTGCTGCATGTTGGTCCACCTTCTGCGCCGGATCGCCCCATGTGATGCGGGTCGCGATCAGCACGCTGTCGGTGTCGAGTTCGCTCTCGACGCCAGGAGGATCTGTCGCGCATCTACCACGCGCATCTCTCTCAGCAGGGGTGATCAGTCCGGACCAGCCGCTGTCGCTACGTACGACAGTCGACGTACAAACCTCTCTGCAGGCTGTGCGTCTCTCCTACAGCATTACACTGGCGGTCACGCGTCCACTCCTCGACGATCATGCGTGACCGACCCCAGCAGTAGGAAGAGACTCCATGCCCAACGAGCAACACGCTGCGACCGCACGGTCTCGGTCCGCCTCGACGGCGAATCGTTCGATCGGCTCGTCACGATCGCTGCCAGGTCAAGGACGACGATGGGCGCCGTCATCCGAGGGACTCCGTCGACCAGCATGCGAAGTCGCTCGTAGGCGACCCGCCTGGGTCGAGGAGGTTGAGGATTTCTTCAGCGCCGGTTGGCCCCCTCCTGCCGCCGAAGCGGTAGAGAGAAGCTTGCAACGATCGAGGCCCCTCCCCGGCGGTGAACCGGTGGAGGGACCCTCGATATCGTTCGACCCGCCCCGGTGAGGGGCTGGGCCCAGGCGCGGGCGGGAATGCGCGCTCAGCGGGCGGTGAGCAGAGCCCCCGGCGGCCTCGATCTTCTCCTTGGCGGAGCCGGACCAGGCGTCGGCGGTGATCTCCAGCCCGATGTCGACGTCGCCCCGCCGGGACCTTGACGACCAGCGTCGCCCATGGCTCCGGCGGCGACGAGGTCCTCGACCGTGACCCAGCCGCCCGCGAGGGGACAGCTCGGCGATGCGGCCGACGTTAATGGCTGGTACTCCACCCGGTTGGGGTTCTTGAAGCCGCGGAGCTTGGGCAGGCGCATGTAGGCGGCATCTGGCCGCCCCTCGAAGCCGGGGCGGACCTGGTGGCGGGCCTTGGTGCCCTGGTGCCGCGGCCGGCGGTCTTGCCCTTGGAGCCCCTCGCCCCGGCCCACGCGGGTCTTGGCCTTCTTGGCGCCGGGGCAGGGCAGGTGGTGCAGCTTAATGATCCGCGTCCTCGGTCGGCCTCTCGGCCTCGGTCCCGGACTCCGGGCCGACTCGGTCTTCCTGGTGTCAGCCATCTCAGGCCTCCTCGACGGTGACCAGGTGGTGCACCGTGGCGATCATGCCGCGCACGGAGGGGTGTCCTCGCGCACGACGGACTGGCGGATCTTGCGCAGGCCCAGGGTGCGCAGGGTCTCGCGTGGCGGCGGGTGCCGCCGATGCCGGAGCGGATCTGGGTCACCTGAGCTGCTTGGTCGTCTGCTTCGATGCGGACTCGGCCATCACGCATCCACTCCTTCGGCGGCCTTGGCGGCCTCCTCTCTTCTCGGCCTCGGCGCGCCGGTCGGCCTCGCCCTCGGCGCGGGCCCGCAGCATGGACGTGGGCGCGACGTCCTCCAGGGGCGAGGCCGCGGCGGGCGGCCACGGCCTCGGGCTGCTCGAGCTGCTTGGGCGCGTCGACCGTCGCGTGGACGATATTGATCGCGTTGGACGAGCCCAGCGACTTCGACAGGATGTCGTGGACGCGGCGCAGTCCAGCAGCGCGCGCACCGGACCGCCGGCGATGACGCCGGTGCCCGAGGCGGGCCGCAGCAGAGACGACTCCCGGCGGAGTCCTCGCCCTGGACCAGGGTGCGGATGGGCGGCGGATCATGGGGACGTGGAAGAAGTTCTTCTTGGCGATCTCGACGGCCTTGGCGATGGCGGAGGGACTCTTCGCCTTGCCGTAGCCCCACGCCCACGGTGCCCTCGCCGTCGCCGACGACGACCAGCGCCGTGAAGGTGAAGCGGCGGCCGCCCTTGACGACCTTGGACACGCGGTTGATGGCGACGACGCGCTCGATGTACTGTCCTCGTTGCCGCGGTCGCGACGGTCGCGGCGGTCATTGCGGTCGCGGCGGCCGCGGGCCCTCGCCCCGGCGCTCGTCGGCGGCGCGGACCGAGCCGTCGGACGACGCGGACCTGTCTCGCTGCGATGCAGCCATTGTTCCTCTCGCTTTCTCGTCGTCTGGGCTCAGAGTCTCAGTCTGCCCTCGCGGGCGCTCCTCGGCGACGGCCGCGACGCGGCCGTGGTACTTGTTGCCGCCGCGGTCGAAGACGACCGCCTCGATGCCCAGGGCCCCGGGCGCTCGGCGATGAGCTCGCCGACCTTGTGGGCGGCGCCCACCTTATGGCCCTCGACGCCCTTGACGGCGTCCTCGAGCGTGGAGGCGGGCAGCGTGTGGCCGATCGTATCGTCGACGACCCTGGGCCACCATGTGGCGGTTGGAGCGGGTGACGACCAGCCGCGGGCGCTCGGGGTGCCGTTGATGCGCTTTGCGCACGCGCTGGTGGCGGATCTTGCGGGCGATGGCCGCGACTTGCCCTCTTGATCGCGTAAGCCATGGTTACTGTTACCAGCCTTTCCGACCTTGCGGCGCACGTTCTCGCCGGCGTAGCGCACGCCCTTGCCCTTGTAGGGCTCCGGCGGGCGGATCTCGCGATGTTCGCGGCGACCTCGCCGACCTGCTCTGCGGAGATGCTGGAGACCTCGATGCTGGGTTCCCGTCCACCTTGAGGTGATGCCTCAGGGCCTCGACGACGACCGTGTGGAGAAGCCGAGGAACAGCTCGATGCGGTGCCCTTCTGGACGGCGCGGTAACCGGTGCCGACGATTTCGAGCCGCTTGGAGTAGCCCTCGGTCACGCCGACGACCATATTGTGGATGAGCGTGCGCGACAGGCCGTGCAGGGAGCGCGAGCGGCGCTCGTCGTCGGGCCGGGTCACCAGGATGGAGCCGTCATCCTGCCGGGTCACGCTGCGGCGCACTGATGGTGCGCGACAGGGTGCCCTTGGGGCCCTTTGACCGTCACGTCGTTGCCGTCGATGGTCACGTCCACCCGGCGGAACCGGGACGGGGAGACGTCCAATGCGAGACATGGTGATTCCTCCGCTCCTGCTTCTGCAGACGTGAGAGAGGACTTCCCGCCCACGCCCTGGACTCGGCCTGCCGGTCCGTCAGGAGGCCGGAGGAGGTGGACAGGATGGCCACCCCAGGCCGCCCAGGACCTTGGGCAGGTTCGTGGACTCTGGCGTGAGCGCAGGCCGGGCTTGGACACGCGCCTGAGGCCCTCGATGGCCCGCTGGCGGTTGGCCTCTGGTGCTTGAGGGCTCATGCGGGCGTCTTGCCGACCCGTGGCGTCGGTCACCTCGTAGTCGGCGATGTAGCCCCTCGGCCTTGAGCATGGCGGCGATGATTCACGCTTGGCTTGCTCGACGGCATGGAGACGACGTCGTGGTAGGCGTTAGTCTGCATTGCGCGACGGGTCAGCATGTCTGCGATCGGGTCTGTCATAGTCATGAGTGGGCCTGCGCCCTTCCTCGTCGTGGTTCCTCACGGACCTGCGACGTAAGTTCTTACCAGCTGGACTTGCCACGCGAGCTGGCCGCCCAGGGCCATCTCGCGCAGGCAGATGCGGCACAGGCCGAACTTGCGGTACACCGAGCGCGGCCGGCCGCAGCGCTGGCAGCGCGTATGGGCGCGGACGCCGAACTTCGGCTTGCGGTTGGCCTTCTCGATCAGAGCGGTTGCTGCAGTCACTCTCTGAGGAAGCCGAGCCGGCAGCAGCGACGAGCGGGCCTCTCGTCGGTCTTGGCCGTGGTCATCACGGTGATGTCCATACCGCGCACGCGGTCGATGAGTCGGCGTCGATCTCGTGGAACACGGACTGCTCGGTGAGACCGAAGTGTAGTTGCCATTGCCGTCCGAACTGCCGGGGCTCAGGGCCGCGGGAAGTCGCGGATGCGGGGCAGCGAGATCGAGATGAGGCGGTCGAGAACTCCCACATGCGTGTCGCCGCGCACGGTGGCGTACGCGCCGATCAGCTGGGCCCGCCCGCAGCGAACTGGGCGATGGACTTGCGGGCCCAGGTGACCTGCGGCTTCTGGCCGGTGATGGCGGCGAGTCGCGCACGCGCCCTCGATCATCTTGGAATCGTGGGCGGCCTCGCCCGCGCCCAGGCTGACGACGACCTTTGACGACGCGCGGGATCTCCGCGACGTTGCGGTGCTGGAAACTCTCGCGCGCGCAGGGCAGCTGCCTCCTCGACGTACCTGGTCTTTCGGCGGGGCGGTCCTCTCAGGCCATTACAGGTCCTCCCGGACTTCTTGGCGTAGCGCACGCTGCACGGTGCGCCTGCAGGTCGGTCAGCGCGCGCACGCCCTCCCTCGACATGCGAAGCCCACGCGGGTACGCTTCTCTGGTCTGGGGTCGGCGAGGCATGACGTTGGAGGCGTGGATGCCTCGACGGTCTCAATCACCGCCGGTGCGGGCGCCATGGGCGGACGTGGCCGACGCGGGTGTGCGGTGACGCGCTGAACGCCCTCCACCACGACGCGCGGTCGACGTCGGGCAGGACCTTGAGGACGCGACCGGTCTGCCCTTGTCCTTACCGGCGATGATCTGCTCAATGCCCTTCTTAATGCCGTGCCATATCCAGATCACCTCGGGGCGAGTGAGACGATGCGCATGAACTTCTTCTCGCGAAGTTTCCCGGCCGACAGGCCGAGAAATGCGCGTGCCGCGGGGCTCCCCGTCGTTCCTGAGGAGGACGGCGGCATTCTCGTCGAAGCGTGATGTAGCAGCCGTCCGGGCGCCGCGCTCTGCGGCACGCACGACGACCGCCTTGACGACCTCGCCCTTCTTGACGTTGCCGCCGGGGATGGCGTCCTTGACGGTGGCGACGATGGTAGTCGCCGATACCCGCGTAGCGCCGACGAGCCGCCGAGCACGCGGATCAAGGATCTCCTTGGCACCGGTGTTGTCGGCGACCGCGTCGATCGCGACTCCTGCTGGATCATTGAGTGTTCTCCTGGCGATCGAACCGGTTCTCGTGCGCCTGCGAGCGCGCGTGAGCCTGGTCGAACGCTGCTGTGTTCGCATGCGCACCGCCCCCGGTCGGCCGATGAGTCCAGTCGGCGCGAATACCCTCCGGACACGGGCGCACGGGGCGCGAGGGTCTCGACGGGCGCACAGGGCGCGCGCGCAGCTCCGTGTTAGCTAGTCAGGCCCGGGATGAGCGCGGAACCGCAGGACGCGACCCGCGCCTGTTGCGCGCGCGCGCGCGCGCGCGCCGCGCATTGCCGCACCTTGCCCCTTGCTGCCTTTGCCCTTGTGCGCCTTGTGGCAGCCCGCGCGCGCGCCAGCGCGCGCGTTGCCTGTGCCTTGCTTGCCGCTGCTTTGCCTTGCTAACGCGCGCCGCTGCCTTGCCCGCGCCTTGCGCCGCCCGCCTTGCCGCGCGCGTACATGTTGCTTGGCAGCCTG
>BNJU01004664.1_pt1 | contig 74736 bp, 97 predicted proteins | sample 8539281 | NCBI WGS metagenome assembly BNJU01 (sample SAMD00202456, study PRJDB9452) | human saliva metagenome | isolation source: human saliva | place: Japan
TGTTGTTATCGTCCTGTTCTTTTACTGACTGTTGCTTCAAAAATCTGCTTGTGTCGGTCTGTCAGTTTCGCATGGTCGAGAATGTCTTTTACAACCTGCGTCTGGTTGATTTCATCAAGTTTAATCGCAACCTTTAAGGTCAGGGGCAACTTGATGAGATAGCCAGTTCAGCGTCCTTTGGAAGGAGTAAGGCTCTGGTTTTTGTGGTTAGTTTTAATCGTTCACGATTGTTCCCAATAAACCAAGCCCATTCTTCATTCAGTTTCCAATCAGAACGAGGTTTGGAATCGTCTTTATCTACAAAACGGATATACCGATTGATAATTTTAAAGGCGGTATGCTCTGGATTGTCATAGACGAGTAAATCACGGACTGCATAATAGGCACGCTCATTTTTTTCAATCGAATCTCAAAACGGTTTTTTTACTTCTGCGTCTTCAATGGGAATATCATTTTTTTCTTGTACTGCTCGTAGTCCTTTTCATAGATACAGAAATAAACTTCACTTTGTAATGAACCGATATAGAGGGTGTTTCCCATACATTCCTTTTCCTCTTTGCGTACCAGTTCGCCACTGCGATAGCTTTTAAAACTGCGGAAGACGGAGATACATTCTTCCTGTTGGCACTTTTCAGTGAGTACAGGGATATTTAAAATCCCTGTCTTATCGTTAATGGCAAGGTCAAGGCGTTTCATCACACCGCCAGCCACCAAAACGTCCATAAAGAACTCATACCAGCTTCTTTGTTGTGCCAGAAGATAGCTTTCAAATTGTCTGCACCCACGACCTTTCAATTCCACCAGAACTCCTTTGTCCAGTTCATGGGAGCAAAGGACGAATATGTCGCCTAAAGCATAATGCTCTGAATAAGAATAGAAACCATAGTCCTCATGAAGAAAATAGGACAGTTTCAGTTGTAAGATGTTTTCGACCACCTGCTGTACGTCTGTTGTCGGAAAGCGAATTCTTACATAATCAAACAGCATTTCAAGGGGAGCGTCGGGATTGAAGCGTTCCAGAGCTTCCCAAAGGGACTGCTGTAAATCCTCTGATGGCTTGACTTTTTCCTGTTTCAATATCGCTTAGATACTGCCTTGTAATACCAGTCGCAACAGCTAAACGGTTTTGAGATAGTCCATAAGCCAAGCGTTTTTTTCTTTTTAAATGCTGTAACCAAGTTTGTTCATTCAGTAAAAATCCCTCCAATCAAAAAGGCGTATGTCAACTTTTAAAGCCCATTTGACATACGCTGAAATTTTGTAAATCCCTTGTAACCAAAAGGATTTTTCTAATGTTTTTTTGACTGTTTCCTGTCGATTTGTACCCCCCTGTTAGATACGGGGGGTTAAGTGCTGGCGTGGCTATTGCCACACCAGCCAGCAAGATCAGTCCACACCTGCGACTTCCGCTTCGCACGTCGCCTGCGTGGACTGTCTGCTGTTGGATAACTTTTTAATTTCCTCCAAGAAATCATATCCTTTTTGGTACAAGGGAGTATAAAACTCTGATATGACACTTGTTCCTACATCAACATAGCCACGACCTTTGATTCGCTTTTAAGAAGAAATCCTTTTTGTACGTCACTGCCAAACATCATGCCATAGCCCATTTCAGACATACGACCTAAAGCCACTCTGAAATTAAACTGATCACGGATTCCGTCGCCTAAATATTTTGCGTCTGGACGTTGACAAGCCAGTATTAGAAAGAAGCCAGCTTGACGACCTAACATGACAATCTGTTTCAGCTTATTCATAACTGCGGTGTTTTCTTTTGTTCCCAGCATTTCCATGAAAGCGACGTATTCATCAAAGATTAAGAAGTGTGCCGGGAGACCTAAGTAAGCATAATTTTTTTGCCAGTCTTATAGTTCTTCATCTGCTTCATTTCCTCACTACGTTTCATCATTTCTTCATAGAATGTTTCAATGCAGAAAGCAAGTCTTCTTTTCTATAGTAGACATTTGCCATCACAGAACCTAAGTCCGCAAGATCAGCATTTTTTTCGGGTCAAGAATATACAGTTTTTGAATCTGTATGAAGCAAGGCTTCAATCAGTGTCAGTATAAAGTAAGTTTTACCGCCACCTGTACCACCAGCAATCAACATATGAGGGAGCTTATCATATTCCCACCATACGTTTTTCATTAAGCGAAGTTTACCATCTTTAGCTTCTACTTCATCAATAGAAATACGACTGGCTATGGTGTCATAGAGCAAAAGTATATTCCACATAGGAATCCTTTAACTCTTTATCCGTCAGCTCACAGTACAAAGCCACTCTCTAATTTCTTTTTCCAAGTGTAAGAGTTGGTCTTGATATTTTTCCCAGCGTGATTTCCACCCGTATCTGTATCAAGCCATTTTTTAAGTCGATAATACATTTTTAGGAAGTAGGTTATCTTTTTCCTTTGTACGACCAGCACTATCTTTAAAGAAACCCTCTGTTTTGACCTGTTCAGATTCATACCACTTGTTTTCAAGTATCATCTTTGCCAGTTTTTGACGGTGGTAAAGTTGTTTAACCGTATCATAGCGAACCCGTTTGAATACAAACGCTACCAGCAAGCAGATAAGAATTGCGACACTGAAACTGATAATTAAATAGGGAATGTCAATCTTATCTGCTTGTGATAGGTTAAAATCCTGCCAGTTGATCTGCTGGATTGTCTTCACATGAAACAGTCCGACAACCAGCAGGAAAACAGGCAGGAGTGACGCTATCGTAAAATGAAAGACTAAATCTTTACCAGATGGGCGAATCCTTTTACCACGCTGTTTCATGCGAAAAAGTCTCCTTTCTACCTAGCGACTATTTGTCTTGTGTCGGTTCTTTCTTTGCTTGTGGTTGAGCTTTGAATGAACTAGAATCCTTTGTCAGCACAATATCGTCTGCCTTGATATACCAGTCAACATCTGCTCCTTGATAGGTGGCAGTAGCAACGGTGTCCGCAATGGGATTGATAAGTTCCACCCGTGCGTTATAATCAAACTCTTTCAAAGGCACGCTGGCAGGAATACTTACTTGAATCATGCGTCCTTGTCCTTTGGATTTTAAGTCATAGGTACGTTCCTTGATTTCATCTGAAACCGACCCGTCTTCATTTTGGATTCTCACTTCACGACGTAGAGCAGAGAATTTCAATTCTCCAAAAGTCGTGTCTTTATCTAATACAATGCCATTTGCTAATCTCATCATTTTTCCTCTCTTTCTTTATTCTTTTATCATGTCGTCAGCATGTAAAAGGTAATTTGTAAAACCACGAGTGCCGATTTTGTAGCCCTCTGCGGTAATACGTGGATTGACTAACTTCACACGTTCCTCAAAGCCGAAATGTTTTTCGCCAGCTTCAGCAGGAAGCACCACCACAATATCATCTGCTCTTTGAACATCAGAATAGAGATTATAGCTTCTTGATAAGACAGTTAGCCGTCCGTTGATTCTTCGCTGAACGACTTTATCCTCGCCAGCAAATTCTAAATTGCCGAATGTTTTTTCCATGTTGGGAATCACAAATTTAAGTTCCATATTTTTACCTATCCTTTCTTTTTTATTGGCTGAATGAATGTTTGATGGTCTTAAAGAGTGGGGAACGACCTTTTGATTCTTGATTTTTTGTTTTCATAAGTTCACTTCCTTTCAAAATCGGGTAAAAAAATAGACACCTCATTTTTTGAAGTGTCTACCTATTAAATATTCAAATTTTTATTGGAGTATCTTTATATCTTCACTTTTCAAGGATAAATCGTCGTATCAAAGCTCATTCATAAGTAGTAAATTAGTAGTAAATTGAGTGGTTTTGACCTTGATAAAGTGTGATAAGTCCAGTTTTTATGCGGATAACTAGATTTTTTTATGCTATTTTTTTAGTTATAAAAAAAAGCTTAGGACACCTCCTTAAGCTTTTTGGTAATATTTAAATTATTTAACGTCTAGAACTTGTCTACCTTTGTACATACCAGTTTTTCTATCAACACGGTGACCCATTACATAGTTACCGCTTGTTGCATCGATAGAAATTGATGGTGCAGATAGTTTTTGTGAGTTCTTCTTTTTCTTTTTAGCTGTTTTTTTGATGTTCTTCTAAAAAGGAACTGCCATAGTTAATTTCCTCCAATTATTTTTAAATAATTCTTATTCTTCTTTAAATAAACCATTAAAGAGTCGCAAATGGTGATTCTTTCTTCTCCTTAACTTCTGTTAAATCAGTTTCAGAAACCAACTCCCAGTCATTACCGAAACCATCTCCAACTCTTCTTCATCTTGTGAAGTTGTAATTGGAATATTTAAAATTATAAGCTCATGTACTAAAGATGTAAGATCTATATACATATCCATTAAATTAACGTCGAATACATCTTCTCCCATAAAAAGAGATTTATCGACATATTCTTCTCTCTCTTCGATTTCAAAAGGTACTATAACATTTTTTTAATGTTTTTCCCTGAAATCATTTCGAAATTTCCTTTAATTAATAGATCGGCATATATTTTTATCTTGGCCACCTCGAGTTAATTTACCACTAACAACAACATCTCTAATATCTTTAAGAGAATTATCGTAGTGTCCTACATTAACATTTATTTTTTTCTTCAAAAAAACAAAAAGTATCACTATTATTTTTTTGAATAACGAAGATCTTAACCATTTCATTAAATATCACCTCATAAACACATTATTTATTATATATCTTTTTATCGTCTGGTGTCAACAAAAAAAGTTGACAAGTTTAATTTATTTTAAAATTATATTTATTATATTTGCTAATGACATTATAAATCCTATAAAAATTGTTAATTTTTGCTGTCAATAGCATATATGGTGCCATTGTTTTATTATTATTGTTAGATTTGAAGCCTTTTTATTATTTTTTTATAGCTAATGGTACTGTTACAAGTACTAATAAATACGATATCGATCCATATTTAGTAATTGAAAAAAATTATATTCAATAAGTATACAATAATAAAAGCTGGTCGCTAATGTTTTAATAGCATTATCTCTACCTACTAATATAGCATATGTTCTTCTACCCGATTCTTTATCATTTTCTAAATCTCGGATGTTGTTAGCCAATAATATAGTAGCTATCATTAAAAAAATATCGGTAATGACACTAATATTATATCAATGTTAACATATCCCGTTTGAAAATAAAAAGCTAGCGCAATAATAATTGTACCCATAAATAATCCAGAAACAATCTCTCCAAAAGGAGAATACGCTATAGGATACTTACCACCTGTATAAAAAAATAACCTGTTAACATACATATTATACCTACTAAAAAAATATAATAACTTGTCATTAATGTTAATATTATACCAAGCATTAACGAAACCATATAAAGTAATATTGCTCCGTTCATCACTTCTTTTTGCACTTAACTTACCTTTTACAATTGAACCTGAAATACCTTCAGAATCTACTTTATCTAATCCATGTTTATAATCAAAATACTCATTAAATAAATTTGTTGTCTGCTTGTATAAGTATACATGCTATAAGAAATAAAGAAAACTTCAAATATGAATCATCATTACTATATACTAACCCATATGTTGTCCCAAATAATACAGGTGCTATTCTTTGCTGGAAAACTATGCGGTCTAGTACATAAAAAAATTCTCTTATTTTTATCTTTATTCAAAGCTACCTCCTAAATGTCTTTTATTACCTAAATTATTATAACATATTTTTCCAATATATGATATAATTAAAAAAATATAATATAAATAATCGGAGGATCTCATTATGAAAATTGCATGGATTGGTACAGGTGTTATGGGAGAAAGTATGGCTGGTCATCTGCTGGATGCAGGGCACGAACTTTATGTTTATAATCGTACAGTATCAAAAACAGAAAATTTAGTTAAACGTGGTGCCAAGCTACTTACTGAGATAAAAGATGCCCCTCTTAATGCAGATGTTATTTTTACAATGGTTGGGTATCCTAAAGATGTTGAAGGTGTTTATCTAGGGAATGATGGTTTAATTACTACTGCTAAAGAAGGGCAAGTATTTGTTGATATGACAACTTCTTCGCCAACTATCGCAAAAAAAATTAGTGAAGAATTTGCTAAAGTTGGTGCTAGCGCTTTAGACCTACCTGTTACAGGTGGTGATATTGGTGCAAAAAATGCTACTTTGTCAATAATGGTTGGTGGTGATAAAAAAGTTTATGAAGAAAAAGTTCTTCCACTTGTTAAACATTTAGGAAAAAACATTACTTATTTTGGAGAAGCTGGAAAAGGGCAATATGCTAAACTAGCAAATCAAATAGCTATTGCTACTACTATGATTTCTGTTGCTGAAAGTTTTAAGTTTGCAAAAGAGGTTGGTCTTGATTTAGAAGATTTCTTCAAAACTGTTTCAACAGGTTCAGGAGGAAGCTTCTCTATGACATCTTACGGACCAAGAATTCTTAAAAATGATTTTAAACCTGGTTTCTTTGTTCATCACTTTATAAAAGATATGCGTCTAGCACTTGAAGAATGTGAAAAAATGAATATTACACTACCAGGATTAGAAGTAGCTTATAAACTATATAATGAATTAGAAGAAGAAGTAAGAAATACTAATGGTACTCAAGCTATTTCTAAATGGTATAACCTATAAATAATAGAAAAAAACTTTCAGAGTAATTTAACTACCCTGAAAGTTTTTTTATATTATTCTACCACCTATAGTAAGCATTTTTAGAATTTATATCATGCCCTACTTCACTTGTCTTAGCTACTGGTAAATCTTTTATCTATAAAATCTTTGACTATACTATAAATATCATTTTTTTATTATATTTTTTTCGATATTAGTAAAAGTTCCAAGTAATAAACCTGAAATTTTTATCAAAAACACCCATTTGTTTTAATTGAGTTAGATGAGTAATTAATGTTTCTACTGTTGTACCTAGTCCTTCTAAAAATAATACTCTATTTTTCTAAATCTGGAAAATACTGAGTGCCTGCTAGTTTAAGAAAACACCTAATATTTCCACCTGCAACTATCCCACTAATTTCTTCACCTTGAAAAAAATTCCCATGATATATTTACTAAATCAGGGTTCATTATACAACACTGTTTTTCAAATCTATTTCTTATATCTTTATTCTGATAATATTCAATACTTGGTATAAATAAGTAGGTTCTCCTGTTTTAGCCATTATTGCATTTAGTACCACACTTAAATCACTATAGCCAAAAAAATGGTTTAATATTTTTTTAATAATATCATAGTCTAAATAATCTAATATTTCATTAGAAAGATCTCCCCAGAAATATCAAAAATTGCCTTTATACTTTTTATCAGTAAAGAATCTCATAAGTTCTTCGCCACGTGTTTCAGAACTTGCACTCCTACCAAATTCATCTTTATATAGATAATTACTATAAATTGGAACTAAGCCTAGACTTTTTAATGCCTCTTCTAATTTATCTAATTTAATTTTTATCTTCTCGAGCTTTACCATTAGAACAAACTACTAAAAGCCACTTTATTATTTATATCTAACATATTAGTTCAGTTCTATACTCTCTATATAATATTTAGAACGAGATTCTCCACCTTTATATTGCTTATCATTTTAAACGTAATATGTATTTCCCTGCAACACTATTTGTAGATGAATTCTTAATTGGAATTATTAATCTATCGCCTTCGATAGTCCAGCTACTTTCCTCAGAAGGTGTATATTGAGTTGCTCCTCCAATTCCTCCCATTCCTGTTATATAAACTTTATCTTTTTTTAAAGAATACTGTTTCTCCTAACACAAGAGAATTATTATACTTATCTTCATTACCTGAATAACTATCATCTACTTCTCTATATTTTATATTTTTTTCAATGATTGTACATCTTTATATACATCATCCGCATTATATGTATCCTTATATGCTGTATTATAAACATCTGTTAACTCAGCTAGGGACATTTTAGTTACATGATAATCTTTTTCCACTAACAGTGACATTTTTTTATTTATATCAACTAGATAACCAAATAATGCTACTGGCTCTAACTTTCTTCCTCCATGCGTTACGAAGAAATATTTTTTTCATAATTTCTTTTTCTTTTGAGATTTATTATGATTAGTATTTTTTTAAATTTAAGTCAGTCCATTTTAGCTTATTAGCATCTATTTTTTTGATGAAACTTTTTTAAGATCTTCATTAACAGGTGTTAATTTCCCATCTTTTACATCGTATGCACCTATTAATTCATTTTTTTCCTACAATTTTATTATTTGAAATATGTCCACCTTGTCTTAGGTAGATTTTAGTGCCTCCATTGCTGCTATCTACTGAATAACTAACTGTCGGAGCAAAGTTTTTTTCAACTCAGCTATAGTTTCTTGCGGTATGCCTAATTCTGATTTTTAATGTATCTAAATCAGTAATTGTACGTATTTTTCTCTACAACTACTGTAGTTTCCTTATCTAAATTTTTACCATCTACACTGCCTAAATTTTTCACTATTGTTAGTAGTTGTAGTTTCCTTTGATTCCTCATACTTAATAATACCAAAAACACAAATTACTGCGACCACAAAAATAGCTACAAAACCTAATATATATTTAACTGTCTTATTCATAATATTTTTCCTTAAATTCTCCTAATTATTTATTTTTCATTAACATCAAATGTAGGTACATAGAAATGTCGACCTTCTAAACCAAATAACTTATCACTAAAAGTTCCTGGTTCTACATTTGATAAGTTTTTTATCGAACATCATCATACGAGCATCAATATTATCTATAAAATTAATAATTTCAGCCTCTTTTTACCATAGGTAATTTTGGTGAACCAAATTCATATTTCCCATGATGAGCAAGTATAATATGCCGAAGTAGTATAATCTCTTCCCTTCTATACCTAATTTTTTCCGCTACTTTAGAAACTTCATCGCTCATAATAACGATATGACCTAATAATTCCCCTTCTAAAGTATATGAAGTACCTATCGGACCACTTAGCTCTATAGTTTTTCCTAAATCATGTAAAATTATTCCACTATATAATAAATCTTTATTTAAAGATGGATAAATTTCTAATAATGCTTTAGCAATTTTTTTAACATTGTTATTGTATGATAGATTAATCCAGAATAGAAGTCATGGTGCATTGATTTTTGCGACTGGATAACTTACAAATTGTTTTTTTATATTTATTTAATAGTTCTATCGTAACTGCTTTTTAATTTTTTTGATTACTGATTTCCTTTAAAAAAATCATTTAATTCGCTAATCATAATTTCTTTTGATAATGGAGCTGTTTGAATATAGTCTTGAATATCTATTGAATCATTATCATTTGCTAATCTATAATTTTTTTATTTTTAGTCGCAATTTCCCTCTATAATCTAAAAACAGTTCCTTCTATAAATACCATAATTCCAGCTTTTTAAATTTTCAGTATCTTCTTCTTTAACTTCCCAAATTTTTCCATCAATGGATCCGGTTTTATCTTTTTAAATATAATGTTAAGTAAGGTTTACCACTAGTAGCTATTCCTCTTACTACATTATCCAACAAGAAAAAAAACATACGTATTTCTTGATCAGTTTTAAACTCATTTATATACATCTTATCCCTCCTAAAATTTTTCTTTTTATATTTAATTTACTAACTGCTCATATACTATTTTTACTAGCTGTTAATAAAAATTTCAAACTAAAAATTACAGAAATATTATTCTAGTTAGAAGTTAGGAACTATAAATTAAATTTCTAAATCATCTTTGTTTTAAAAATAATTCATAAGCTAGTTTTTTTATTTTTTGATTATAATCAACATTCTTGAAAAATTCATCTACCTCATGATTTAATATACCCTATAAGGGTATATCAGGAGGTATATTATATATGTTTTATTTATTCACAAAAAGTAGCTAGTATTTCTACTATCGAACTAGAACAAAAAAACTTAAAGAAAAATATTCAATTAATAGATGTAAGAACACCTGGTGAATTTCGAAGAGGACATATAAAAAAATGCAAAAAAATGTTCCACTTAATAAAATTGATCAATTTACTCCAATAACAGATAAAACAGTATATGTTATTTGTCACTCTGGAGCTAGAAGCAAACTTCGACAAAAAAAAACTAAAAAGAAAGGCTACGATGTTATTAATATCCAAGGCGGTATGCATGCATGGAGAGGAAATATAGTCTAAAATTACTAATATTGAAAGGAAGAGATCATGAAAAATAATATTTCAATGCAAGATTTTTTTATGAAAAGTATAATAATGAGGAACTTATGATTCTCGATGTAAGAGAAAATCACGAGTACGAAGTAGGTCATATACCTTCTGCTAAAAATTTTTCCTTTGAGTAGTCTTGGTATAGATTTCACTAAATTAGATAAAAAAATCAAAAAAATACTATGTAATATGTCAAGCAGGTGGACGTTCAGCTAGGGCATATGATTTTTTTAGAGGCTCAAGGATTCGATATAATAAATATCGAAGGTGGTATGAATAATTGGCCTGGAGAAACAAAGTAAAATATTAAGCAATAAAAACAACCAATTTTTACTATATTAAATTCTCTTTAATATAAAATTAATAAATCATCAAAAAGCCTTGTTCCTAAGATTATTAGGAACAAGGCTTTTTTATATTTTTAAACTATTTACTCTTTACTATATATTTTATAGCTTTTTCTATTTTTTTCTTTATGTTCTACAGGATTTTTCTAAAGGATTATTAATACATTCCATAAGATTTTTCTGTTATTAGTAACTCAATAACACGATCAACACTTGAACGAACTGCACTTAATTGAGCTATTATATCAATACACACTCTCTCTTCTTCTATCATTTTTTTGAATCCCACTTAGTTGCCCTTCTGAGCGCTTAAGACGTGTAATATACTTTGAATTTGCCATATTTATTTTTTTCTCAGTAGATTTTTTTCATTATACCGGGAAAAAAATTTATTTTGTAAAAATTTAAAAAAATTTGTATGTTTTTTTATATTGAAAATTCCTAAAAATCTAATTCCAATTATTCTTTCAAAATAATAAATCTGATTCGAAGATTTCCTTGTGTACTCAGTGTATTAACAATTAATTTTTAAAGTGAATTTACTTCCTTTACCATATTCACTTTCTACCAATATGTCTCCATTTATTTGTAAGGCTAACTGTTTCGCTATTGCCAAACCTAAGCCATAACCACCTGTTTTCATATTTCTTGATGTTTCAACACGATATAATCTTTTAAAAAAATATTATCAATCTCTTCTTCTTTTATACCGCAACCTTCATCAATTATAGAAATAGATAATTCTTGATTTTTTTATTTCGGCAACTATTTCTATTTTTTTGTCCCGCTTGGTGAATACTTAAATGCATTACCTATTAAATTCACGATAATTCTTTGAATTTTTATTGTAATTACTTACTATTTTAGCATTCTCAGGAATAACTTTAATATAGATATCTCTTTTTTTCTTTTTCTGCTCTCAACTTAAACTCTGACATGCAGTCAATCAATAATTTATCTAAAAAAATATTGTTTCATTTTTATCATCTTCACTAGTGTCTTTTACACTTAATGTTAAATAATTTAATTCTTCAACAAGTTTATTCAATCTTGTCGTTTGTCGACAAATTGTTTCTAGATAATATTTATATTCTTCTTCCTTTATTATTCCGTCTAACATTCCTTCCGCAGTTGATTGAATTGAAGTTATAGGAGTTTTTTTATATCATGAGATAACTGGGCTATCATAAGAGATTTTTTTCTTTTTCACTTTCTTCTAATGAATCAAAACTTTCTTTTTAAATGCTTTTGCCATTTCATTGAATGATAATGATAATTCTCTAAACTCAGTAGGACCTTCTACAGTATTGCTAAAATCAAAATTTTTCTCACTTATACTAATCATTTGTCTTTTTAATACATGTAATGACTTAAATACACCTTTTAGTAATATAATGCTAATCGTAGCTCCAATTAGTCCTGCAATTATTGTAATCGCAACTATAAAATATGTATCTTTTTTTCAATTAACATTAAATTTGAAGCCCAAAAAAACAGCCATAATAGTTATTAAAAATGACAAAAATATATCCAACAATAATATAATCTCTTAATTTCATTCTATATTTCCTTTCCATTTTTAAACTTGTTTTTCCATTTTTGTATCCTAGACCCCATACCGTTTTTATACTCGGTGTTTTTTCTGTTGAATATTTTGTTAAGATTCTCCTTAATGAGTGTATATGCACATTTAGCGTATTTGCATCTTCTACATATTCACCTTGCCAAATTTTTTCATACAATTCTGTTTTAGAAAAAACACGATCCGGATTATTAGCCAGTAGCCATAATAATTCAAAAGATTTCACGGTTAGTTCTAATTGTCTATCATTTACCATAGCAATTCTACTATTATAGTTAATTTTCAAATCACCTAAAAGTTAAAATATTTTCACTACTATTTTTCTCGATTCTACGTAGTATATTTCTAACTCTTAAAACTAATTCTCTTGGACTAAATGGTTTTACTATATAGTCATCTGCCCCCAAACTTAAAGCGTAGATTTTATCTGGTTCTGTTGTTTTCGCTGTTATGAATAAAAATGGTTGTTCCTCATCTAAATACTGTACTTCGCTGATTAAATCATAGCCATCTATATTAGGCATCATTATATCTGTAATTATTAAAGAATATTTATTTTTTTCCTGTATTTCTCTAAAAGCTTCTTTTACCATCATTAGCGATATCAACATCATATCCACCTTGCTCTAAATATCGTTTATTTATCTCCGTTATTTCTATTTCATCATCTACTAATAAAATTTTTATTAACCATATTTAACTCCTCTTATCAAAAATAGTACTATACAATAAAAGTATAGCACTATTTCGATAAAAATATACAAGTTTATTTTTATTTATTAATTATTTTTTTCTTCTGAATCCTAATATACCTAAGAAGCTTGCAATGATTAATCCTAGTATTCCAGTATTTGATGAATTTGTTGAACTCATCGTTCCTTCAGGTCTTTGCACTTGTTTTTTTGGTAGCATACCTTTTTTTCGTCATTCCATTACTCATATGAGTATTCATAGTCATATTATCTTGTATCATATCTTTATTCATACTAGATTTCATAGACATACTATCAGATTTTACTCATATTCATTACTTTTCCACTTACATTTGAATTCATTGAACCAGTAGCTGTATTATTTTGCATCATATCTTCTCCTGGTTTCATATCCATTTGCTTAGTTTCTTTATGTAGATTTATAGTCACTTCTTTTGTTGCCACTAGGTTTGTTAGATCCGCTTTTCCATCTTTTTCACTGTATACTTTGATTGTTGCTTTGTAGCTTTGTGTTCCATTAGCTTTTAATAAATCTAGTAATTCTTTATCTGATTTTTCTTTTGTTCCTTCTAGGTCTACTTCATAGAAGTATAATCCTTTTCCTAGTTTTTCTAATGGTAATAATGCTGGATTTTTCGCTGATCCGTTATCTGACCATGGTGCTTTGTCTGATGATTTCAAGATTAATCTTGTTAACATTCCATCTCCACCGAAGAATTCATAAGGAATTACTTGGTTTACTCCTGCTGTAAATGGTCCTGGGAAGTTTGCTTTGTCTAAGTATTTAGCTTGTACATCTACTGTATCTTTTGTATTCTCCACTACTGCTTTTTTAACTTCTTGAACACTTGTTAATCCATTTAGATTTACATCAATATCTTTTGTTGCTACTACATTTGTTAAATCTGCTTTTCCATCTTTTTCACCGTATACTTTGATTGTTGCTTTGTAGCTTTGTGTCCCATTAGCTTTTAATAAATCTAGTAATTCTTTATCTGATTTTCCTTTTGTTCCTGCTAAATCTACTTCATAGAAATATAATCCATGTCCTAATTTCTCTACTGGAGGAAGCGCTGGATTTTTCGCTGATCCATTATCTGACCATGGTGCTTTGTCTGATGATTTCAAAATTAATCTTGTTAACATTCCATCTCCTCCGAAGAATTCATAAGGAATTACTTGGTTCACTCCTGCTGTAAATGGTCCTGGGAAGTTTGCTTTGTCTAAGTATTTAGCTGGTACATCGACTATATCTTTTGTATTCTCCATTACTGCTTTTTTAACTTCGTTAACACTTGTAAGGCCATTTAGATTTACATTTACATCTTTTGTTGCCACTAGGTTTGTTAGATCCGCTTTTCCGTCTTTTTCACCGTATACTTTGATTGTTGCTTTGTAGCTTTGTGTTCCATTAGCTTTTAATAAATCTAGTAATTCTTTATCTGATTTTCCTTTTGTTCCTTCTAGGTCTACTTCATAGAAGTATAATCCTTTTCCTAGTTTTTCTAATGGTAATAATACTGGATTTTTCGCTGATCCGTTATCTGACCATGGTGCTTTGTCTGATGATTTCAAAATTAATCTTGTTAACATTCCATCTCCACCGAAGAATTCATAAGGAATTACTTGGTTTACTCCCGCTGTAAATGGTCCTGGGAAGTTTGCTTTGTCTAAGTATTTAGCTTGTACATCTACTGTATCTTTTGTATTCTCCATTACTGCTTTTTTTACTTCAACTGGAGTTGTTTGTGGTTTTGCTACATCTTTTGCCTGTTTTATTAAATTATTCACATCAGTTTCTTTTGATTCAATACTTACTTCTTTTTCTGATTTTACTTCAGGTTGTTTCTCAGCACTTACAACATTTTTTTGCTTCAACTGTACTTTTTCTCAACTTGTTTTGTTTCTTTTCCTACAGTATTTACTTTGTTTTCAATTACTTTAGATTCAGTTGCATCATCTACTTGTTTATTTTTCTACATTTTGAACTACAGGAGCTTTTATCTTGTAAATCACTCGCATGAGCTTCTCCACTGCCAACAACTATAAAAATTCCGCTAGCAATTGCGACTGACACCACACCAACACTAACTTTTTCTGATTGCCCATTTTGTAAAAATTTTCTGATTTAATAAAGTTATTTTTTTCATTTGTATTTCTCCTCTTATTTAATACTTTATTACCAAAACTTTTTTGTTTGATGAATACAGTATACCTTATGGATATTAACTAACTATTAGTAAAAGTTAAAATATTTCTTAAATAGTTATTATTAAAATATTATCTTTAAAAATATATTAATATATATGGTCTTCCTTAGATTTCTGACAATTTCGGAAAAAAAGTTTTTAATTTTTTTCACTGGAAAGTGTTGACAAAGAAAAAGACTTATGTTACTATTTCTTTAACAGTTTTAAAAAGCGAAGAAGTGAAGAGCAATATTACTTAATTATTAGAGACCTTTTGGTTGGTGAAAAAAAGGATTTGGGTGTATTGTAAATGGTCACAGAGCTGAACTAATGACTATTAATGAGTTAGTTCCGGTTGATTACCGTTAATAATCATTGAGGTAAGATTAAAAGTTTATTTTAAGATTATAAAATTGGGTGGTAACACGGTCATTTCGTCCCTTGTGTTACTACCCTTTTTGTCGTATTTAAGACTGAGTACAAATTATTTTTTTACAAATTAATATAATATAACATTGAAAAGATGAGTAGAAAAAAAGGATTTACACCAGAGAATCTCAGTAGCTGAAAAGAGATTAATGAATTTTTTTGAAGATGGTCTTTGAGTTTTTAATTATCGAGCGGAAGTTAGGTAATTACGCAGAAATAGCGTTAAAATTTTAATGAGGTGGAAAACTAAAAAATTCAATTCACAATTTTAGATTTTTCCATAAAATAAGGTGGTACCACGTATGAAACGCACGTCCTTAGACAATATTAGTTTATTGTTTAAGGGCGTTTTTATTTTATTATTAAGAAATTTATATTTACATTTTAGGAGGAAAGAAAAAATGACAAAAATTTCAAGTTTAGGATACCCTCGTTTAGGGGAAAAGAGAGAATGGAAAAAATTAATTGAAGGTTACTGGGCTCGTACAGTTCGTCAAAACGAGTTATTTGAAGAAGCTGGAAAATTAAGAAGAGATTTCTTACAAAAACAATATGACTCTGGATTAGATTTAATCCCTGTAGGAGATTTCTCACTATATGATCACATTTTAGATTTATCAGTTCAATTCAACGTTATTCCACAACGTTTTGAAGGAAGAGAAGTTGATGTAGATTTATTCTTTGATATCGCTCGTGGTAACAAAGATAATGTTGCATCTGCACTTAAAAAATGGTTTAACACTAACTACCACTACATCGTACCTGAGTGGCAAAATGTTGAACCTAAATTAAACAATACTCGCCTACTTGATTTATATAAAGAAGCACGTGAAATAGTTGGTGATAAAGCTAAACCAGTTATTACTGGGCCTATAACTTATGTTGCTCTATCTAGTGGTTTAGAAGAAGGAGAACTTGAAAAAGCTGTAGACAAATTAGTTCCACTATACACACAAGTATTTAAAGAACTAGTAGAAGCTGGTGCTTCATACATCCAAGTAGATGAACCAATCTTTGTAACTGACGAAGGTAAAAATTATGTGGAATTAGCTCATAAAGTATATAACCACTTCAATAATGAAGTAAATGCTAAATTCATCTTCCAAACTTACTTTGAAGCTTTAGTAGAAGCTGAAAAACTTGCTGATTTACCAGTAGCATTCGGATTAGATTTCGTTCATGGTAGAGAAGAAAACCTAGCTAATGTTAAAGCTGGATTATTTAAAGATAAAGAAGTATTTGCTGGTGTTGTTGATGGACGTAATGTTTGGAGTAACGACTTTGAAGATAGTTCAAAATTACTAGAAGAAATCAAACAAAATGTTGCTGAGTTAGTAATCCAACCTTCATGTTCTCTATTACATGTTCCTGTTACAACAAAACATGAAACTGAACTTGAAGAAACTCTTCTTAATGGATTAGCATTTGCCGATGAAAAACTTGTAGAACTTAATTTATTAGCTGATAAATTAGATGGAAATGAATCTGATGCATATAAAAAACATGTTGAAGATTTCCACAAATTACAAAATGCTGACTTCAGAAATCTAGAATTAGAATCAAGTGAAAATGTTCGTTCTACTCGCCCTTCTGATTATAAAGTACGTCGTGAAGTTCAAAACAAAAAATTCAACTTACCATTATTACCAACTACAACAATTGGATCATTCCCTCAATCTAAACAAGTACGTCTTCAACGTGCGTTATGGAAAAAAGGTGAATTATCTAATGAAGACTATGAAAAATTCATTGAAGAAGAAATCGCTCGTTGGATTAAAATCCAAGAAGACCTTGACATTGATGTATTAGTACATGGTGAGTTTGAACGTACAGACATGGTTGAATTCTTTGGTCAACGTTTCGCTGGATTTGCATCAACTAAATTTGGTTGGGTTCAATCATATGGTTCTCGTGGGGTTAAACCACCAATCATTTACGGAGATGTAAAACATATTGAAGCTGTTACAGTTAAAGAAACGGCTTATGCTCAAAGCTTAACTAACCGTCCTGTTAAAGGTATGTTAACTGGACCAGTAACAATCCTAAACTGGTCATTTGAACGTAGTGATATTCCTAAAGCAGAAATCTTTAACCAAATTGCTATAGCTCTTAAAAATGAAATTGAACTACTTGAAAAAGCTGGTATTGGAATTATCCAAGTTGATGAACCTGCACTTCGTGAAGGTTTACCACTTAGAGATAGTAAAAAAGAAAAATATCTTGAAGAAGCAGTATTCGCATTCCGTCTTGCTACTTCATCAGTAAATGATGAAACACAAATTCACACTCATATGTGTTACTCTAACTTCGATGAAATTATCGATTCTATTAGAGCATTAGATGCTGACGTTATTTCTATCGAAACAAGTAGAAGTCACGGAGAATTAATCTCTGCATTTGAGACAGCAATCTACCCTCTAGGTATCGGTCTTGGAGTTTATGATATCCACTCTCCTCGTGTACCTACAAAAGAAGAAGTTCGTACTAATATCTTACGTCCACTTCAAAAATTATCTACAGAACAATTCTGGATTAACCCTGACTGTGGTCTAAAAACACGTGCAGAAAAAGAAACAATCGAAGCACTAGAAGTTTTAGTTGAGGTAACAAAAGAAATCCGCTCTGAACTAAAAAAATAGTATTGGAGGGAGATTTATGAGAAACCTACTAGAGAGATTAGAAAATAATGTACTCGTAGCCGATGGGGCTATGGGTACAACCCTCTACAGTAATGGATTAGAAAGTTGTCATGAATATAACAATATTTCAAATCCTAGTGCTGTAGAAGAAATTCATAGAGCTTATATCGAAGCTGGAGCTGATATAATTCAGACTAATACCTATGCTGCCAAAAAGTGTCAATTAAAAACTTATGGATATGAAGATAAGTTTGAAGAAATTAATATTCATGCGACTGAAATCGCACGTTCTGTCTGCAGGAGAAAAAAACATTTGTTCTAGGTACTATTGGGGCTATAAGAGGGCTTCGTGAATGTGAGCTAACTTTAGAATCTATAGTTAATGAAACACTAGATCAAGTTAAGGTTCTTTTATCTACAGAAAAAATTGATGGCTTATTATTTGAAACATATTATGATCAAGAAGAAATTCGTACTATTTTTATCTGAAGTAAGAAAACTTACTGACTTACCTATAATTACTAATATTTCATTATTAGAAGCTGGTATTACTCAAAATGGGGAGAAAGTAACTGATGCACTAAGTGCTCTTGTAAATTTAGGTGCAGATATTGTCGGTTTAAACTGCCATCTTGGACCTTATCATATGATAAAGAGCTTTAAACAAGTTCCTTTATTTGCTCAAAGCTATTTATCAGCATATCCTAATGCTAGTTTAATGCAACTTACTCAAACTATTAATGGAAATGAATATCGTTTTAGAAAAAATTCATCTTACTTTGAACAAAGTGCAAAACTATTAGTAGAAGAAGGAGTAAGACTAATTGGTGGGTGTTGTGGAACTACACCAGAGCATATTCGCGCTATAAAAAAAGGAATAAAAGGTCTAAAACCAGTAAAAAGAAAAACAATAACTCCTCTACCTGCTGAGGAAGAACTTATTCGTGTAGCGTCTAATAAACCTACTATAGTTGATAAAGTAAAAAAACAAGTTACAATAATAGCAGAATTAGATCCACCTAAGCATTTAAATATTGAGAATTTTATTGAAGCTGCCAAAACTATTGATAAAAAGAATATTGAAGCTATCACTTTAGCTGATAATTCATTAGCAAGTACTAGAATTTGTAATTTAACGGCTGCCGTTTTATTGAAAGAACATATAACTACGCCTACTCTGTTACATCTAGCTTGTCGTGATCACAATCTTATTGGATTACAATCTCGACTGATGGGGCTTGATCTACTGGGTATTAACAATATTCTAGCAGTCACAGGTGATCCTAGCAACCTCGGGGATTTCCCTGGTGCAACAAGTGTTTTTGATGTTACAAGTTTTAAACTAATACCATTTATAAAACAACTTAATGAAGGACTTGGATATAATGGAGCATCACTTAAAAAGACTACTAACTTTACTGTTGTCAGCACTTATAACCCAAAATGTTCGCGATATAAGTAAAACAAAAACGCTTAGTTGAGAAAAAAATCAAATCTGGAGCAGATTACTTTATCACTCAACCTGTATTTGAAGAAGAAAAAAATTGTTAAATTATCAGAATTAGCTTTTCAAATTATCCTGACACTCCATTCTTTTGTTGGAATAATGCCAATTACTAGTTATAATAATGCTATATTCTTACACAATGAAGTTCCAGGAATTAAATTATCAGAAGAATTTTTTTATCTAGATTGGAAGAAGTTAAAGATGATAAAGAACTTTGTCAAAAGATTGCTTTTAGATGAAAGTAAAAATTAATTGATGTTGCTTTTAAAACACTTTTAATGGAATTTACTTAATCACTCCATTTACTAGAGCAGATTTAACTGTTGAGTTAATCGATTATATTGAAACAGTTAAAACTAAATAATTACAAACTTACCTCTTAAAATATAAAAAAAGAAGTTGTTATAAACAACTTCTTTTTATTATTATTTATTTCCATATTTTTTTCAAAAAAAGTTCGTCTAATGGTTTGTACATTACTTTATTTAAATCTTCAATTAAAAATTGTAATTTTTTTGTTGAGCTTGTACAAATTCTAAGAATTTAGCATTCCCCTATTAATTTTTTTGTTGTATTTCTTCAAATACTGTTAACTCTTCTTCAGAAGGCTCATTCCCTGCTTGAGCACCTTCCATTAATTCTTTTTTTGTTTTTGATACGAATTCAGTATATAACGCATTAGCTTCTTCATCTGCATATAATCCTTCAGAAGTCGCTACTGATGCTTTTATATTCTGCACTTTCTCTTAATGCTCTTTCAAATTCATTTGCTTTTATCGTAGATGTTTGTCATAGTTTTTAACTCCTTATGTTTTGTTAGGTTCATTATAACATAATTTTTACCTTTTTTTGACAATTATATATATCCCCTAAATATGGAGAAAGACCCATCTAAAGATGAGCCAATATATTATGAAAAAAATATTATTAAAGTTATGTTCTAATAATTATTATACTTACAGAACTTTATATAAACTTAAAAATTTTAAAATAAATTTTTCTTACTTTAAAAGGAGAAAGACTCATCTTACGATGAGCCAGTATATTATGAAAAAAATATTATTAAAAGTTTTTGTTCTATACTATTATTATACTAAGCTTACTTTTAGTTGAACTTAATATTTTAAATAAACTTTACTTAAAAATTTTTTTAATTTTTTTCCACAATTAAATAAGAATTTCTATATTTCTTAATACCACCATAGCTTTTTTTATATCTATGTCCTATTTGTAACGATAAATCTTTTTATTTTGATCTGCGCCATTTATATAAAGTTTCCCAGCTTCGTACATATCTACCATCTCATTAGGTACACTAGAAATAACAATACTTCCATTATTATCACTTTCTATTTGAGAGAACTTCACACTATAGTCCCCCTGCTGGTAAGTCATCAAAGTACCAACGTAATGTATAAGTTTGAAGAGGAATTTCCCAATATAATTCACGATATATAAATTCATGCTCTCTAACTACTTGATTAGTTTTTCTTATCTATTATTTCTACTTTATACTTAGAATTATTTTTTCTCATCATATGAGGAAATATATCCACGAATATAGTTAAAACTTCTTGTAGCTTTTAAATGTTTGTTCTACTTCAGTATCTCTATTTACTCTTACGATTCCATCTCTTAAATAATTATCAGTGGCATAAATACTAATACCATTAATAACACGTGAATCATAGTCTAAATTCATTGAGTAAGAAGGTCGTAAGAAACTATCACTTCCTATTTGAAGTGCAAAAACAACTCAAAAAGCTATAAATAGTTTTTTTCTTATATTTATCAAATATTGTTACTTCATATCGTTCTGCAAAAAGTATTAATCCTTTTGCACCTAAAATAAAGATAATAGGCATCCAAGCATAGACATATCTAGGTTTAGCTTCCCATATTAAATGGAACATAAATACCCCAAAAATAATTATTTGGAATAGGAAGCAAGACGTAATATATTCTTTTCTGCGTTTATATATATAATAAACCATTCCAAATAGTATTGCTACATACATCATTTGAGAAATATAAACAACGAAACTATTATTACTTCCATAGAATAATTGCCATAAGAATCCATCTCCATCTCTTAATGCACGAGTACCATTTGTATAATTTATTGTACCGTCACTCCAATTTCCTCGAATCTTAAGCACTACCATTAGTAAGTTTAAGAAAATCGGTCTGTGTGTCAGACGATTAAAGAATAAGCCTAAATCATCCGCTGCTTTATTTTGACTAAGATAAGTATATTGGAAATCCTGCCAATTATAGCTACCACCTTGAATACTCATTCCCATCATAACCCAGTGAAGCATCGGGAATCTATATCCATCATCTTGTATAAATCCATAGTGATCCCACAGTATACTAAAACCTTTACCAAAAGCAATAAATGCTATACCAAACGTCACAAGTAATATAGCTAGATTCCTATACCACTTGAAAAATAATAAATATATAATTAATGCTGGAATAATAATTATTATATTAGATCTTAGATTCCAACCAAATGCAACTATTATAGCTACTGCCATAATATGCTTAGTTCTAAAAAAATAAAACTTCCATCAGATGGAATAAGCACATATATAATGAGTGCTACTAGCACTACCATTAAGCTATCTGAATAATAGAATAAGCTATACATTTGAAATGGGATATACACTAGCATTAATCCTAAAATAATTGTTTGTTTTTGTTTACTAAGTAGCTTCCCTGCTGTTTTTATATGTTAAATACATAGTAAGTGAAGTAATAGCAAAAACAAAATATGTGTAAAGCCCAAACTTCTGATATATGAAGATAATTCGCAATACGATATAGCCAATATAGAATAATCGTAGGATTAATATTATTTGGATAAACTAGGAAATATCTTTCTCCTGAAAAACTTACCATAATTCAGCATATAATGTGCTTCATTTTCTATTTCAGCACCATCTGAAAAGTTTAATGTATCCATCGATAATATTATTGCTTGGAAGATTAAATACAAAACAACAATTATACGATTATATTTCTTTAAACCTTGTTCTTCAGTTGCTAAAATCTTCTTTACTGCATAAATAAACAGGATAAATACCACTGGCACACCAAGTAAAAAGTACCAATGGATTTAATATACGCTCATAAACAAAAGGTGCTACATATGCCCATATTAATGCAACTGCAAATAATGAAATAAAAAGCATATGAAAATACATTATGTAATATTCTCCTCATAACTACTGTCTATCCTTTCTATTTAAGTTATTAGCAAATAAAATTGGTGACATAGCTATCATTGCTCTATTCATAAAAAGTATCACTAGCAAAGTAATCTTTTTTTAGATTTAATTAATTCTATTAATTCTGTTTCATCTTCTATGTTATTACTTATTCTTAGCACATCGAAAAGTAAATAACCACATAATAGATTTAGTGAAGTTTCATATTTTTTTGCCAACTTTAAACTCTTCTATTTTTTTCAGTTGCAGTCATTATTCGACGAACTGATGCATCTATCATTGCTTGGTTTCGCACAGTTTTATCATCACTAAGCTCTTTATATCCCATTCTTGCTCTTTTGACACACTTTTTGTAGCTTGATCAAAAAGCTTTTTAATTTAAAAATATAAATTTTTCTAAAGAAAGCATGTCTTCTTGAAATCTTAGATTATATACATCTAAGAACTTTTTCTTAAATAAACATGACGTTAGATTATAATCTAAATCACTTTTAAATCGTGTTATTTCTTCTTCTAAGTACTCTATTCCAGTAACTACTCTCTCTTGTAAAAAGCAAGTATATCCCTCACGAGTAAGGATTGATATATCTAGATTTTTCTTCAGCAAATGAATATAAACTCTCTAGATAGTTACTTCTTAATCTTACATTTTTCTTCAACAAAAACAATATAGTCACCCTTAGCAAAATTCTAATGCACAATTCTTTGCTGATGAGTTAGACCCCAATTGTTTTTTTATATAGTTAATTTTTTTCTATTATCATTAATTGCAACAAATTCTTCAATTTCAAATGTTGATGAGTCATCAACAATAATAATTTCAAAATCCATAAAAGTTTGTTTAAATAAATCTTAAGAATTTTACTTAAGCGATCAAGATTTCTAAATGCTGCTAATACGACTGTAATTTTTGTTTTACTTGTTGTTTTAATTTTTTTATTAAAATTTCATTCCCCAAAAAGCATAGTATCTAAAAAAATATGTCTTTGGTTCTATCTAATGTTTTTTGCCATAATTTTTTTCCTCTAATATTTTTAAGGTTTATATTCTAATAATTATAACATAAATCTTTTTTTAAATTTCATTTATCAACAAAAAAACTATCTTGAAAGAATAAGTTTATTTTACTCTTTTTAAGATAGTCTTATTAATTATATATTCCCATATATATTTTATTTTTAATATTATAAAAATAGCTTAGATCTTTCTCTTTCTCTACTTAATTTAGCAGAACGTGCTTTTTAAGCTAACTAAGATAGCTCCACCTACTAAAGTAATAACTAGATATGTTAATAATATCTTCATATCGCGATTAACCGCTGGTATATATACACCACCTACAGCCTCTCTAAGTAATCCTATTGAATAAGTAAATGGTACTTTAGGATATAGAATTTGGAAGAATCTTGAAGTCATCTGAATTGGGAATGTTCCTCCCGAACTACCAATTTGAAGCACTAATAAGATAATACATACTGCTTTACCAACATTTCCTAATAAGCATACCGTTGTATATATAATTACTGAGAATAATAATGAAATCAGCAGTGCATATATCACAAATCTGTATGGTGAATTTGCCTGAGTTCCTAGTAAATACATGTCCCCCAGAGTTATTATTAATGTTTGTAGTAATGAAATTATCATAAACAATAAACCACGCCCAAAATTTTTTTGATATGGCTTATATTTATTTTCTTCATCCTCTACTTTAGTTGTAAGTAAAGAAGACATTAATAATGCACCTACCCAAATAGATAGCACAGTATAAAACGGAGTCATCGCTGAACCATAGTTTTTAATATGGTATAACTGATTTTCTTTAAGCTGTACTGGATTCACAAAAAAATTCTGCTTGCTGTTTATAGTCAACTTTTTAATAAATTAAATAGTGCATTAGTATCAATTTCACCATCAGCCTTATTTACAATACCAGTTAGTTTCTGTACTTTCTCTTTAATTTCTGGCATTTCACCTTGCAGTTTTAATAATTTCCCTTGAACTGTTTGAATCTTAACCTCTGCTTCACTTATTTTTGCATTTATTGTTGGTATTTGAGCTTGGGCTCGTGATATAACACTACTTACATTTCTTATTTTTGTATCAGCACTAGTAAGAACTCGTTTTATAAGTGGTGCTACTTCTGTATTGAGTTTTTTTCTTGAAGTCAATTGAGTTATAATTAACTCTTTTTAGAAATTGTTAAGAAATCAGCTTTCACTTTAGTAGAAATTGCATCATAATTATCAATATTACTATATATTTTTTTATTTAATGAACGTAATTTAGTTATATCACTTTCCATAGTATTTATCTTCGTCAACTGTTTTTTTGGAAAAAGATTTTGATCTGATAATGAATTAAGATATTCAAAAATATCTTTCGCTATATCTAACCTTTTTTTCTGCGACTTCAAACCTACTATCTAATGCCTTCATTTTTGGCTTTTTGTCTCTTCAGGATTAGTTGGTTTCTTTTTGAATTAACTCCGCTACTTTTAACCACTTCTCCTGATATTTCTATTACTTTATCTAATTGAGTATTAATATTTTTTTAAGCATAATTTCATTAAAATTCTCAATATTTTTTTAATAGTAACATTTGTTTTTATTAGCAAGCATTATACTATTAGTAGTCGCTCTATCTATTTCTGGTAAAGTTCCCTGTATAGTATTTAAAACATTATACCCTCGATCTACTTTACCAATCAGTTCATTTAGTGAATTTTCATAATTTGTAAAGTTATCATTTAAATGATTAATTTTTTCTTTAACTTGCTCGATAGCCGGAAGGTTTTCCTCAAATTTAACTCCTGCTTCATGTAATTTTTCAAAAATAACCCCATTTGCAACTTCTACAAAGTTTTTCCCAATCGTATTAGCTAAGGCTGAGGCACCACTATTAGTGATTTTTGGGCTAATAGCATTTATCTTCTCATTAACTGTATATTCAATTGTAGCCTTTTTAAGTTCTCCTCGTGTTATAGATGTTATATCCGAACTAAAGCTCTTAGGAATTACAATACTCGCATAAAAATCTCCAATTTTAACACCATTTTCTGCTTGTTGTTTTGATGAAACAAATTGCCAATCTAAATTTTTATTACCTTTTAAATTAGTTATAAGACTTTCACCTAAATTAACATTTTTCCCCTCTACAGTTGCACCTTCATCTTCTGAAATAACAGCAACCTTTATATTATTCGTATGACTATATGGGTCCCACGATGATAGTATATTAGGCCAAGCATACATGGAAGGTAAAAAAATCAATCCTATAATTATTATCCATGTGTTTACTTTTACGAAAAATTTCCTTAATATCACTTTTTGAAAATTTCAATAATTTGTTTCAAAGTCAAGACTCCTCTCTTTAAATAAAACGAAAAAAATTAGAGATATTATATATCCCTAATTTTAATTATATACAAAAATATTATCAAAAAAAGTATTTCTTAGTCAAGATATAAAACAACATTATCAATTGTTGATTTTTTTATATCTATTATACGTTGGTTACTACTCCCTCTAAATCTTAAGCTTAAATCTTTTAAAAATATCATAAATGGTCCATCTACCAATACATCACAAAGATCCAATAACTTCTTTTTATCTTCACTGCTTCTAAGAAGTTGTTCATATGTATACCCACTATAAACCCAAATATCTTTTTTATCTCCAAACTCTTTTCTAACACGCTCTACCAACTGTATAGCAACTTGTGTATTTAAAAAAGGTTCTCCTCCCAAAAGAGTTAATCCTTGAACGTAAGAATTTCCTAAATCTTCTATGATTTTGTCTTCAAGTTCCATTGTATAAGGACTTCCTGCATTGAAATTTTGAATACTTTCATTAAAACACTCTTTACAAGCAAATAAGCATCCACTTAGATATATTGAACACCTTACCCCTTCCCCATCTACAAATTGAAACGGCTTATAATCTGCATATTTCATTTTCGAAAAAGTACTTGAAAGCCATGTTTCTTGAGGATCTTTAAAAGTTTTCATCTTGCAATTATGTTGTATATTATTATCTTTATTATTACTATACTCCGAATTATCAATTGTACTAATAATTGTCCTTAATTTTTTTCTTCTCGACACTTCCCTCACCTCTATTATTAATAATATCATTTTTTAAAAATTTATTTACAATTTGTATTTATGATATATAGAAAAAAATAATTTATATAAATATTTATTTTATATTTAAATTATTTTTAAAAATATCATATAATATATATTATTTAATAGTAATATGAAGAGAGGTTTATCAAATGAAAGTTTTAATAACAGGTTTTTGATAGTTTTGGAAATGAAACCATCAACCCTTCTAATCTAGCAGTAAATTCCCTACCAGACAGTATAGGTGATATAATTATAAAAAAAGTCACAATACCTACTATTTTTCAAGAAAAGCTCTGAGGTTTTGGAAAAAGTATATAGCAGAGTTTTTCACCAAATATCGTTATTTGTGTTGGTCAAGCTGGTGGTAGGGATAAAATTACTGTTGAGCGTGTAGCTATTAATATTGATGATGCAAGAATCCCAGATAATGATAATAACTCACCTATTGATGAAAAAAATACGTCAAGATGGAGAAAAATGCATATTTTTTTCATCTCTTCCCATAAAAAGCAATAGTTGAAACACTAATTAATAACAATATTCCTGACGAATTTCCAATACAGCAGGTACATTTGTTTGTAATCATATTATGTATGAAAGTTTATATTTAGCTAATACTAAATACACTGATATAGAAACAGGCTTTATTCATATACCTTTTTATTAAAGAGCAAATTAAAGATAAACCGAATACTCCTTTTTATGGACCTGGAAATTATTATCTTAGCATTAAAAATATATTATTGTTACATCTGCTGAATACTATAAAAAGAATGATAGAAGGATTACTGGCGGAAAGGAACACTAAATTACAGAAAATATAAAGGAGCTTATTTGATGTGTACCCAATAATCTGGACACATATATATTTAGTTTAAACTTATGGATGTTATCCTGTAATTTACAGGAGGCATCCATTTTGTTTTTTTGATTGAATCCTTTTATTATTGTAATAATCTATATATTCCTCTACTGCTTCATTGAAACTTTCAAATGATAAATAATCTTTTTCACAACCATAATACAGTTCGGTTTTCATCCTTCCAAAGAATGTCTCCATTATACTATTATCATAACAGTTTCCTTTTCTAGACATTGACTGAATGATTCCATGTTCTTTTAACTCATTTCTATAATAGAAATGTTGGTATTGCCACCCTTGATCTGAATGTAAGATTAGTCCCTCCGTTTTAGGAAATTTATTAAATGCTTTCTCTAACATCCTTTTTATCTGATCTAAATTAGGATGTAAAGATAAATCATATGATATTATTTCATTTGTATTCATATCTAATATTGGAGAAAAAAATAACACTTTCCCCATGAAAATTTAAATTGAGATACGTCTGTAGTCCACTTTTTTGTAATGGTGCTGTTGTACTGAAATCTCGATTTATTATATTATCAGCGACTTTCCCAACAGTTCCTTTATAAGAATGATATTTTTTTCTTTAGGACATTTTTCCTTTTAACCCTGCCTTGTTCATAAGTCGTTGAACACGTTTATGATTTATTTTAAAAACCTCTATTAATTAATTCATTATAAACTCTACGAACTCCGTATATTCCCTTGTTCTCAGCGAAAATCGTTTTAATTTCTTTTAGTATTGGTTTATTGCGAATAGCTATTACATCTACTTTATTCAACTCATAATAATATGTTGATCTAGCCATTCCTACTGCTTTTAAAAGATACTTTAGTTTATATTTTTTTATCTACAAGTTCTTTGATGATCGTCGCTTTTTCGCCTCGAGTTGCCGTGACCCATTTTTTCTCTTCTCAAGGCAATAGATTTTTTTATTACTTCTATTTCTGTTTTAATATGTTCGTTTTCAGCTCGTAATCTTATAAGCTCTTCATATTCAGTTTCATTAAGTTTTGGTGCATGTGTTTTATTATTTTTTTTCATATTTTTATCCTTAGGAGGTCGACCTTTCTTAGATTCTTCGAGTCCATTATAACCTAAAGTTTTTATATTTGTTAACCCATTGATACAACATTCCAGGTTGAATTCCGTTGCTTAACGCAACAAAAGTACATGATTCACCAGCTAAGACTTTAACAATTAATTCTAATTTCTCTTCTGGTTTCCATTTTTCTATTTTTGTGGTTTATGGTGTAAAGAGTCAATTCCTGATGAATCAACCATTCTTTTCCATTGTCTTATATTATCTCTGAATCTCTTTGTAGATACACCATCAGGTGTATCCGAAATTCTCCTCTCATACATTTCTATACATTCTAATTTAAATTCAAAGCTATAACGCATAATAATACCCCTTTCACCGGTTTGTCCAGTAAAAGGGGTACATATCAATTTTTTAAAAATTTGCTCTTTTTTTATTGACATAATAATATACTAGGTATACAATATATAAGGTATATTAATTTAGGAGAAAAAAATATATGTTAGAAGATTCATTAGGTCACAAACTTATTACAATACTAGAAGTAATGAGAAACTACACAAAAGAACCATTAGCCAAGCTTGGCATAACACACGGTCATTTCATTACATTATTATATATTTCAGAAAATGAAGGCGTAACTCAGGCGCAACTTTCAGAAATTCATAGAAAAGATCGTAATATAGTTAGTAGAAACATAAATGTATTAGAGGAAAAAGGTTTTGTAATAAGAAAACGCGGAATTGTAGATAGACGCTCTTTTTCAATACACTTAACTGACTTAGGTCATTCTGTAGTTTCTACACATAAAAATTTAATAAAAGAAAGTGAACAAGAGGCGTTAAGCAATCTATCAAAAGATGAAATAGCTATATTCTATTCACTTTTTAACCAAAAATCGCTTAATTACTTTTGGAGGAAAACTTTTATGAATGAATCAACGGCACAAAAATCCACTTGGAACAAAAATCCATAAAGAAATTACTTATCTCACTTGCATGGCCTGCTATTACAGCTAATATTGTTAATGCACTTTATAGCATTGTTGACCAGATATTCATTGGCCAAGGTGTTGGATATTTAGGAAATGCTGCAACAAATATCGCTTTCCCTATTACTACTATATGTCTTGCCATTGGTCTTATGATTGGTATAGGAGTCTGCAAATTTTTAATTTAGAACTAGGACGAGGTAATCCAGAAAAAAAGCTAAATCTGTTGTTGGAACATCTGTAAGTTCTCTATTCCTAATTGGAATTATCTTGACAATACTAGTTCAAATATTTTTAGAGCCACTTATGTATGCATTCGGATCAACCGATGAAATATTAGAATACGCAAAAAAACTTTTTGCAGGAATAACTTCACTAGGTATTCCATTTTTTTATTAATTTCTATTAGTACTAACCCAATTGTTCGTTCTGACAATAGTCCAAAATATTCGATGTTCGGAATAGTTTTTTTGGAGCAGTCTTAAATATGATTTTTAAATCCAATATTTATTTTTTTGGTTTCAAATGGGGAATTGCTGGTTCAGCATGGGCAACAGTAATAAGTCAATTTTTATCTGCAGTTATTTTATTATTCTACTTCCCTAGATTTAAAAGTGTAAAATTTAAAAAAGAAGATTTTATACCTAAATTCTCACTTTTAAAAATAGCAGTGTCTCTTGGAATGACGTCGTTTGTATTCCAAGGTTCAAATATGATTATTCAAGTAGTAACAAATAATTTACTTAATATACATGGATCAGAAACTGTATATGGAAATGACATTCCTATAGCTGTAGCTGGAATTGTTGCTAAAGTTAACATAATATTTATTTCAATAATTATAGGGCTTTGTACAAGGAGCTCAACCTATTTTTTTGGTTTTTAACTACGGTGCTAAAAAAATATGGACGTGTGCGTGAAACTATGCGTTACATGATGAAATATGCAATAATTATATCTGTAATATTCTTTATAATTTTTTGAAGCATTCCCTAAACAAATCGTTTCAGTATTTGGTAACGGTAATGAGCTATACTTTGAATTTGCAGTTAAATACATGAGATTCTTCTTACTATTTACCTTTATTAACGGTATTCAAATCTCAAGTTCAACATTTTTTTGTCATAATTGGAAAGCCAAAAATTGGTGTTACAATAGCCTTAGCAAAACAAATAGTAATACTATTACCAATGTTAATTGTTTTTATCTCATATTTTTTTGGATTGAATGGAATAATTTATGCTACACCTATTACCGATATTTGTGCATTCTCAGTTTCATTATTCTTCTTAACTAGAGAATTTAGAACTATGCCAAAAAAATAATATAACTGTATAATAAAAAAATCTTATGACACAAAAGGTCATAAGATTTTTTTATTATCTTTTGCTACATATTTTTAATTCATCTTTATGTTTTTGCTAAAAAGTCATCCATTTCTTTGTCTGGAATTTGACGTAGATATAGATTAGCTCTTATTGTTTCATCTTCCTCGCGACAAGTTGATAATACTACGTACTTGTCATCTCCTCTTAGTTCAACATTATTATTTTTTTAGTTTTAGCATCTTTTTTTAACATCTGTTAATTGTTTTTAAGAAATCTTCATCATTTTTCAAAATCTATACGATAAAAATGAGGTTGTTTCAGGTACAATAGTTAAAAATGCTGCTTCATAGTAATATTTTTCTCAGGAGTTTCAATAACAACATATTTATGGCTATCCAAATACTCTTGCTTATCATAGTAGTTTACATCATTAAACATACGATGATCATTTAATTTGCTTCCACGTGCATGTCCAAATAGCCATGTTAATCTATCTTTAAAATCTTTTTTATTGTCCATGTCCATAAATACAGTACCTAAAAAAATGGAACATTTCCACCTTCAAAAGTCTTATTTAGATATGTTTCATTATCATTAGTTTGAACAACTGGTTCATCTAAATCAGTACCCGGAGCATAAATATACCCAACTACTTCCTTATTCGTTTTTGATAAATCTGAAAAACGTTTTGATAAATAATCTTTTTCTTCTTGACTTACTTTATATGTAACTTCAGTAGAATTTTGAGTAGTACTTGTTTTACTACTACAACCAGATACAAATACCACAGAAGTTACTAATGCTATAGTTAAAAAGTAAGACAGAAAAAAATCTTTTTAAAATTAAATATTTTTTTCATTTAATTATTTCCTCTATATTATATTATTAATTGTATTTTTTTGTTTTTACTACTACCGCTGTTCCTGTAGCTGTAACTAAAAAAACATATTGTCACCATCGCTTCCAAGGGCATCAAAATCAATTCTAACTCCGATAACAGCATTAGCGCCCATCTCCTCTGCACGAGCTTCTAACTGTTTTAAAGCTTCAGCTCTTGCTTGAATAATTTCATCTTCGTACCCTTTGATTCTTCCACCAAAAAGGTTTCGAATACCTGCTCCAATATCTTTTTACAACATTAATTCCTGCTACTACTTCTCCAGTAGCAAGGCCTCTATATTCTACAGTTTCCATTCCTGGTACATCTTGTATTGTTGTTATAATCATAATTTTATCTTCCTTAATTAATATTAATCTACAAGTATATCTACTACCTCATCTAAAGTAGCTCCTAAGAAGTATGAGTTAATATCAACTTGTTCTAATACTTTCTTAATGTCTTCTTTTTGATATTTTTACTCCAACTAATTTCTTAGCTATATCTTCTACATCCATAACTCCAAAGAAGTCTCCATAGAATTTAATGCTAGAAATTACACCATGTTCCACCAAGATATTAGCTTCAATTTTACCTGTTTTAAGTCTTCTATTACGTTTAATATTGAAGTCTGGGTTTTTACCATATACCCAATCCCAAGAATTATTTCTTTCTTCTTGGATTGCTAAAATAGCCTCTTCATCTTCTTTCGTAGCTACAAAATCAGTCATTTCGTATTTTTTTCACTCATATTTTTTTAAGTCTTTGCTACAAAGTCAAGAACTGTCATATCTTGATTTGGTAAGTGTTCTTTAATATTAGTTACACGTGAACGAACTGATTTAATACCTTTTGACTCAATTTTTGTCTTTAGATACTTTTTAACGCATCTGCAAGAACTGTTGTATCAACATCAAACATTAAACAACCGTGGTGCATAATTCTTCCAGAACGAACGTACTGTGCATTACCACAGAATTTTCTTCCATCGATTTCTAAGTCATTACGACCTGTGAATTCTGCTTTAACACCTAGAGAAGCTAATGCATCAATTACTGGTTGAGAGAATGATTTAAAGTCGAATTCTTCTCCACTTCTACCATTTGAAATGATAGTATAGTTTAAGTTGTTTAAATCATGATAAACTGCTCCTCCTCCACTTACACGTGCGAACAATTTTTTTATTCCGTTGTCATCACAGAATTTTTTTGGTTAACTTCTTCTCTTGTATTTTTGGTTTTTACCAACAACGATACATGGGTCGTTAATCCATAACATAAAAAAACATCATCTTTTTTTGCTAATTCATTAAAAAGCATATAACTCCAATGCAGTATTATAGCGTGGGTCATTACTTTTTTTGATTCAATATATATCATATTAATCTCCTTAATTAATAAACTTATTTCTTAATATATATATTATAATACAAAATTCAATTTTTTTCTAAACAAAAAAACACATAAAATAAAAATTTTTTTAAACCTATTCAAACAAACTTTTCTAAATATATGGTATAATTAAGAGAAAAACAAAATTTTTACATTGAAGGAGTTTACTCACTTATGTCAAAAAAATTATTTTAACTGGAGATAGACCTACAGGAAAAACTACATTTAGGACACTATGTCGGTTCTTTAAAAAATCGTGTAGCTCTACAAAATGAAGAAGATACAGAAATATTCGTTATGATTGCCGATCAACAAGCACTTACTGATAACGCTGATAACCCTGGTAAAGTTATAGAAAATATTACAGAAGTAGCACTTGATTACCTTGCTGTTGGGCTTGATCCATCAAGAACTACAATATTTATTCAATCACAAATACCACAATTAGCTGAATTAAATATGTATTATTTAAACCTAGTAACAGTTTCTAGGCTACACCGTAACCCTACGGTAAAACAAGAAATCAATGATAAAAAATTTGGAGAAAGTATCCCGGCAGGATTTTTCACTTATCCTGTAAGTCAAGCAGCAGATATTACAGCTTTTAAAGCCACACATGTTCCTGTTGGTGAAGACCAAAAACCAATGCTTGAACAAACACGTGAAATAGTACGTGACTTTAATAGAATTTATAATAGAGACGTTCTTGTCTTACCAGAAATCATTCTTCCTCCTAAAGATCATGCTCGTCTAGTTGGTATAGATGGAAAAGGAAAAATGAGTAAGAGTCTTAACAATGGTATTTACTTAGGAGATAGCGAAAAAGATATCAAAGATAAAGTAATGAAAATGTACACTGACCCTAACCACATTCGTGTAGAAGATCCAGGACAAGTAGAAGGAAATGTAGTATTTAAATACCTAGATATTTTCGATCCACGTACTGATGAAGTAGCTGAATTAAAAGAACATTATTCTCGCGGTGGTCTTGGAGATGTTAAGTTAAAAAAACGTCTTAACGAAGTTATGCAAGAGTTCCTTCGTCCAATTAGAGAACGTCGTGAAGAATTTGCGAAAGATAAAGCAGAAGTTTATAATATGCTTAAAGCGGGAAGTGAAAAAGCAGAAAGCGTAGCGGCTTCTACCCTAGATGAAGTAAAAGATGCTATGGGTATCAATTATTTTTAAGAAATAAAAAAATTTAATAACCATTTTTTTAGAAGTGTATTTCTTCTAAATTACTAATTAGAGCGACTAAACAATATTGTTAAAAATTATTTGTAAGTCGCTCTCTTATCTGTAAAAAAATTTTTATAAGGAGGCTTTTATGGCTAAAAAGAAAAAAACAACAAATTTCACTATTTACAATTGTTTCTATTATATTAGTTATTGTAGTCGCTTTTTGCAATTACATATTACACTACTAATAAATCATCAAGTAAAACAACATTTTCTAATGTTTCATCTATTCCACAAGATGTACTAAACTCATTATCTGCACCAAGCGAGAGTGAAGCATCTGATAGCAATCAATATAAAGTATTAAATAATAACACACCCTATTTTACTAAAGATGATTTATCTACAAAATCTTACGAAAGCTATAGTGATTTAGATAGTTTAAAACGTGTAGGTCAAGCAAATGCTATTATAGGTACAGATCTTATGCCTAATGAAAAGCGTTCTGAAATCTCTCATGTTCGCCCTAGCGGATGGCAAAGCAATAAAGGAACTCACGTATATGATCGTTCGCACTTAATAGCATTCCAACTAGCAGGTGAAAATGATAATGAGAAAAACCTTATGACTGGTACAAGATTTATGAATCTAAATATGATTCCTTTTGAAAATCAAGTTGCCGATTATGTGAAAAAGACAAATAAACATGTTCGTTACAGAGTTACACCAGTATTTAAAGATAAAGACCTTGTAGCTCAAGGAGTTATTATGGAAGCTATGTCTGTTGAAGATAATGGAGCAAGTGTTAAATACAATGTATTTATATACAACTACCAAAAAGGTGTTATAATCGATTATAAAACTGGAAAATATACAGTAAAATAAAAAAGTAGACCTCAAGGTTAATATAGCCTTGAGGTCCTTTTACTTATAAGTTATTTTGTTGAAGCTCCTTCAACTTCTCCAATAGTCGCTTTTAGTCTGCAGCAATTCGAGCAATTATTACTCGGTATGGAGAACATGATACATATCCTAGTCCTAACTTAGAACATAATAAGATAGATTTTTCATCTCCTCCGTGTTCACCACAAATTCCTAGTTTAATTCCAGGTTTTACTGCTCTTGCTTTATCAACTGCGATATGCATTAACTCTAATACTCCACTTTCATCTAAATGTACGAATGGATCAGATTCTAAGATATTTTTCTTTTTATAAATATCAATGAATTTTTCTGCATCATCACGTGAATATCCGAAAGTTAATTGAGTTAAGTCATTTGTACCAAAGCTAAAGAAGTCAGCATGTTTGGCTATTTTATCAGCAATTATACAAGCTCTAGGAATCTCTATCATTGTTCCTACTTTGTAGTTGAATTCGGCATTATATAGGTGGATTTCTCTTTCTACTAAGTCAACAATTTGTTCTCTTAGTACTGATAACTCATTTTCAAGGCCAACAAGAGGAATCATGATTTCAACATTTACTACTATACCTTCTTTTCTAGCTCTTATTGCAGCTGAGCTAATAGCTTTAGCTTGCATTAAGTAGATTTCAGGATATGTAACACCTAAGCGACAACCACGGTGTCCCATCATTGGGTTGAATTCTGCAATACTTGTAATTTTAGCCTTTAACTGCTCTACAGTTACTCCAACTTCTTCGGCAATAATAGCTATAGTTTTATCATCTTTTGGAAGGAATTCATGTAAAGGTGGATCCAATAATCTTATATTAACAGATTTTCCTTCTGCTGCTTTGAAGATTTTTGTAGAAATCATCACTTTGAATAGGTTGTAATCTTTCTAAGAATTTAACTCTTTCGTTTGTATCAGCGACTAAAAATCATTTTTTTCTTACAAGACTAATTCTATCTTCTTCAAAGAACATATGCTCTGTTCTACATAATCCTATTCCCTCTGCTCCGAAATCAAATGCTACTTTAGCATCAATTTCATTATCAGCATTCGCAAATACTTTCATTTCTCTAATTTCATCTGCCCATGATAGTAATTTTTTGAATCTATCACTAAATTGTGCATCTACTTTATTAACTTCACCTAAGTATACTTTACCACTACTTCCATCTACAGAAATAGTATCCCCTTCTCTAAGTACTACATCAGATACTTTTAATGTTTTTTCGTTGTAATCAATTATCATATTTTGACAACCACATACACAACATTTACCCATACCACGAGCTACTACAGCTGCGTGAGAAGTCATACCACCACGTAATGTAACAATACCTTGAGAACTTACCATCCCTTCAATATCTTCTGGAGATGTTTCTTCCCTAACTAACACTACTGGATGTGACTTAGCCGCTTCTACAGCCTCTTGTGCAGTAAAGTAAATTTTACCTACTGCAAAGACCAGGAGAAGTCGCTAACCCTTGTGTTAATTGTTTTGCTTCTTTTTAACGATTTTTTTCTTCAAATGTAGCATGTAAAAGTTTATTAATTTCTTCAGTACCAACTCTTAAAATAGCTTCTTCTTTAGTAATTATTCCCTCTTCTACTAGTGAAACAGCTACTTCTACTACTGCATTCGGTGTTCTCTTAGCATTACGAGTTTGAAGTATATATAATTTTCCATCTTCTATAGTAAACTCAATATCTTGCATATCTTTATAGTGATGTTCTAATTTTTTAGAAATTTCCACAAACTCTTTATATAAGTGCGGCATATCTTCTTCTAATACACTTATATTTTTTGGTGTTCTTATACCTGCTACTACATCTTCACCTTGTGCATTAATTAAGTACTCTCCGAATAACTTATCTTCACCAGTTACAGGGTTTCTACTGAATGAAACACCTGTACCACAGTTATCTCCCATATTCCCAAATACCATTGCTTGAATGTTTACTGCTGTACCTAATTTGTCACTAATATTGTGTAGTCTTCTATATACTTTTGCACGGTTATTATTCCATGATTTGAATACAGCTTCTACAGCTAACATAAGTTGTTCTTTTACGCTCATTGGGAATTCACGACCAACTTCTTTTCTATAGATAGCTTTAAATTCTTCAACAACTTTGAATAAATCTTTTTCATTCATATCGCTGTCTTGAGCATATCCATTAGCTTCTTTTACTCTAGTTAGAACTTCCTCAAATTTATATTTTTCAACATTCATTACAACATCAGAAAACATTTGAATAAAACGACGATAGCTATCATATGCAAAACGATAGTTGTTATTTTTCTTAGCTAATACTATAGTAGTTTCATCATTCAATCCTAAGTTTAAAACAGTATCCATCATACCTGGCATTGAATAAACAGCACCACTACGTACTGATACTAAAAGTGGATTTTTCTAAACTACCAAGTTTTTTTACCCATTGTTTTTTTCAAGTATTTCTAATTGTTCATTTATCTGTTTTTAAAATTTCAGGTTTAATTCTTTCACCATTTTTCATAGTAACTGTTACAGCTTTCAGTTGTAATGGTAAAACCAGGAGGAACATTAATACCTAAACTTTGCATTTCTGCTAAGTTTGCTCCTTTCCCTCCTAATAAAGATCTCATATCTTTATTACCTTCACTAAAATTATAAACATATTTTTTTGACATTTTTTTCTTCCCCATTAATTTTTAATTTTTTTCGTCTTTTTATAATATATAATTTGTTTAAACCTCTAAACCGCGTTCCCTCATTATATTAATAATAATTTCAGCAGTTTCTTCTATTGCCTTATTCTGTACATCTATTACAGGGCAACCAATTTTTTCCATAATCTCCAAAGCATACTCTAACTCCTCAAAAATTTGAAGTTCGTCAGTATAATCTGTCCCTTGATCAACACCAAGTGTTCTAAGTCTTTGCTCCCTTAATTTGTTTAGTTGTTCAACAGAGTTTGTTAAACCAATAATTTTTTTCTTTTTACTTCATATAGTTGTTCAGGTAAAATTAAATCTTGTACAATTGGTACATTCATTACCTTAATATTTCTATTAGCTAAGTATAAACTTAGTGGTGTCTTTGATGTTCTTGATACTCCTAGAATTACTACATCAGCTTCTTTTAAGCCGTTAATATCTTTCCCATCATCATATTTAACAGCAAATTCTATAGCATCAACACGTTTGAAGTATTCAGCTCCCATTTTTTCTTATTAATCCAGGGTTATTTTCTGGTTTAACTTCTAATTTCTCTTCAAAAACATTTAACATTCCACTAAGTAAATCAATTACTTTTACCCCTTTTTTTCTTCAGCAATTCTCTTAGTGTACTCAGCTAACTCCCTATCTACTAATGTTTGTACAATTACATCATCTTTTTTTCTATATTATCAATTATAGATTCAATTCTATCTTTTGTACTAACATTAGAATTTTTTTAAAATCTTATATCTCGCATCCGAATAAGAAAACTGTACTAAAAGTCGCATTTACAACATCTTTTGCAGTATTTCCTATCGAATCGGATATTATATGTACAGTTAACATCCTATCCCTCCAGTATCTCTAATAATAATTTGATTAATGTAGTTTTAGAAATTTTTCCTACAATCACTCTTCCACCAGCCTCTTCCCTTACAACTGGTAAACAGTCAATTTCGTGTAAAATAATTTTTCTAAGTGCATCACTTACTAGGTCATCTTCATGAATATAAATCACATTGGGAACTCTTGTCATAGCAAGCGCTATAGGTAAAAGTATCCGCATCTGCATTTCTTGATAATTTTAACATGTCTTTTCTTGAAGTAACTCCTACTAAGTGGCCATCTTCATTAACAATGAAAATCGTGCCTACATCATATATAAATAACTTAGATAATACATCTGCATAGTTTGCTGTACTTTTTGCAGTAATTGCAATCCCCATTACTTCTTTTACTAATTTACTTTTAATTTCTTCCTTTTTTTCTCCCGGTGAAAAGTCATAATTGTAATAGTACCCCACATTTGGTTTAGCCTCTAGTACTTCTAGCATTCCCAAAACAGCCAAATCATTTCTTAATGTAGATTTCCCTAAAGAAAGCTTCTCTGCAATTTCATCACTAGTAATTGGTTCAAAACTTTTTACTATTTCAATTATAGCCTTATGTCTATCAGTAAGTTTCATTGTTCCTCCTTTTTATTGTTTTACATATATCATTATACAATATCTTACACATCAATTCAACACTATTTTTTTAATTAATGTGTAATAATTAACTTGGAATAACCTAAATTAATTATCATTTTTTTAACAATTATTATATCTTTTACAAATAATTTTTTTATATTTTTAAAACTATAAATAAATCGATTTCTTAAATGCTATTATTATCTTTTTTTAATGAAAATTATGTAACAAATATTTTTACAAAAATTTTTTTATTTTATTCAAATTTCTAGGGATATATGATATAATATAAAAATAAATTGAGGTGAATTAAATATGTCAAAAATTATCTAAACTCCTTGTAATTGGTAGTGGTGTAGCTGTAGCTAATTTCTACACAAAAAAAATCCTAAAAAAAGTAGATGAGCACGCTAATTATGTTAAGAAAAAAAGCAAAAGATTATTACGGTTATACTCGTTGTATGATTAGATATACTAAGAAGAATGGTGTAGAAGAAGCTGTTAATTACATGTATAATGACTTTAAAAATGTAGTTAAACGTACTAAAAACAGCCTAGAAAGCACTTATGAAAATGCAGTAGATTATGGAAAAAGAACTTTCAAGTAATGTTGCTGAAATAAAAAGAACATCTTTGCTGATGTTAAATCTTACTCTAAAGAATTTAAAGAAAATATCACTACAGCTCGTCTTTGCTGGTGACGAACTTAAACCAGTAATCAATAACTATAAAGAACAAGTTCAATCAACACTAAGTGCTATAAAAATACCAAGTAGCAAATATTAAAAAGAATGTTGAAGATGATAAAGTACAAGAAAAAGTAGAAGAATTTAAAAATGAAACTACTGAAAAACTTAACTCTGTTAATGAAAAACTAAAAAAACTGAAGTTCTTAATAAAGAAAAAAACAGTAGAAGAAAAAAAGATAAAGAAGAGAACAAAACAGAGGAATAATAAAATTAGATACTACCCGTCAAAGACAGGGAAGCTATAATAGATTGCAGTATCTATAATATTGTAATAATTATTCTAGTTACTTTCTTTTTACTAAAAAGATAAAAAAAGACAGCCAAGATTATTTTTCTTGACTGTCTTTTTATTTTTTTATAGATTATCTAATCGTTTGCAATACGCTCTTTTTACACTATCATATTGTTCTTGATATGTAGCTTGTTTTTCTTTTTCTTTAGCAACAACAGCTTCCGGTGCTGAACCTACAAACTTCTCATTAGAAAGTTTTTTATTAACACGATCTAATTCTTGTTGTAGTTTATCTAATTCTTTACCTAGACGCTCTTTTTTTCTTTATCTACATCTATTAAATCACTTAATGATACATAGATTTCTGCTCCTGGTAAAATTCTACTTATATCTGTTTCATTAGCTTCAACTTCACGTTCTATAATAAGTTCGCTAGGACGAGCAAATTTCTCTAGGTATGCACTACCACTTAGAAGTACATCTTTTACGCTATCTTGAGAGTATTTGATTTTGATAGGAATTTCACGTGACATTGGAGCATTTACCTCACTACGGATGTTACGTACTGCTGTAATAACATCTTGGATAAATTGCATATCTTCAGTTTCTTTTTTTCAAATACTAATGAAGCATCAATTTTAGCAAATTCACTAGTTACAATACTATCCCTTCATGTGGAATATGTTGCCAGATTTCTTCAGTTACGAATGGCATAAATGGATGTAACATTTTTTAGAGAAGCATCTAATACATAAACTAAAAATAGATTTAGTTGTATTTTTTTGCGACTTCGTCTTCACCATTTAGTGAAATTTTAGCAATTTCAATATACCATGAACAGAACTCTTCCCATACAAAGTTGTATAGAATACGGCTTGCTTCACCAAATTCATATTTTTTTCAAATAATCTTTCGAAATCTTCTATAGTTTTAGCTAATTTAGTTAAGATATATTTATCAGCTAGAGTTTTTTTCACCGCTTAAATCTATATCGCTATATTCAAAAACCTTCTAAGTTCATAATTACAAAAACGAGAAGCATTCCAAATTTTTGTTAATATAGTTCCAACTAGCTTCAATTTTCTCAGTTGAATAACGTAAATCTTGTCCTGGAGTTGAGTTAGTAGCTAAGAAGTAACGTAAGCTGTCTGCTCCATACTCTTCTATTACTTCCATTGGATCTACTCCATTACCTAATGACTTACTCATCTTACGACCTTGCTCATCACGAACTAATCCATGGATTAAACAATCTTCAAAAGGACGTACCCCAGTAAATTCTAATCCTTGGAATACCATACGAGCTACCCAGAAGAAAATAATGTCATATCCAGTAACTAAACAGCTGTTCGGATAGTAACGTTTGAAATCTTCACTTTCTAAATCTGGCCATCCTAATGTTGAGAATGGGAATAGAGCTGAAGAGTACCAAGTATCAAGAACGTCTTCATCTTGTACATAGTTTTCAATATCTTTTGGAGGATTTACATCAACATAAACTTCTCCAGTTTCTTTGTGATACCAAGCTGGAATACGGTGTCCCCACCAAAGTTGACGAGAAATACACCAGTCTTGGATATTTTCCATCCATGTATTTAATGTATGTTCAAAGCGTGGTGGATAGAAGTTAACTTTTCCATCTTCATCTTTTTGATTTGCTAATACTTTATCAGCAAGTGGCTTCATAGCAACAAACCATTGTTTAGAAAGATATGGTTCTACTACAGCACCACTACGTTCTGAGTGTCCTACTGAGTGAAGGTGTTTTTCTATCTTGAAGCAAACTCCACTTTCTTGTAGGTCCGCTATTAATGCTTTACGGCATTCAAAACGATCCATACCATTATATTTATCAGCATGTTCATTCATAACAGCACCTTCATCCATAACGATGACACGTTCTAAATTATGACGTTCTCCTACTTCAAAGTCATTTGGATCATGTGCTGGAGTAATTTTAACAACACCACTTCCAAAATCTTTTTCTACATATTCATCTGCAATAACAGGAATTTCTTTGTTTGTTACTGGTAATAGTACAGTTTTCCCAATATATTTTTGATATCTTTCATCTTCCGGATGAACTGCTACCGCAGTATCACCAAATAATGTTTCAGGTCTTGTAGTTGCTATTTCTAAGTAATCACCACTACCATCAGCTAAGAAATATTTTAAGTGATAGAATGCACCTTCAACATCTTTGTGAATTACTTCTATATTTGATAATGCTGTTTTTTGAACTGGATCCCAGTTAATAATTCTTTCACCACGATAAATTGTCCCATTTTTGTAGTGATCTACGAAAATTTTTGTTACAGCTTTATTTAAACCTTCATCTAGAGTAAATCTTTCTCTAGTATAATCTAGTCCTAATCCTAGTTTTGCCCATTGTTCACGAATATATCCTGCATATTCTTCTTTCCATTCCCATGCACGTTCTAAGAATTTCTCACGTCCTAAATCATAACGGCTAAGTCCTTCTTCACGCATTTTCGCTTCTACTTTTGCTTGAGTAGAAATACCCGCATGGTCCATACCAGGAAGATAAAGTACATCAAACCCTTTTAATCTTTTATATCTTGTTAACATATCTTGTAATGTTGTGTCCCAAGCATGTCCAATATGTAATTTACCTGTTACGTTTGGTGGTGGAATTACTATTGTATATGGATTTTTCTTGCTTTTATTATCTGCTTTAAATACTTCTTTTTCTAACCACCAGTTATAGCGATTATGTTCTACTTGAGTTGGATTATATTTTGTAGACATTTCAGTCATGACTTTTTCCTCCTTAGGTATTATTATTAGTTTTATTATTTCAATTTACTTTAGTTGGTGATTTTTCTTTATCTTATTACCTATTTAAAAAAATAAATCAAATTTTAGATAAAAAATAACCTCCATCCTATCTAACAAGGACGAAAGTTTCCGTGGTACCACCTTTTATTCTAATTATTAATTAGCACTTAATAAGATTAACGCTCTAACCACGTTTAAAGCTACTTACGTTCACTCTAAATGCTCACCGTCTACTTCAAAGTCTTGCCTAGGAGAAATCTCTCAACCACTGATTTCTTTTTCTGTATCCTACGGTACGCAAGAACTCTTACTTATCGGCTCATCGCATATATTTTTATAATTAAAATATGTTTAATATATTATCATATATTCTAACAATAATCAAGTACTTTTATAAAAAAATCACAATAAGAAAAAGGTGAGCACTAACCTTAGTAGCCACCTTGTTTATAGTTAATATGATATAAATACTTTTTATTTTAATAAAGCTTTGTTACTAAATTGTAAGCTAAAGTATAACCAATATATGCACTCTGTCATGCAGCTCAATAGCTAAAACAAATTGAACCCCTTTCGGTAAACTATTAAACTTATCATTAAATTTCTTTAACATAACAAACACCTCTACATTATTAATAGTAATTTTATTATACTAATTATAAAAAAATAAACGTCAATTAATAACCTAAATCTAAGGTGTTTTGAATGTTTTTAAAAAAATTAAAATTCAATTATTATTTTTCAATAATATATTAAAAAAAGTAGTTTAATATATAAACTACTTTTTCCTAATATTATTTTTTTCTTTCTTATTTTTCCATGCTGTAGCATTATTAATTTTTTTATCGGTAAATTATCTAAATAGAACTCTGGATCTTTTTCCTTGTTTATGCTGTTTCACATAGTCCTTTAGTACTACATAAACTACACCTGATAAACCTATAATAGCTATTAAGTTTAGTAAACTCATTAATCCCATCGTAACATCAGCAAATCCCCAAACTATATCTAAATCCATAACACTACCAACATAAACAAATATACAAACTATAACTCTATAAATATTAACCGCCCATTTTTTAGGTAGTAAGTATTGAATATTTGTTTCACCGTAGTAGTAATTACCAATAACTGAACTATATCCAAATAAGAAGATAGCTACAATCAAGAAAATAGTGCCTATACTACCTATTTGTGAAGTTAATGCTGCTTGAGTTAATTGGATACCTTGCAGTTTACCTGCACCATACTCTACACCAGGATATAGTAAAATTAAAAATGCTGTTGCTGTACAAACCAAGCATGTATCAAAGTATACCCCTAAAGTTTGAATAAAACCTTGTTTGGCAGGGTGTGTACTATCCGCAGTCGCTGCCGCATTAGGTGTTGACCCTAGTCCAGCTTCATTGGTAAACATACCACGTTTAATACCTAGTAATATAGATGTTCCCATCCCTATTACTCCACCTCCAACTTGTTCAAGTCCGAAAGCAGATCTAACTATTTGTACTAAAATTCCAGGTAATTTGTCAAAATTTAATACCATAATAACTAATACAATAAATAAATATAAAACTGCCATTACAGGAACTAGCCATTGAGTAATTTTTACTACTTTAGTTACACCACCAAATACTACAAAAATTGTTAATACTAATAGTGCAATACCTGCTACTCTTGGATTTATATCATAAACTTGTAAAGCTTGAGCTATCGTATTTGTTTGAACCGAGTTAAAAGCTATACCATATGTTATCGAAATAACAATCGCAAATAAAATACCCATCCATTTTTGACCTAGACCTTTTTCCATATAGTAAGCTGGTCCCCCACGATAAACACCTTTTCTATCACGCACCTTATATACTTGGGCTAATGTAGACTCTGCAAATGATGATGCTCCTCCAAATAAAGCCATAACCCACATCCAAAACACTGAACCTGGTCCACCCATAGCAATCGCAATTGCTACTCCGGCAATAGTCCCCGTTCCAACACGAGATGCTGCTGATATTGTAAATGCTTGGAATGCAGAAACACCTTTTTGTTCTCCATCTTTTCCTACTTTAGGTTTTTCAGTAATAAGTCTAAACATTTCTTTTATATATGTAAATTGTACAAACTTGGTACTAAATGTAAAATATATACCAGTAACTATAACTAACCCTATCAGAAAATATGTCCACATAAAATCATTTAGGTTAGTTAATAATTCTAAAAAAATCTATCCATAATTTATTGATACCCCTTTATTTTTTTAAAACTTTATACACAATTATAATCGAATATTTGTTACTTTATAAATCTACGTTAGATTTTTTTACAAATGTATATATGCAAAAGAAAAAAATGAAAAAAATATAACCTTTAAAACAAAAAAAGACCTACCGTAGACTAAAAAAATCTACGATAGGTTTTAAACTCTATCTCTAAATAAATATATTATAAAAATTCTTATTCTTTCTTCAACACAATTAAACAACTATATTTTTCAAACTTTTTTTATATCAATATTTTTATAGTTATAACTTACTTTATTCTATCTCTGTATACCCAGTTGAAAATCCACTGTAAATTAATAAATGGCTTCTCTTCTTCTAATTCTTTTTAATATAGGTTTAAAATTCTCATATATTTCTTCTTTTTATTTTATTTTTCATCTACTGTTGATATATCTATATGTTGCCTATTGTTACCAACATCTACAACTTTTTTTCAACTTAAAATTATCATCAAAATAATAATCTAGTCCATCCTCATACATATATACATATTCATAGTTAGCAGCATTTACACTGTATCCATATGATAGATATACATTTTTTTGTAGTATTTTTTTATAGTTTTATTTCCATCAAGTCTATAACTAAACCCTTCACGATCAGCACTTTTTCTGTATATTTTTCTACCAACATCATTATTTCTAAATCCCTAGTATTACTACTTGATGAATGTTTCGCATAATACACTGAATTACCTTTTTAAATTTGTATCCCCTATAAAAATAAATTGTTGCTAACGCCAATATCACTAGTATAATTTTTTTATCATTTTGTTCATTTCCTTATTTTTTTAAACTTTTTTTATATTAGTATTTTATAGTTATAACTTACTTTATTCTATCTCTATACACCCAATTGAATATCCATTGAAGATTTATAGATGGTTCGTTATTTTCTAATTCTTCCAATATTGGTTTAAAAATTCTCATATATTTCTTCCTTTATTTTATTTTCATCTACTGTTGATATATCTACATTTTGCCTATTGTTACCAACATCTACAACTTCGTTTAACTTAAAATTCTCATCAAAATAATAATTTTTTTCTCTTATCATCTTTATATTTATACGTGCGTGCATTCTCATAAAACTCATACGTAAAAATAAATATTTTTTTCAACATTTTGAACTGTTTTTATTTTTCTTGAATTTTATGTTTATATTTAAATCCATCTTTCTTATCAAGAATATCTAAATTTTTCTGCATACATCATCAATTCCAAGTCTCTGACATTACTACTTGGTGAATGTTTTTGCATAATACACTGAATTACCTTTTTAAATTTGTATCCCCTATAAACCAAATTGTTGCTAACGCCAATATCACTATTATAATTTTTTTAGCATTTTACCATCTCCTCTCCTAAAACTATTTTTTTAACCAATTTTTTTGCTTTATTATATTTATCTAATAACCAATTACCTGTTGGCTTAATAACTTTGGTATAAATAGGTTCTACAAAAGGTTTGACTACTTTATTATATACTGGTTTGATTATATTATTATATACTGGCTTAACTACTCTATTAACAATAGGTTTTTATAATTTTATTGTTAATCTTATTTGCAGTAAATGTTACTACTGACTTAGTAGTTACTATAGCATCTGCAACATAATTACCTAAAGGGGTAGATACTTTTTTTCCTACATATGCTAAAGGATCTTTCTTCAATTCTGCAAAATTATTAATTAAACTTGGAATTATTTTTTTCTTTAATCATTTTCTTAGAGTCAGTAAGAAATTCTGAAATTCCATTCTTCAATTACATTAAAGATTGTAATAAATTAAGAGTATATTATTTATGATAACTGGCCCCTGTTATTATACGATAAGCTCTATACACTTGTTCTAACAGTACTACTCTCATCATTTGATGAGGAAAAGTCATTTTACTGAAAGATAATGCATAATCACTTCTTTTTTTAACACTATCAGAAAGTCCGTAACTTCCACCAATCACTAATACAACATCACTTTTTTACCCGTTAACATTAAATTATCTATCTTAGTCAGAAATTGCTCACTAGAAATACTTTTTACCTAATATTTCTAGCGTAATAACATACTGTGTATCTTTAATTTTTTTGAAAGAATATTGTTACCTTCTTTTTCCATAGCTAGTGCTATCTCAGAATCATTTTTCTACTTTTACTTTCTCATCATTTATTTTCAATTGTATTTAGTTTAATATATGCTCCTAAACGTTTTTCATATTCTTTAATAGCATCTCGATAAAACTTTTCCTTGACTTTACCAACACATATTAATGTAACTTTCATTATTATCCTCTTTCTAGAAGAAAGGTTGCTTATTAGCACCCTATTCTATTTATTTAATACAAACTTCTCAATTGCATACGCAAAACCATCTTCATCATTACTTTTTGAAATAAAATCTGACGCTTCTTTTAAAATACTATTACCATTTTCAACAGCAACACCTAATCCGGCAAACTCAATCATACTAAGATCATTAAGCCCATCTCCAAGAGCCATAACATTTTCGTTAGTTAATCCTAATTTTTTACATAATGAATCTAAAGATGCACCCTTAGAAATACCTTTATCATTAACTTCGATAAAGAATGGTTTAGACATAGCTACCTCATATTCATCACCTAACTCTTTAGCCAACTTATCTTTAATTTTTCGTCGCTTCATCAGGATGTTTTTAAAAATTATAACTTTAGCTGCACCTTCCTTTATTTCTTCTTTCATATTTTCACAAACTACTAACTCTGCACTTACTAAACCAGATTCAATTTTTGCGTATTCATTATCACGATTCGTAAGAACTTTCCCACCTTGATAAGTAAGAATATCACAATTATTTTTCTAATGCAACATCTATTAAAAAAATTTTATTCTCTCTGGAGATAAGAATTTTTTTCATAAACAACTTCTCCAGTTTTTTTAAGTTAGCTATTCTAGCTCCATTAAATGATAATAAATAATTATCATAACTATCTAATTTTAAGTCTTCAACAATTTTTCATCATACCAAAATCTGGTCGACCAGATGCTAAAATGACTTTTATATCTTGTTCTTTACATTTTTCAATAATTTCTATTTTTTTGAGAAATTTCATTATTACTATTTACTAGTGTATCATCTATATCTGTAACAATCAGTTTTATCATACAATTATCTCCTTTTTGTAATTAGGGGTGTGTAAAGCCCTCTTAGGGGGTGCATTGCGTTATACGTTTGTGTTTTAAAAAGCGAAGCAATCATAAAACACTTAGGTACAACGTATGCAAAAGCAACTTTAATCTTAACGAACAAAGTGAGGAAAAGATTATTAGTTGCCACTGCCAAACGATTTGTTCTATCCTTGATTTAATCATATTCTACAAATCTGTTTAACCCTCGTTTACTCAATATATTATATCAGATAACCTTAATCTCTCATAGTAAAAAGGAAAAAAATCATATCAGATTGATATGACTTCTCCGTTTTTTTCAAATGAATTTCTACTCTTTTTCCTTTATGAATTATTATCTTTTCTACTAAATAATTAAATAGCTTAGTATCGTATTCTGTTATTAACTCACCTTGTTTTTTTCTAATGAGTCGATAAATATTTTTCAGTTCTCTTACTCTCTTGTTTTTACTCAGTAAATCTAAGTTTCTCTGTTCTAATTCTTTCTCTAAAAATTTATATTCTTCTATCAGTTTATTATATTTTTCTAGTGTACTCTTCTTGATCTTGTGCTATTTTTGGAATTCGTTATTATCAACTTTTCTACATCAGTTCCGATATTTTCTAATTTTTTTCTTCGAATTGAATGATTTCATCATCTAACCCTCTATCTTCTTTTTATCATCTTTATCAGAAGTTTTATATTACCTATAATTTCTTTTCTATTATTAATTACCTTATTTAGTGCTAATACAATCCATCTTTGAATTTCATCATTTCTTATATGAGGAGTATCACATTTTTCTTCGTTCTTATACTTGTCTTTGCATCTATATACTGTCTCTTTATATTTATCAGTTGAGTGCCATAAATGTCTCACGTATGAACTACCGCAACATCCACACCTAATTTTTTTCCAAAGTAGTTTTTTTCTCTGTATACCATTTTTTTATTTTTCACTTAGTCGCACTTGAACTGCATCAAATACTTCTTTATCAATTATTGCTTCATGGCTATTTTTCTACATAATACTGAGGTAGCTCTCCGTTATTCCTTTTTCTGTGTTTTGTTTAAGAAGTCTGCTACATAATATTTTTGAAGTAAGGCATCACCTTTATATTTTTCGTTTGTTAAAATACTTCTTACACTACTATAACTCCATTTTTCTTTTCCTCTTGGTGTCGGTATTTTATTTTCAGTTAGATGTTTTGCTATTTGATTAGGATTTTTACCTGATAAGAACTGTCCAAATATGTATCTTACTATTTTGGCTTGCTCTTTATCTACTTCAAATCCTCCATCCTCTTTTGGTTTAAACCCTAATACATTATTGTATGGAAACGTAACCTTACCTTCAGCAGCTTGTTTTCGTTTAGACCATGTTATATTTTCTGATATTGATCTACTTTCTTCTTGTGCTAGGGAGCTCATTATTGTAATAAGCAATTCACCCTTTGAATCAAATGTCCAGATGTTTTCTTTTTCGAAGTATATCTCTACTCCAACATCTTTTAGTTTTCTTACAGTTGATAGTGAATCCACCGTATTTCTTGCGAACCTACTTACACTTTTAGTTAATATGAGGTCTATCTTACCAGCCAGTGCATCATTTACCATTTCTTGAAACCCTAGACGTTTTTTTGTATTTGTTCCACTTATTCCTTCATCTGAGTACATTTTCACAAACTCCCAATCTTTCCTACTTGATATGTACTCTTCATAATACTTCATTTGAGTTTCATAAGAACTTGTTTGATCTTCATTATCTGTCGATACTCTGGCATAACCTGCGACCTTTTTCTTTTTTATACTAGGTAGTTTTGATTGATGACTAAGTTTCTTATTGGCTTGTATAGTTGTAATTTTTTTCTATTCATCTTTTACTCCTTTTTTTAGGTTACCTTGTTTTTTTATTTCTTGAACCTTATTGAATATTTCTTGAGAAATAATTGCTTCATGTGCATTTTTCTACAATGTACATAGTCCTCTCACCAGTATTTTTTTACTGAACGACCTTTTTTTCTTTTTACATTAAATGTCTTCTGTAATATAAGTTTCCCTGTATAAGTTTCTTGGGATAAAATTCTATAAATAGCTAGTCTTGAAAACTTTTTCTCCTCTTCTTGTTCGTTTACCTTCATCATTTAATATCCTTGATATTTGTGTTGGTTTTGTACCTGACAGGTATAACTCATAAATCTTTCTAATAATGTCAGATTCTGACTTTTCAATTTTATAAGAATCTCCTATCCATCTATATCCTAATATAGGTTGTGGGCTATGTGGTAATCCTTGTTCAAACTTCTTCTTCACACTCCACCTTACATTACTACCTATCGCCTTTGATTCTTCTTCTGAAACGGCAGCGAGTAATGTTAGTAATAACTCTCCATCTGTAGTGAGTGTGTCGATATTCTCTTTTTCAAATTGAACCCCTATGTTTAATTTCTTTAGTTCTCGTATTGTTTCTAATAACTCAATAGTGTTTCTTCCAAATCGTGATATGGACTTTGTAAGAATTATATCAATCTTCCCTTTCCTACAGTCATCTATTAATCTTAAATACTCCTTTCTATTTTTTGTATTTCTTCCACTTACTGAGTTGTCGAAATAAACTCCAACATATTCCCAACTAGGATTATTTTTGTATAACTTTACTATAGTAGCTTATTTGTTCAGATAGTGATTGTAGTAAATCTTGATGTGATACTCTTGCATAAGTCTGCGACTTTTTTTGTTTTTTTACATCAGTCACATTTAGTGTTTTTTTAACCTTTTTATAGTTTTTCATTATTGTATCCTCCTTTTCGTCATTACTATATATCACTCTAAAGAGACTATTTATCAAGTGATAATTCCATAAGTTCAGATAGTTTTTGGATTATACTTTTCTAACATCTTATGTTTGAATTTATTAAATTCATCTTTTGTGATTAAATTTTTTTCCTAAACAAATTGCTTAATATTTTTAATTGTGATTTGGTAGGTTACTTCATTTTTAGTCTTCATAGCTACCTCCAAATCTATGTTTGATATAGCATTCATGACTGCAATACTTTCTTTTTATTATTGGAATAAGATGCAAATTCTCTTTTACAACATTTACATTGATGTATAGAAAATGCCTTTCTATTCATCTTGTCTTGATTATTCTTCCACCATTTCATTCGGCAAACATCACTACAATATTTCTTTTGTTTTTTCCCATTTAAATGAGTTAACTTTTTCTCCACATACCTTGCAAGTATCAAAATCTTCTATATCTAACTTTTCTAATTTTTTTCTCTTCTGCAAATTGACTTAACTGTATTGGCTGACACATTTAAACATACAGCTATTTTTCTTATAACCTAATCCTTTTTCCTCTTAGTTTTTTTATTTCATCTTTCAGTTCCATATTTCCTCACTCCTATGATCTTTATATTCTCTACATCACAGGTAAAGAAAAACTATGAAAAAAATTTAACCTTTGGAGTAAAAATTTAGATAAAAATAAACCCACCACAGAAAAATTTCTGTGATGAGTTATGATTTTTTTCATTCTATTTTATTATTTAAACCATTTATGATAAACTGTTTATATATACGTTCAATACATAGTTATAACTTACTTTATTCTATCTCTGTATACCCAGTTGAAAATCCACTGTAAATTAATAAATGGCTTCTCTTCTTCTAATTCTTTTTAATATAGGTTTAAAATTCTCATATATTTCTTCTTTTTATTTTTATTTTTCATCTACTGTTGATATATCTATATGTTGCCTATTGTTACCAACATCTACAACTTTTTTTCAACTTAAAATTATCATCAAAATAATAATCTAGTCCATCCTCATACATATATACATATTCATAGTTAGCAGCATTTACACTGTATCCATATGATAGATATACATTTTTTTGTAGTATTTTTTTATAGTTTTATTTCCATCAAGTCTATAACTAAACCCTTCACGATCAGCACTTTTTCTGTATATTTTCTACCAACATCATTATTTCTAAATCCCTAGTATTACTACTTGATGAATGTTTCGCATAATACACTGAATTACCTTTTAAATTTGTATCCCCTATAAAATAAATTGTTGCTAACGCCAATATCACTAGTATAATTTTTTTATCATTTTTGCTCATTTCCTTAACTAACACTGCTCAAACTATTAATAGTAATAAACTATTTGTTAAATTCTTCAATGATATTTTTTTCCAAAGTAGCTTATCTTCTTTTTTTCAACATAGCATTAATAGCATTATTATCTTCTATTACTTTATTTAAAATTGCTGTTTTTACTTCCTCTTCTGAACAATTAATATCTTTATACGCGTAGTTTATTGCTCTTGAAGATGTTAATATTGCCCCTAATCCATTTTCATCAAAAGCATATTTTATATCCTCTATACTTCCACCTTGGTAACCTAATCCTGGAACTAAGAATAAAGATTTTTCTCAAGATAGTTCTAAATTTTTTTAGTTCTTCTGGATACGTTGCACCAATTACTGTCTGCGATATCTGAATAACCATATTTTTCCAACTTGTTTGATATTATTATTAATATAGTCACATACTAATTCAGAAACTGTTTGATTCTTACCTTCAATAACATTATCTTGTATTTCTCCTGATGATAAATTGCTTGTCTTAACTAAAATAATAGTTCCCTTATTTTTTTCAGCACCAAGTTTAATAAAAGGATTTAATCCGTCACTTCCTAAATATGGATTTACCGTTACAGCATCAACTGATAGTTTCGATTCCCAACTATCCTTATCTAGAGTTTTAAAAAATGTTTCAGCATATGCATTTGACGTATCGCCAATATCTCCTCTTTTTGCATCAGCTATAACTATCATTCCCTTACTTTGAGCATATTCTACTGTTCTCCAAAAAGCATCCACTCCAAAAGAATCATATTTTTCATAATATGCTAATTGAGGTTTTATAGCTGGTACTTTATCGTATATTAAATCAATTATTTCCTTATTAAATTTCAAAATTGCACTAGCTGCGCCTTCAGGAGTTCTACCATATTCTTCCTCCGCCTGCTTTAAAATATAAGTTGGATACTTCTTCAAATCAGGATCCAATCCAACACATAAATGAGATTTCGTTTTTAATCACTCTTTCTATATATCTATCTGCGAACATTTTTACTTCTCCTTCATATTTTTCTATATGATTTATTATTATTTTTATGAATTTCCTCTATACTTTTTAGATGAGTCTATTATCAGTGTATCTTTGGGTAAAACTTCTAAAAAGTTATTTCTTACTTGTATAAAAGTATTATCATCTTTTTCCTCAAATTTTTATATTTTCTCCATCTCTAATTTTTTTATTCTCTCCAACGCTTTCTTAGGTTTTACATCTAGAAATATTACAACATCTGGTTTCTCTATATTCTTATTAAGTCTACTTATTTCTTCATACGCTATTCCTCTAGCTTTTAAAAAAATGCAAGTGAACTATACAGGTATCTATCTGATATTATATTTATCCCCTTGCTAAGAATAGGTTTTATCTCTGCTTCATTTTGATAGGTTCTATCAGCAATGCCAATAAAAGCAATTGAATACATATTAGGAACTATTCCTTTATCCAAGTAATTCCTAACTCTTTTATCTTTTCTATAAAAAAATCAGTAGGTTGTTTGGTATTATATACTATTTTTATTATTTTTTTCAAACCAATCTTTTAGTAAATTTATTTGGGTGGTCTTCCCAGCACCATCTAAACCTTCAAATACTACTAATAGTCCTTTCTTCATGTCATACCTCCATTTGTATGTACGCTTTGACCTTATATATAACTAAATTTCTCATTTAATAAATGCATTACAAGTTTTACTATATCACCTATTTCATCTATTCTTTATGCATATGTGTTTTTCTATATGATGTCATCTTCTTCCATAACTCTCATTAGGTTTAGACATTCCTTTTTAAAAAAATTCACATTTACTTATATATTTTTTTATACCAACTTTCCATATAGACAATAATTTTTATTTTTTTCACTATCTATAGATTTATTATTTTCACTTCTCCATAATAAAAAAACGAATATCATGTCAATATGTACATTTATTTAACTTCTTTTCATTATATCAGATAACTCTACTCTTTCCTAATGAAAAAAAGAAAAAAAATCATATCACATTGATATGGCTTCTGTATTAACTTCTAATAGTTAGATTTATTGATTTAACTTTTTTTCAAATATATATAATCATTCCTTATCGTTCATTGTTTTTACTTTACATTCTCTAATAATTGTTAAAATCTAAAGATTATTTCTCACTTAGCGTAATTAAATAAATTATATTAAAGACATTTGTTTTTCATGTGCAAGTACAATCGAAATTCTATAGCATCTCAATTTTTTTGTTATATTACAATTTCCGAATAATAAAAAAATATTATATTTAAAAAAATAATTTATATATTTCTTTTTGATTTTTTTCAGCTTACGCATGTTAATATATATATATATATAGGGGATTATCAAATGAAAAAAATATCTATTAAGTTTTAATATTCTAACAATAATTATCTTTTTAACCGGATGTTCTTCTAAAAGATAATAACGGTTTGTTTTTATAACATTTTCACTAAAAAAATATGGATGTGTTTTTTTGTCGAATATAAATGTCTTTGTTCAAAGTTGGGGAGTTTCTATAATTATTATTACACTTATAGTAAAGGGAATTATTCTTCCTTTTATGCTTAAAAAAATTATAAAAAAACAACGTCGACATCTATTAATATGGAAAAAAAGCAAAAACCTGAATTAGATATCGTACAAAAATAAAATAAAAAAAACTTAGGGAAGATGAAAAGAAAGTATTTAATAATGATGAACGCATGAAAATAAGAATTGAACAAACTGAACTTCAGAAAGAAATTTTTAAAAATATAAAAAAATATGATTGTTCACCTGCGATTTTTCGGAAACCTGATCCCTATTTTTAATTCAGGCTCCGTTTATTTCTGGTCTGTACTTTTACATTACAAAATCCAGTATATTCAAAAGATATTCTTGATTCAAACTTTTTATCTATTTCACTTGGAGAAAAATCTTATATTCTGTTAATCCTTGTGTTTATTATTTATATGATAGTTGGAAAGATTTCTCAAAGCATGATGCAAAAGCAACCCAATGACACAAAACACACCGGAAGCTGAACGTGCACAAAATATCTCTAAAAAAATATGGTTTGGATTACTCCTATAATGCTAACATTTATAACATATACAAGTATCAGCGCCATTGGAATTTATTTCGTAGTCAGTGGTATTCTTGTAATATTTCAAATATTATTAGGTCGTAAACTATATCCACCTTATGTACCTAAACCTATTAAGAAATCAAATAAACAAAAAAACAAAACTAATAAAAAAATAAAAAAATAACATAAAAAGAGCTAGAATAGATGATATTTCTTCAAAGATTTATAAATATATCAAAAATTCTAACTCTTTATTTTTATTCCACAGAATCTATTTAAACTTTTAGCTCTACACATTCAGTTAATTGTTGCTTAATCTCCTCTTGTATATGATGAGAAATGTATCAACATCAATAAGTAAGATCGAAAAAGTCTAACTTTTTGTAGGTCAGTATTTTTTTATGTCAATAAGTACATTTATTTAACTTCTTTTCATTATATCAGATAACTCTACTCTCTCCTAACGAAAAAAGAAAAAATCATATCAGTCGGAATAACAACTCTAAATCTCCTTTATTCAAATTACAGCATATCTAACGTGCCACCTTTTATTGCTGCACGTTCCATATTTTTTAACATTATTATTCCTAGTATTAAAAAAATATAGAAGCTAAAAATTACCTCTCCTCTAACTAGATATAAGTTATTTATCACACTTTCACCACTTAGTAACCTTTGTGCTAATAATATCGAACGTGTTAGTGGCAACATATAACAAAACTGCTCTACTAGATGCGGAAAGTTACTAACTGGGAAGTTTGCTCCTGTAAATATTAGAAGTACTTTATCTATTGTGTTAGTCACTAAATGAATTTCAGTTGTTAACAGTATAAAACACGAGAAGAAAAAACCAAAACAAGTTGCTGTGAAAATCGCAAGTATTAAAACCAAAATAAATTCTAAAATTTTTTGAACAGTCCATATTAATCCTAATGTTACACTAAGGATACTAACCCCAAAAACTACTGAAATGAAACTTAAAAGCATCGTAGAAATCGCACTCGATAATAAAATTTCTGAAATACTAGTCTTTGTTGCAAGCATTAACGATAAAGTTCCACTAGCACGCTCTCTTGCAAGCTGCAATCCTACTCTATAAATTGCTGAAAAGGCACTTGTTACTATCGCGTTACTTATAACCCATTTTTCAATATTTTCTGCTCCATAAACATAATATCCAACCAAAGAATAACACATCATTTGCATTAATGGGATTAATAAATCAATAGTAAAGAATGCACGCCAATCGCTAACACAGAAGCCATTCTATATGAAAAATCCAATTCTTCTAAAAAAATCTAGATATATTTTCCATACTAAAACACCTCCAATGTTCCATTTACTACACAAAGTTTCTTTATTTTTTTAAATAAAAAAATATACTAATTATAAAATAAATAGTAGTAATAAAAACTAAAATCAATGCTACTCTTAATAATTCTTCACTACTTCCACCTTGAATAGCTAATTTATATCCTTCCATAGCCCATGTTGGACTTAATAAATATGAAATATACTGAATAAATTTTGGAAAAAAATCGATATTGGAAAGACCATTCCAGTTAACATTATTATTGGATAATCAATTACGTTCATAAGTACGCTTATTTTTTTCTTGATAAAAGTAAATAAACCTGCCATCATAAAACCGACAGCTATCATAGAAATTATCATTAACAATGTAATCAAAATAAAATATAGAAAATTAGAAAATACTATATTTATATTAAATAAGATTTTTTTACAGTTAACATATTTAGTCCAAAAACTAAACATTCCCCAAAATGTATTACCTAATATTTTTTTCCAAAAATAATATTTTTCGAAACCTATCGGTGAAGTGAAAATCATCGGCATGGTTCCCATCCATTTTTTTCTCTATCCATGTCACTTGCTGATGAAAAAAACAAATACTTCCCCAAAAATGTAGATATTCCAGCTCCGATAAAGGCATAAAAGCATAAAAATCTTTGATACTACGATTTTGATATATCATACCTAACAAAATACCACTCAATATAGGACTAATAAAAATACAAAATCTAAACATCGGACGTGCTATCGACTGCTTCATCTGAACCCTTGAACTCATTAAAATAGCCCTCATATTATTTCTCCTCCAATAATTCTATATAAATATCTTCCAACGTTATTTCTAGGTTTTGTTTGTTTCTCTCCTCTTGCTCACGAATTTTTTTCGTTTTTATTTCTTCTTTTCGTTCGTAAGAAACAAGATTTTGTAATCCTACCACATCATCTAGGGCAAGAAGTTCACCTTTCTTTATTATTGCAATTCTATTGCAAAGTTCTTCCGCTTCAGGCATATAATGAGTTGTTAATAATATAGTTACACCATCTTTGGCTAATTCTTTAATAAGTTCACGAAGTTCTTTTGCTCCTATCGGATCTAAACCTATACTTGGTTCATCTAAAAATATTATTTTCGGATTATTGAGTAGTGAACGTGCAATCTGTAATCTTTGTTTCATACCTTTTGAAAAGGTTTCTACCTTTTTATCAATAAATTCACTAAGTCCAACACGTTTTATTAAATTTTCAATAAGTTCATTTTGCGCTTTACGTGGAATTTTATAAAGATCAGCAAAATATGCTAGGTTATCTCTTGCACTTAGTCGCCAGTACAGGCTACGCTCTCCTCCAAAAACAAAATTAATATGCTCTCTAACCTTTTTAGCTTCATGAAAAGTATCAAAACCTAAAACTTTTACACTCCCCTCACTTGGTGCAAGCATCGTAGTTAAAATTTTTATCGTTGTTGTTTTACCAGCACCATTAGGTCCCAACAAACCAAAAATTTCTCCTTCTTTTACTGAAAATTCTATTCCTTTTATAGCTTCAAATTCACCATTTTTCGAGGTCTTAAAACTTCTTTTCAGACCCTTTACATCTATTATATTATCCATCACTTTCTCCATTCTCTCTTTTCCCCTAAACATCGGTATCCTAAACTTGAAATTTTTTGTCATTTTTTTCTTTCTTTCTAAAATGTAGATATAAATTTCTTAATTGTAAAATAAAAACGCTCTTAAACAACATAAAAAAATGTTGCGTAAGGACGTGCGTTTATACGTGGTACCACCTTAATTTATGATATCTTAAATTAGATATCACCTCATTAGTAATTTTAACGCGTTTAATGCGTAATTATTTTTACCGAATACTATTCAGCTCAATAATTAAAACTCAAAGACCATTTTTCAAAAAAAACTCATTAATCTCTTTTTCAGCTACCGAGATTCTCTGGTGTAAATCCTTTTTTTACTCATCTTATCAAAAGTCTATTTATAATAATTTTTGTTAAAAATCAGTTTTAAATATGACAAAAGGGTAGTAACACAAGGGACGAATTTCTCGTGTTACCACCCAATTTTATAATCTTAAAATGAATTTAATCTTACCTCTAGTGATTAGTAACGGTAATCAACCGGAATTAACTTACTGTTGTTTATTAATTCAGCTCCGTGACCATCTACAAAGTATCCAAATCCTTTTTTTCACCACACAAAAGGTCTCTATAAAATGAATAAATTGCTCTTCACTTCGGTGCTTTTTTTAAAATTGTCTTGAAGAGATGATATCATATAAAAAAATCTTTGTCAAGATATTTTTTTCGGGAAAAAAATTAGAAATTATTTTTGTAATTATCTGAAAAAAATATTATATAAATAAAGTTATTATTTTAATTATTAAAGATATAATTACTTTTTTTATCATTTATAATAGACAATAATTTAATATAAATCTTTTTTTATATCGTAATTTTTATAAAAAGCTATAATTAAAGTTTTTTTAAATTCTATTTTTTTAACATGAGGATACTTTGTTTCCTTAACAGTTGATTTTTTTAAACACTATCTAATATATCTTTTTGTCCCAATTACTTTGATATATAAATCAACTAATTGACCAGTAGATGTAAGATATATTTCTAATAAAGAAGAGCGTCAAGCTATTCTCACTAAAAAGAAAGAAATAAGATTAAAACGAAAAAAATAGAAAAAAAGCTATACTACTTAATATAGCATAGCTTACTCCTTATTTTTCAAAATCAATCAAATTTGACAAAGAACCTCTTTTTGTATATAAAAATTGAAATCCAGGGCTGGAATTTTTTTCCATGCTCCAGATTTAGTATACAACCCTTATACATTAATTTAAGTAAATTATCTCATCTGCATATTTATCAAAAATCGTTTTTTGTGAAATTACAACAGTTGCTATATTGTACTTATTGATATAATTTACGATATTTAAACTTACTTTTTTTCCGAAGTATTTTCATCTAATGCACTGGTCGGTTCATCTAATATTAGTAATTCTGGTTTTCTAATCAATATACGAGCTAACCCTATACGTTGTTTTTGTCCACCACTTATATTTTTTTACCATCTTCTAATAATTCATAATTTATACCAAACTTAGAAACAAATTCTTCTAAACCAGAAACTTTTAATACTTCTTCCAAATTATATTCTAAATTGCTATCAGCTAGCAAAAATATTTTTCTCGTAGTGTACCTTTAAAAAAATAAAACTCTCTTGCGATACTTTCAAAAAATTTTTTTCCAAAAATAACTCTCGGAAGAAAAAAATTTTTTTAATAGATTCACCATTCCACATTATATCACCTTGTAAATTATCTGCTGGTGCTAAATTCATAAGTAAATTAGTTAATGTTGATTTCCCTTACCACTTTCACCTTTAATAACAATTATTTCTTTTTGGTCTAATATCAAAACTTATATCTTCAAAAAGTTTTTCAGAATTTCCGTACGAAAAACTATCAATATCAACTTTTATTTCTTCTAAACTAGAAATATTAGTTTTTATATTTTCTTTTTTATTATCCTGCACTAAATCAGATAATCTATCTATAGTTGCATCAGAAATCTGTTTAGCCCCTATATGTAAAGAAATTGAGCGAATAGGGTCATCTAACATTCTTGATAATGTATAAATGGAAAGAATAGCCCCCACCGTCAAATCTCCATTAATAACAAAAATATGCTGATATAATAACTGCTATTATAGGGAGAACAAAAAGCTACTATCGAAGAAAAACCAACATACAACGAAAAAAATAAAATGCCAATTTTTTTATTAAGTGGTAATCTTTTTTTATATAACAAACTATTTATTATTTCAGAAAAAAATATTCTTCCTTTTTTTAACTGCTTTACTTCAAAAAAATTCCTAAAAATGTTTGAAGTATATAGTCATTAATAGTTGCTCTGAGCTTTTGATCCTCTTTCGTAATATCTCCTACAATTTTTCGTAAGTTTCTGCACTACTAGAAAAAGACAACACCGTTATTATTAATATTAAAACCGCTATAAAAAAATTGTAATAAACTAAAAAAACACTAATGTTATTATTAAAATTATAGTTTGCGTTATAACTAACGTTATACCTTGCGAATACCATTCCGAAATACTTTTTACTATCATTTGTAATTTTTCGACATTAGTTCACCTGAATTTAAATTAGAAAAAAATAACTAATATCTTTTTTTCAATGCTTTTTTTATAAAGAAAATCTAATATCGAAAAGTCTCCAATAAAAAAAATAATTTTTCTTAAAAAAATATTGTGTTAAAAAAATATTAGTAGACAGTAAATTATTAGTAATCCGAAAAATTATTTTTTAAATTACTTAAAAGCTAAATAATAATTTTTTTATCTACTAATAAATCCACTATCTCTTGAATTTTATAAATTAAAAATAAATTTACAATTGTTCTAATTATACTTGAAAAAAATTGTTAAACTTTTCAATGCTTTTTAAACCTGAAAATTGCTTATTAATATTCATAAAATCTCCTTTCAAACCCCTTAATATAAAAGCTTTTTTTATAACGTTTAATTGTATTCTATTTTACGTCGTTATTTCTGTAACTATTAATTTATACATATAAAGTATTCTTCCATATATCTAATTATACAAGAGTATTTAATTATTTCTTGACTATACATTCTCAATATTATATCAAAATTTTAAATATTATTCCATATAAATAAAAAAATAACATAAATAGAGCTAGAATAGATGATATATCTTCAAAGTTTTTTTATCAATATATCAAAAATTCTAACTCTTTATTTTATTCTACAAAATCTATTTAAACTCTTAGCTCAACACATTCAGTTAATTGTTGCTTAATTTCTTCTTGTATATGATGAGAAATCATTATTAAGGTAAGTTGATTATCAGCTAAGATGTTATTTTTCTATACGTATTGCGGTTTTTTTCATCCAATGCTGATGTTGCTTCATCTAAAAATTAAAATTGGATAGTCTCTAATTAATACTCTAGCAAGAACTAATCTTTGCTTTTCACCACCAGATAATATTCCTCCCATATTTTTCTAGCTCATGATCTAAAACCATTATCTAAGTTTTTTTAACCCTATCATCTAGGCACACTTTTTTTAGAACATTCCATATTTCCTCATCCGAAAAAAATCTTCATCTAAAGTAATATTATATCGTATAGAACCTGTAAATATAGAGGTTTGTTGACTTGCATAACCTATTTCTTTTGAAAAAAATTGATATCATCTTGTGTTTCAAGAGGAACACTATCTATTAATACTTTATCAGTATCAGAGCGTAATTTTTCCTAGAAGAAGTTTGATTAAAGTTGATTTCCCAGAACCACTTTTACCAATTATAGCGTATTTACCACCTTTATTTATATTGAAGTTAAAATCCTTAATAACATGATTATCACCAAAACTGTAATTAAAGTTTTTTTAAATTCTATTTTTTTCTTTAACATGAGGATACTTTGTTTCCTTAACAGTTGATTTTTTTACAACACTATCTAATATATCTTTTGTCCCAATTACTTTGATATATAAATCAACTAGCTGACCAGTAGATGTAAGATATATTCCTAATATAGTAGACACTGAGGCTATTGCTCCAATACTTAATTCGTTTCTCAAAACTAAATAAACAGCGAAGATAAAAATTAACAGTTCAAATAGCTTTTCTATACTTTGTAAAGTTAGTTCACCAAACGCCATTAGCTTAGAAATATTATACTGTTGATCTTCTTTTTTTGGCTCTGACTAGACTTAACATTTTTTTGAAAATAGTTTTATTCTTCCAATATTCTTTAAATCTTCATACCCACTTATATATTCTTTTTAAAACACCTGAAAACTTACCAGTTAATATTGATAAGTTTGTATAACCTACTCTAATCTTATTACCAAATTTTCCACTTATTAAAAACATTGCACCTGATGATACTATGGCAAAAATAACAAACTTCCAATTTATCATCCACAAGAAAACTACCGATGATATAAATAATACAATAGAGCTTAGCAAACTAGTTAGCGGTGAGAATAAATATGCAGATAATAATTCTAATTGATATGTATACTTTTGCCATATGCTCCCCTGAGTCTACTTTATTGAAATCAGATTGGGGCATATTCTCTATATTTTCACTAATTCTATCTCCTAAATATACTTTTCCACTGTCTAATTAACTGAGCAACTATGATTTTTTTAACCAAGCCCTTAACAGTTCCACAGCAATTAAAAATACATATAATAATAGCTACTTTATACCACAATGATCCAGTTTTATACACTACTGTATTAACGATATCAACACGAGCATACACGACATAAACAGTTCCTATAGAAACTATTAATGTTAAAATAAACATAATGCTCAATTTTAATTTATTTAATGTTATGACTTCTAAAAATATTTTTTTATCATATTCATCCCACCTCATCTACTTTAATTCTTTACCTATGTTTTTCTCTATAGAGTCTAATCTTATAAAATCACTTTATTTTTTTCTTACATTTACCCATAATACATGACCGGCTGATAATATATTTATTAACAAAATATAATAAGCAATATTTTCTAAGTACAATCCTATTAAACTTAAAAACGATAGTAAATAACGGTGCACTTATTCTAAAAAAATTTGTAATATACTTTTTTTCTATATTCTTTATCATTAATTTTTATAAAATTAGTCCTTAATCTTATACTGATTGATACTCCTAAGGCTACTATTAAAGATAATAATATAACTTGTAATGGTAAAAATACCTTACATATAACAAATATAAAGAATACCATATCCAAAATTATATAAGATATAAGTATATTATTTAAATTTATCTCATATTTCTTAGTAAGTATTAAAAAAATAAAACTACTGTTAAACCAGGTATAAAGAATACAATACTAGAATATTGTATTAGATTTCTAGTCGCTAATTGCTTTTATAAACATTGGTATAAAAAAACACTGCTGTTCCTGATAATAATGCTGTATTAACAATAATATATTTTTCTTTTTAATTTATTAAAAACTAATCTTTCAGAATTTTTTTCTCAGTTTTATTTTTTATAATTATTTATTTTTAAACTTGAAAATAAAACAAACACGATTATAAATACAATTAAATACTCCTCGATATTTACCTTATATATATAACTTCCTAAAGAAAACCCTAGCAATTTAGATAAATTACTATATAAGGAAATATCTGTTACTCCATCTTTAATAGATTTACTCTCCTCTATTACAAATAAATTATAATTAAGGAGCACTACTGTGATTAATAAATAATAAACAAAATAAAATATAAGTACATAAGTTATATTAATATTACTTTTTAAAAATAAATATTACTATAGAAAAACCAATTAACATATAATAAAGATATTTTTGTCTTTATACCTGTTATAATTTTTAAATAACTAGTATCTAATAAAATAAAAAAACTCTATTAAAGTAGTGATAAACAAAATAATGTATATAGGAAAATTATACACAGATATAAATTTTACTGTTATATAGGAATATAGAACGCTCAATATTAGATTCAAACATAGATATAAACTTCTTGCTAATTTGACATTAAATTCTATAGCGTTCACCCCCAAATAAATTTTATTTATTTTTTTATACCATAATAAAATAAATTCTACATTTTTTTAAAGTATATAAACTATATTATCTTACACTTCTTAAAAAGTCAATATTTTTCTGAATATTATTCAAATTTTTTTATCAATTGTTATTTTTAAATAAAAACTAACCCAAAGTATTCTATTTTTATATAGAATCTTTAAATTAGTTTTACATATATTTAATATAATTATCCCAGTATCTCATAAATTAGATATATTAAGAAAAAAATACTTAATAAGATTACAATTGATGTGTACCCATTCCACTGGTTTTGTCCAGTAAAAGGGGTACATATCACCGTTAGACTAAAAAAATCTACGATAGGTTTAAACTCTATCTCTAAATAAATATATTATGAAATTCTTATTCTCTCTTCAACACAATTAAACAACTACATTTTTTTAAACTTTTTTTATATTAGTATTTTTATAGTTATAACTTACTTTATTCTATCTCTGTATATCCAGTTGAAAAATCCACTGCAAATTAATAAATGGCTTATTTTCTTCTGATTCTTTTTAATATAGGTTTAAAATTCTCATATATTTCTTCTTTTATTTTATTTTTCATCTACTGTTGATATATCTATATGTTGCCTATTGTTACCAACATCTACAACTTCTTTCAACTTAAAATTATCATCAAAATAATAATATTGTCTTTCATTACTTATATATACATATTCATAGTTAGCGTCATTTACACTGTATCTACTTAATAGATATACATTTTTTTGTAGTATTTTTGTATATTTTTATCTCCATCAAGTCTATAACTAAACTCTTCACGATCAGCACTTTTTCTGTATATTTTTCTACCAACATCATTATTTCTAAATCTCTGACATTACTACTTGATGAATGTTTCGCATAATACACTGAATTACCTTTTTAAATTTGTATCCCCTATAAAATAAATTGTTGCTAACGCCAATATCACTAGTATAATTTTTTTATCATTTTGCTCATTTCCTTTCTTAAAACCATTTTTTTATCCAGTTTTTTTGCTTTATTATATTTACCTGATATCCAATTACTTGCTGGCTTAATAACTTTGTTATAAACAGGCTCTACAAAAGGTTTGACTACTTTATTATATCCTGGTTTGATTATATTATTATAAATTGGTCTTACTACATTTTTAAACTTTTTTTATATTAATATTTTATAGTTATAACTTACTTTATTCTATCTCTGTATACCCAGTTGAAAAATCCACTGCAAATTAATAAATGGCTTCTCTTCTTCTAATTCTTTTTAATATAGGTTTAAAAATTCTCATATATTTCTTCTTTTATTTTATTTTTCATCTACTGTTGATATATCTACATTTTGTCTATTGTTACCAACATCTACAACTTTTTTTCAACTTAAAATTTTTCATCAAAATAATAATTTTTTTCTCCTATCATCTTTATATTTATACGTATGTGCATTCTCATAAAAACTTATACGTAAAATAAACATTTTTTTCAACATTTTGAACTGTTTTATCTCCATCAAGTCTATAACTAAACCCTTCACGATCAGCACTTTTCTGTATATTTTCTACCAACATCATTATTTCTAAATCCCTAGTATTACTACTTGATGAATGTTTCGCATAATACACTGAATTACCTTTTTAAATTTGTATCCCCTATAAACCAAAATTGTTGCTAACGCCAATATCACTAGTATAATTTTTTTATCATTTTGCTCATTTCCTTTCTTAAAACCATTTTTTTATCCAGTTTTTTTGCTTTTATTATAATTATCTAACATCCAATTACTTGCTGGCTTAATTACTTTGTTATAAATAGGCTCTACAAAAGGTTTTTGCTACTTTATTATATACTGGTTTGATGATACTATTATAAATTGGTCTTACTACATTCGATTACTAAACTTTTAAACGATTAAAATTTTTCTATGAAAAAAATACTCAAATCACATACTGTACCAAAAAAATATTTCTACCTGCTCTTCTCAACAACTAATTCCATTCAAATCCCTTTAATAGCAAAGCCTTTTTATATCGTTTAATTGTATTCTATTTTACGTTGTTATTTCTGTAACTATTAATTTATACATATAAAGTATTCTTCCATATATCTAATTATACAAGAGTATTTAATTATCTCTTGACTATACATTCTCGATATTATATCAAAATTTTTAATTATTATTCCATATAAAAAAACTAACCAAAAGATTTCTATTTTTATAGAATCTTTTAAGTTAGTTTTACACCTATTTAATATAATTATCCAAGTATCTCATAAATTAGATATATTAAGAAAAAAAATACTTAATAAGATTACAATTCCTATTGCTTGGGCAATTTTTTTCATGTTTTTTTCAATCGTTCTGGATCTTTTCTTATTTCTATTGCTTCTTCCTCTGTCATTCCAGCTAAAAAGATTTATACTCTTTTTAACTATCAATAGATAAGAAGTATGAAGAAATATAAAAATCAGTATAATTATACCAGCAATATGCCATAGTTTATTATTAAATACTGATTCTAGAATAACTGTCACTGTAATTAATAAAGTTTCTATTGCCGTTAATATTAGAAAAATTTTTTTCTACTCATATCTTTTTCCCCTACCTTTTTCATATTTTTTTATTTTTTTATTTAAACTACTACCCTTTTATACTCTCTTCTTTACTATATTATATCATGTCTACTCGCTGTTATTCCAGTGATATCAGAAAGCTACAATAGTTATTATTACACATCTTTGTTTCTAAATATCTATGATAAAAACAAAAAAATATCCACCACAAAATTTTTCTGTGGTGGATATTTTTTAAAAATTTTTATTTTATCTTTCGTCACCTAATAATTCAGATTTTTATTATCACGCTTATTGCTAAAAACAAACATTATTAGACTTAAGAATATTGTAACATAAGTATTTAAATCAATTTTCATATCAAAAATTACAGTTCTCATACTCGTTAATTGGTAAGTTAATGGATTAAGTTTTGATATATAATATAGCACCTTAGAATTGTCTAAACTATAGAAAGTCAGTGCAGAAAAAAATTATCGGTAGTAGTAATGTACCTAAGATAAGATCTCTAGTTCTATATGATACAGTTCCTAATGAGATAATAACCCCAGAGAAAAACCAAAACACTAAACTAATAATTACGATAATTAATACTTTTAAGAAAGGAACTATCTGTATTTTTTTATCCCTAAAAAGAATGATAAAAAAAATAAATCAGTAATACTTGCACTATTGTGATTCCTAATGGAAATACTAATTTCCTAAAAAAAATAAGAAATGGCTGATGTTCCTTTTATTCTTTTATACGCTAAAAGTCCCCATTTTTTTATCTAAATTCACCCTATAAACCGACTGATTCATCTGAGAATTTAGTATTACTCCTATAATTCCAACGAAAATATATTCTATATAGCTAACATTTTCTCCTTTAAAAAGCTAAACTTGAAAAAGAGTTCCCTATTCCAAATCCAAAGAATACAAAGTACAAAAATTGGAACCATAAGCTGAGTATATATAATATGCTTATTATTTTTCAATAGCCTTATATTCAATATACGATGTTGCTCAAAAAAATTCTTCATAACATTTTTTTCATATAATTACTCCTCCAATTCCAATATTCTCTTCAAGGTAATCTCTTCTTTCTGTAGATTTCCTATTGTAATATTTTTCTGCCAATAATAATTTTTAATACATTCGAAATTTCTTCTTCTTTTTTTCCAAGAAAAATTTTTTTAAATTTTTTTATCATCAACGATTGAAATAGTATCTTTATATTTCTCTACTATATCTTTACTTAATTCACCATTGTAAGAAATATTGTATACTATTTCTTTATTATATTCTCTTAAGAAAGTGCTCATTTCCCCAAAGTATAAACATTCCCCATCGTTTATATAAATTATCTTATTACAATACTTTTTCTATAAGATCTAAATCATGAGAAGATATAAATACAGCATGTTCTTTATTGTTATTTTTTTATGTATTCTAATATTTTTTTGATAATACTACATCTAATCCTGTAGTAGGTTCATCTAAAAATAATATTTTTGAATGCATAAAAATAATAACAATAAACTGTCTTTATATTCTATCTTCATGTTAGATATTATAAATATTATAATAAAACAATTTATATAAACGATGAAATGTTGCTCACTTTGAAATGAGCTTTTTCTGAGAAGTATAATAAAGAAATAGTATACAATATTTCTTACAATGACAATTAATAAGGCTATAATGAAGAAACTATAAGGCCTGTCGTTGATAAAAATTGAAATTGTGAGAAAAAGAAATTCAGTGTGATAGTATTGTTAACGAAAAATGTTAATAGAGACTGCAGAAGAAGGATTACTGAGAAAATATTGGTGGAAGGGCTCAATTACTGTGAAATGGTATGAAGCACGGGCATCCGCTGGTGGGCGTGTAATGAAGCATGTTATATGCTCAACGAGACCGAACCCCATGCTGGTGCGGATTTGAATGAGGCTGGTTTGGCAAGGAGAAATCGTATGAGTATGGTTGTCCAGATGTCAGTTTACTGAGGGTGATTGACTGGCGACATAATAAGGGCAAAGGGACATCGACCATTCTTGTTACAGGAAGTGTATTTCCGATGGTCTGTGAATACTGATTTTGTCGTTCTTTTTTGAGGTAAAAATGCAGATAGTTCGCTGTTGAAGTGATGATGTCGTGACGGACTGCTGCGGGGACCAGTATCTCGTGAGCACAGCGTCGCTCAGGCAGAGATGTGTCTTGGGCCGCATTGCCTGCCGAGGCTGCTCGGCTTTTCTGCGGTTTAGACAATTCTGGTGCTTCATATTATATGTCAGGCAATCGTTAACCGCAGTGTTTCAGTGTGGCGGGCCACGATATGGTGGTTTAAACATCACAATGTTCTGGGGTAATAATGTTTGTTTTAACGTGGCGTGAATAACAAAAATAAACCAGGCGGACGAATAAAATAAAGTTTTAAAATATCACCGCGAAGGCTGACGGTGAATATTTTGTTTATCGTAGTGTTGAAACGAATGACAACTGTTGGCGATGTCACTGGGGCACGATGTTCTCGGCGAAGAAGAGGTAAGGCCAGTAAATAAATAAAAAATATGAAAATGGTACAATATTGACGATAAAACATTCTAGAATCATTGTATGGCATGTGCTGAACGTAATTATGCTGTTTTTATATTTCTTCATGCTCTTGTCAACCGATGATTGAGTAGCAAACTCTTTGTGGGGCTGACTGTGAAATGAGCTCGAGAACGATGACGCGTGCCCGTAATAAGTGTCTTGATAGTGACCTGTTGTGGACTGCTGAATATTTATATTAAATGGTGGCAAACCCAAAGATTCTGTAAAACTCGTCTTTAGTTAGTTGTAATAGATAATTAAAATTTACGATATATCGAGGAGATGTCAGTCGAGGATGATGTATCAGATGGAAGAATACTTTATTAGTGTGGTTACAGGAAATAACGACGTGGTAGAATGATTAAACGATGTAAAGGCGCGACAAGGACTGATGAACAGTTGTTGAGCGGGTAAGTATTTTGTTGCGATAATTTTCATGAAAGTGCAATCGTTGAGACGGTGATCGACGAACAATTTAATGGTATCGTCAAGCCAGTATCGGCGAAATATTGAAAACCGTGAGGTATTGCTGGGGAAGTGGCCGACAATGAATATGAAACAGCGGACAAATGGTTTGTGAGCTGGCGTGTGGTGACGTTAACGATTTGGTTTATGAGGATACTGAACCCAGATGATTCGACGGTAACGTTCGTCAGTTGAAATGTTGACCAATAACTGCGAAACGATCGTGGTGATTATAGACGATGAATAACGGTTAATGTTGGCGTTTGTGATGCGCAGCCATATAGTATGAAGATGATGGGAGGAAAGATGACACGTTGGTACAAGTTGAGATGACCGTGACCGGTAACAGACAAATAACAGATATCGGCGATGAACAATAAAATAAAGAGAGTATGTCGGTGCAGGCCATGATGAGAATTGAAGAGGAGAGCCGTTAGGCAGTTGCGGTGTTTAATTGTCACAGAGACGGTAGTGGTTGAAACCATGGGAAATTGATATGGTTTGAAACGGTGAACAGTTTATCGACGTATGATGAGCCGGGATATGAAGTGATCAGCAGAGCCTGTTTATGAGGTTATTAAACCGGCAGTAATTGGTTGTCGAGCAGGCTGTGACAGGGGGCGAGGCTGGATGGGCGGTTTGAGAATGACGAGAAGGAATGTAACGTGATGTTGATTTGTTTGTGGGGATGGTAAAGATGATCGGTGTGTTGAACGTCGTCAGTTGAAGGCTGGTGTTGGCTGCGAAAGTGCGATCGTCGAGGGTGGATGACGATGAATAATGCGCAAATGCGAAAATGTATCGTAGTAGATACGGTATGTAATATGAATGTGTATCAAGTGATGTGTTTGAGCCACAAGTTGAAGTTGATGTTGATGGGCATAGATATCGCGGTGAATGATAAAGAAGAAATGAAATTTTAAATATAAAAGATCTGAAATAAACGTGTTGCAGTAATTCTCAACTGGTCCTCCTGAAGATAATATTACTCTTATAAAATGCTAATATCAAAAGTTTAAAAATAACAGTTGTTATTGAAAGAAGAGCAAATTCATAATATATTGTTGAAGATAAGGACAAACTTATCGTGAACACGGTCTGGCGCGATATGCCCTTTGCTGGATTGAAACCAGTGGGCGGAGCATCCGCAATCGCTGTGGCTGTTTTTGTAATATGTCTGATTGTCGGATACTGGGATAATTATGATGAAATGTAAAAACGGTGAATTCTATATGTGGGAAGCTGCTGAGTTGATTTTGTTAAAAGCGGTGATAAAAGTTGATATTCAAAATGACTTTGTGAATAATGGTTATATGCACAAAATGGTATTTTGTTATGTTATAAAATAATAAAGAGTGACGAGGCTGAGCTGTAAATTGTCAATAACGAAGATTATCTGTGACTGATCTAACTGATGACGTCTATATGGCGTGGGGTATGTCTGTTCTCCCGACCATTTGTTTATCCTCGCTATTTTTATTTATTGAATACGTTATAACGAGTATGGGCAAAAACTCTTTGTGCTGGTGATTTTTTCTATATCTTCGCGCACGAAATATGTGGCAACTGCTATATTTATTTTGTTGTATGATGATCGCAGTGGTCTCATAATTGATTTGTTGTAATGAAGGGAGGTAAATCTGACCAAAGATGGATGACTGAATATTTCATGTGTATCGTGCTGGGGTTTTATTTGGAAGTATATATGGGTAGCTGTGAGATGATGTGTTCAATCGTGTTGTTTATTTTCAGTTTAAAAATAGTGGTGTAAAAATAAAACTGAGAAAGAACTCCTGAAGATCGGATGCAATAAATTAAAGAAAATATATTATTATTAACTGCAACATTGTGTCGAGAACGGCAGTCGTTTTGCTGCCGATGACATTGGCGACTCGTGTGCAATGTTCTGGTATTGTCTTTGTACCTGGTTTAACACAATGATTTCTTTTAATGCTGCAGAAATGAGATAAATTCGTCGGCTGCCGCCAATCTTATCGTTTTGGACATGTTCTTCTGTTGGGCCATGTGGTATTTCTGTTACAATTATATTAATGGCGCAGGAGAGCGGCTCCGGTCGAACCATATAAGGACTAATTTATAAGGTGGTAAAATATGAAAAAGTAATACAAGTACAGTCAAATGCGATCGTTACAAGATTCAACTGAGACTGACCGCGAAAAACTGTTGCTGATAATATATTTTGATGTCAATATCAAGCCGATCATCATGTAATTAATGAAAAAATGGTGAACTATGAATTGGACTCTATGAAAGGCATGGTGAGACAAGTAGACAGACGAGACAGTGTGACAAAAATGTTTTAATCATCGATAAAACAGGGTGGGTGAACGTTATGTTGTTGCAACGTTAATGGACTGAGGTATCGTTATGTCGTGTCAGATAGCTCGGTGTATAGGCTGGTTCGACCGTGTTGAAACGGCTGTTGACCTGTGTTTTTGACGTGGGCTGACCGAAACGTTAAAATGTAGTTGGACGGTGGAGAAAACGGAGATGGTGAAATATGGAATGGTCTCGGCAAAACGGTCGGGGAGACATGTAATGTATATCGGTCGTTGTGCCGCTATTTGAACAGCGCTGGCTGTTATTGTTTATGTCGTCGATTTTCTTCGTGGTGGAGTTTGTTGTTTGCCGTGTCATCGGGTGCAATGTTGCAATGGTGTTGACAATAGACAGGTGGTGCTCACAGGCAGCGGTAGCTTCGATGTTTACAGGGCTATATGAGGTGGTGTGGTTAAATGGAAGAATACTCAAATGTTAGTCTGGTCGAGGCAGAGATCGACGGTGTTCTGACTGATAACGTTTCGTGACAACACGAAACATCAGAAAGCTGTTGAGCTGTTGACCCCGTCTTCGTGTTTGGTTTTGACCAGTGTGTTGAACAATAACCTCGGTGCTGACGGGAATGTATCTTGCATCTGCTGGTCGGCAGACCGTTATCGAAATGACCGGACGGAATGGTGAAATCGACTGTTGAGAAACAGTCCTCGTGAAAATGGAATTTTAAGCACGATTACGGTTTGACGGGCAATGTTGATGGGACACCGGCGGTAATGAGGGTGGTAAACCCATGATCGGTGAGTGGTTCTGAAATCGGAAGCAGCTGGTGCGGCGGGCGTGATGGTGTTCTCTTGAGCACAGACCGATATCGATTTTTCGAAAAAGCAGGTGTGCTGATCGGCTGTTCTGTTACGGGTTCTAGCGATATGTGCGGGCGGTTTCGAATGAAGAATGTTCAAAAAGTGTGTAGCCGGGTTAAAACTTGAATGTGGTTGAATCTGACGAAAACAGATCTTGATGGCACAGGTGATTCTTTGAAACAGTGGGAACTGTCAATTTGTTGAATGAGCAACATCGACGGATGAAAAAACCGCAGCCAGCAGCTGGGCAATCGACGCGTAATGATTTTCTCGTCTTCTGAAGAGATGACGACTGATTAACGGTATTGAGCTGAAGTTTAAATAGTTTTTGTCAGAATAAATGAGTTGGGGCCGCGATATGTTGGGCAAAGGCTGATTCTTGTCGTCTGTTCAGCTGTTGTGATTTTTGTTGTGAACAATGTTGGGGTTTAGATGTAATGAGAATGTATGATCCGTGGTGGAAGAATACTGTAATATGGTTACGAAACGATAAAGCAAATGCAGTAACGTTGTAAGCTTTATCGTAAGGGGTTTGAGATTTTATGAATATTGTAAAGCAATTTTCGTTAAGCGTTGGTTAACGATTTTTTCAATTATTAAGAACGATGTGTTTAATTTGTAAAATTCGAGAATCAGTGGACGACCAGTGAATAGTATTCTGGCGGTGCAAAATAATTTTCCGGTTACAATTGTATTTTAACGCAATATTTTGAAAGATCTGTTTTTTGAGAACTTTCGATGTTGAACAACTTTAACAAAAAACGTTGAATGATGGTCCTTTTTCTAATTTGTCGAATGACAATCGTCGAGAAACCCACAGTAGACAAC